>ENA-OOVE01000015-OOVE01000015.1-human-gut-metagenome-genome-assembly--contig:-NODE-15-length-74131-cov-4.906583_pt1 | contig 74131 bp, 47 predicted proteins | sample MGYA00241556_ERZ501294 | MGnify/ENA primary metagenome ERZ501294 (study PRJEB25962, sample SAMEA2042283) | human gut metagenome | biome: human gut; feature: human-associated habitat; material: faeces...
CCGATGGTACTGCGTAACAGTGGGAGAGTAGGTCGCCGCCGTTTTCCTTCAGAAGTCCTCCGTAACAATCCTGTTGCGGGGGACTTTGTTTTTTGTGCCCGCCGGGAGAATCCCTATCGAATCCCTGTCTCTTCCATGCTGTGCTTCGTTACGCCTCCACGCAGTGCTTCGTCATGTCCTCAGCAAGTGCGGACTGACACCTCCAAGAAGTGCTGAGTTACACCCTCATGCAGTGCTGCGTTGCATCTTCTGAAAGTATATCTCCTTGTGGAGGTTGACTATTTTTTATTCTTCATAAATTATTCTGCTTATTTTTCGAAGATTTTTCATTTTAATTGTAGCCATGTTCCTTTTTGTGATTTTTTATGATATTTGTGTACTTTGTGAAAAAATATGAATGGAAGAATTTGTGAACTTTTTGTTTATTCTCTGTCTTATTATTTAGCATCTTTTATCACAATATTTCTTTATATTATAAGTATTTATTGGTAATTTCGGGCAATTTTTTACAGAATGTAAGTAATTGATTATAAATTATTGATATGGAAAATTTAAATATTGCACTTCTGCTGATGGTGGTGGGCATGGCTACCGTGTTTGCGATCCTGCTGATTGTCATCTATTTAGGCAAGGCGATGATTGCACTTGTCAACAAGTATGCGCCCGAAGAGGCGGTGGCTGCCAAGAAGGAAGGTCCCGCTCCGATACCGGCCAACATCATGGCGGCCATCAGTGCCGCGGTTGCCGTAGTGACACACGACAAAGGCAAGGTGACGAAGGTGGAGAAACTGAGATAAAAAAACACATTATTCATATTTTTACAGAATAGAATCAACGATGAAAAGAGAAATTAAGTTCAGCTTGGTCTTCAGGGATATGTGGCAGAGCGCCGGTAAGTATGTTCCCCGCGTTGACCAGCTGGTGAAGGTGGCTCCCGCCATTGTGGAGATGGGCTGCTTTGCCCGCGTGGAAACCAACGGCGGCGGCTTCGAACAAGTGAATCTGCTTTTTGGAGAAAACCCGAATAAGGCCGTGCGTGCCTGGACGAAACCTTTCCATGAAGCCGGCATACAGACACACATGCTGGACCGTGCGCTGAACGGCCTCCGCATGAGCCCCGTACCTGCCGACGTGCGCAAGCTCTTCTATAAGGTAAAGAAGGCGCAGGGCACTGACATCACCCGCACGTTCTGCGGACTGAACGACGTGCGCAACATCATCCCCTCCATCGGCTATGCCCACGAGGCCGGCATGATTTCGCAATGCTCGCTCTGCATCACCCACTCGCCGGTACACACGGTGGAATACTACGTCAACATGGCCAAGCAGCTCATCGAGGCAGGTGCCGACGAAATCTGCATCAAGGACATGGCGGGCATCGGACGCCCCGTGACGCTGGGCAAGATTGTGGCCGGCATCAAGCAGATTAAGGACATCCCCATCCAGTATCACAGCCATGCGGGCCCCGGCTTCAACATGGCCAGCATCCTGGCCGTCTGTGAAGCCGGATGCGACTACATCGACGTGGGCATGGAGCCGTTGTCGTGGGGTACGGGTCATGCCGACCTGCTCAGCGTGCAGGCCATGCTGAAGGACGCCGGCTATCAGGTGCCCGAAATCAACATGGAGGCCTACATGAAGGTGCGCGCCCTCATCCAGGAGTTCATGGACGACTTCCTGGGTCTGTACATCTCGCCGCGCAACCGTCTGATGAACTCCCTGCTCATCGGTCCGGGTCTGCCGGGCGGCATGATGGGTTCGCTGATGGCCGACCTGGAGACGAACCTCGAAAGCATCAACAAATACAAGGCCAAGCACAACCTGCCCTTCATGAAGCAGGACGAGCTGCTCATCAAGCTCTTCAACGAAGTGGCTTACGTATGGCCGCGCGTGGGTTATCCTCCCTTGGTGACTCCCTTCAGCCAGTACGTCAAGAACCTGGCCATGATGAACGTCATCGCTATGGAGAAGGGCAAGGAACGCTGGGGCATGATTGCCGACGACATCTGGGACATGATTCTGGGCAAGGCCGGAAAGCTGCCGGGCGAGCTGGCTCCCGAAATCGTGGAGAAGGCCGAACGCGAGGGACGCAAGTTCTTCACCGGCAACCCGCAGGACAACTATCCCGACTGCCTGGACAAGTACCGCAAGATGATGAAGGAGAAGAAATGGGATACGGGCGAGGACGACGAAGAACTCTTCGAATATGCCATGCACCCCGCCCAGTACGAGGCCTACAAGAGCGGTAAGGCCAAGGAAGACTTCCTGGCCGATGTGGAGAAGCGCCGCGCCGAGCAGAACAACGCTCCGGCCGACGACGCCAAACCCAAGACCCTGACCGTGCAGGTGGACGGACAGTCCTATCGCGTGACGGTGGCCTACGGCGACATCGACCTGCCCGCATCGGCTACCGAGAAGGTGGCTCCCTCGGGCGAAGGCGAGCCGGTGGTGGCTCCGCTGGAAGGCAAGTTCTTCCTGACCAAGAACACGCAGGAGACACCGCTCAAGGTGGGCGACCGCGTGAAGAAGGGCGACCTGCTGTGCTACATCGAGGCCATGAAGACCTACAACGCCATCCGTAGCGACGTGGAGGGCACCGTGACCGCCATCTGCCTGAACTCGGGTGACTCAGTATCAGAAGACGACGTATTAATGAAGATAGGATAATGGAAGATATATTTGGAAAACTCTATGACATGACGGCGTTCAGCAACATCATTGCCGACCCGTCGTTCCTCGTGATGTATGCCATTGCCTTCATCCTGCTCTACCTGGGCATCAAGAAGCACTACGAGCCGTTGCTGCTGGTGCCCATCGCCTTCGGTGTGCTCATCGCCAACTTCCCCGGCGGCGAGATGGGTGTCATCCAGGCCGACGAGAACGGTATGGTGATGGTGAACGGGGTGATGAAGAACATCTGGGAGATGCCTCTCCACGAGATTGCCCACGAGCTGGGACTGATGAACTTCATCTACTACATGCTGATCAAGACCGGTTTCCTGCCGCCCGTCATCTTCATGGGTGTGGGTGCGCTGACCGACTTCGGCCCCATGCTCCGCAACCTGCGCCTGTCCATCTTCGGCGCGGCCGCCCAGCTGGGTATCTTTATGGTGCTGCTCTGCGCCGTGCTGATGGGCTTCACACCTAAGGAAGCCGCCGCCTTGGGTATCATCGGTGGTGCCGACGGCCCGACGGCCATCTTTACTACCATCAAGCTGGCTCCCCACCTGCTGGGTCCCATCGCCATCGCGGCCTACTCGTACATGGCTCTGGTGCCGGTCATCATCCCGCTGGTTGTGAAGCTGCTCTGCACCAAGAAGGAACTGATGATCAACATGAAGGAGCAGGAGAAGCTCTACCCGTCGAAGACCGAAATCAAAAACCTGCGCGTATTGAAGATTATCTTCCCGATAGCCGTGACGACCATCGTGGCCCTGTTTGTGCCCACGGCCGTGCCTCTGATCGGTATGCTGATGTTCGGTAACCTCATCAAGGAAATCGGTTCGGACACGAGCCGCCTGTTCGACGCCGCCGCCAACAGCATCATGAACGCCGCCACCATCTTCCTGGGCCTCAGTGTGGGCGCCACGATGACGAGCGAGGCTTTCCTGAACTGGACGACCATCGGCATCGTAGCCGGAGGTTTCCTGGCCTTTGCCCTGTCCATCTCGGGCGGTATCCTCTTCGTGAAGGTTGTCAATCTGTTCTCGAAGAAGAAGATCAATCCGCTGATCGGTGCGACGGGCTTGAGCGCCGTGCCTATGGCAAGCCGCGTGTGCAACGAGATTGCCACGAAGTACGACCCGAAGAACCACGTGCTGAACTACTGTATGTCCAGCAACATCTCGGGTGTCATCGGTTCGGCCGTGGCTGCCGGTGTGCTCATCTCTTTCTTAGGATAAGAGTAATGCTTATAAAGTAAGGAAGTGTATCTTTAGATATTAATATATAAATGTAGAGGTGTGTCGAGTGAATTCGAAAGAAGACAGTTGGACACACCTCTATTTTTATTGGTAGAATAAGTTATTATTGGATGCGGGGAATATGCAATGTATTTCCTGTTTCCAATTCGTATTCTTCCTCGTAGACTGTTATTTTTATAGTAGGGCCAGAAAGTAAAGTAATTTTTATTTCCTGATCGATTTCTATCTGCAATTTTCTTCCTTGATAATTGGTTTTAAATATATATTTCTTCCATTGATTAGGGAGAGTTGGTGCGAATTTCAATTTCCCTTTTTGTGTTTGCATTCCGCCGAATCCTTTGGCAATAGCGAGCCATGAACCAGGCATGCTTGTGATATGTAGACCTTCAGCCGTTTCATTATTGTAATCGTCTAGATCTAGGCGGGTAGCGTGCAGAAAAAGTTGATATGCTTTTTCTGTTTCACCAATACGTGCGGCAAGTATCGCATGAATATGCGGTGAAAGTGAGGACTCATGTACTGTCATGGGTTCATAGAAGTTGAAATTACGCCGTATCGTTTCTATATCAAATTTGTGATAGTATAAGTAAAGTCCCAGTAAAACATCACTTTGTTTAATATAACAGGAACGTAGTATACGATCCCATGACCAATGTTGGTTGATTGGCCGTTCATCTGCTGGGATGGCTTCTGTACTTTGTAATGTTTTGTCCATGAAACCATCATTTTGTACGAAAATGCCCAAGTTTTTATCTTCTGGTAAGTACATCTGTTCGGCTATGTTATGCCAAAGAGGTGTTTCAGTTTCGTAGTCAAGGTGGGTAAGATTGCATATACGTGTATAATCTTCTGGATATTTTTGTGCAGCCAAATCTAAATAATATAGTGTCATTTTAAGGCTGCTGGCACAAGAAAGATTGGTATACCAGTTGTTGTCTACATTGTTTTGATATTCGTCTGGGCCTGTTACTCCTAGAATGACATATTGTTGTTTGGGCTTTGAGAATGTGACTCTTTGGCTCCAAAATCGGCAAATTGCTATCATTACTTCCAGACCATATTTTAAAATATACTCGTTGGATCCTGTAATGGCTGCATATTGTAGAATGGCATAAACAATGATATTGTTACGGTGTATTTCTTCAAAAGTAATTTCCCATTCACTATGACATTCTTCTCCGTTATTGGTTACTTGAGGAAAAAGTGCTGCTCCATCTTTAAATCCCAGTTTATGGGCGTTTTCAATTGCTTTAGGTAGTTGGTTATAGCGATACATCAGTAAGTTCTTTACAATGCTTCGGGGCGTAGCCAGCAAGAAAAAAGGGACACAGCAGAGTTCGGTATTCCAGTAGGTGTTTCCTCCGTATTTTTCACCGGTGAAACCTTTGGGGGCAATATTCAGACGCGGATCGTCTCCTCGGTAAGTTTGGTAAAGTTGGAAAATGTTGTATCGTATGCCTTGTTGTGCTTCTGGATCACCTTGAATGACGACATCTGTTTCATCCCAAATTTTATGCCATGCTTGCTGATGTGCTTTTGTAAGTGCTTCCCATCCGTCACTTTTAGCTTTACGAGCCATGCAGGTGGAAGTTTCTACTAAATGTTGTCTTTCATAATAGAGAGATGAAGCAACAATGACATATTTCAACAACGTCACAGTGTCTCCAGGTTTCACGTCGGTTCCTAGACTGAATCCTGTTTGTTTCCCTTTTTCGATGCGTATAGGATTAAGACTGGTCTCTTTATTGTTTTTGTAAAAATGATAGGTCATGGCATAGCATACTTGTGAATCTTCCCTTCGAGTTTGTGTCCACAAATAGGCGCAGTCCTGTATCACTCCCGAGTCTAGTATATTCCATATTTTTTCTTCCGTGTATTCTGAATGGTCGTTCAGATTGGCTTCAAGTAGTGGAAGGAGAGATAGTTTGCCGGTATAGTTTTGTGAAGTGACACTGTAACGGATTAAGCAAAGATCTGGGTAGGCCATGTTGACTAAATGTTCTGCATGTAAGTGTAAGCAGTTTCCTCGGGGAGAAGTTACTTTGACATCTCGGTAGGAAATGCCATTATACATGTCAAGTCTTCGATTGAAGCTATTTACATCCCATTGTGCCAGATCTAATTCTTCATCGATCAGACGTAAGTGTATGCTGCTCCAGTTAGCGGCATTGGGAATGCGTGTAAAATAATGGGGAAATCCGTTTTTCCACCAAGCCACACGGGTTTTGTCAAGAAAGGGAATGCCTGCGACGAACGAGCCCTGATAGCTGTCACTACTGTAAGGTTCCTCGAAGTTACCTCGTTGTCCGAATCGCCCATTTCCCAAACTAAATATACTTTCGGACATTCGGAGGTCATCTGCATGAAATTCATCTTCAATGATATTCCATTCATCTGTTTTCAGGTATTTTTTCATGGTGCTGTATTCTATGGTTGCGCCGTAAAGTTAAACATTTATGTCGATAAAAGAATATCACAGTCAGGAATTTCAGAAAAGAAATTCCTGACTGTGATATTTTGATAAGAAAATCTAGGGAAGTATTCTCTTCTTTATTCAGACTTCCCTTCTTTGATAATGTAGACAAATGCTGCACCGATTATCAACATGATGCCAGCTGTGACAAGCATATTGATTTCGGGAGGCAGGCAACCTTCGGGGGTAAATAAGGCTAAAATCGTACCACCTAAGGCGGCTGCCACAATCTGTGGAATGCAAATGGTTCCATTGAAAAGTCCTAAATAGGTACCCATATGACTACCACTTAATGAATTGGTGAGAATTGTAAAGGGAAGAGCTAGCATGGCCGCCCATGCGCAACCTATCAGGATAAATGAGAAAAACAGAGTGTACTGGCTGTGGATGAAGTAAGTAGAAATAAATCCAATTCCACCTAATACGAGGCTGAGTGAATATACCAATCGGCGATTCTTGAACAGAGGAATGCAGATAGCCCACAGAACAGAACCAATGGCTTGGACAGCAAAGAGCACGCCGACCCAGTTGGCTGCTTCCTGATATTCCTGACTCGTTGTGTCGAGTAATACTTTCTTTACACCGTTTACTACATTTTCTACAGTAGGAGCATCGAAAACATTGGCTGCGATACTACCGTTCGTATAGGTCCACATAAACATGAAAGCAAACCAACAGAAAAATTGTACCAGCCCAACTGTCCAGAAGGTTTTGGGAGCTTTAATCAAAAGTTTCAGCATGTTTGTCTTCTCTTCTTTTTCACTGATGCCATGGTATTCTGCATATTCCTTAGGAGGCATTTCCTTAACCTTGACTGAAGTGTAGATGACACATAGGATGAGGATAGCGGCTCCGATGTAGAAAGAATAGATAACAGAATCGGGAATAACTCCCAAGGAGGCTGTATTTTGGATTCCTATCCAAGCGAAAAAGAAAGGAAATAAATAGCCGACGAGGCTTCCTGCATTGCAAAGGAAGCTCTGAATGGAATAGGCCAAGCCTTTTTGTTTTTCGTTTACCATGTCGCCTACCATCATCTTGAACGGCTGCATGGCCATGTTGATAGAGGTGTCAAGAAACATAAGGGCAAAGAGACCAAAAATCATGGCAGTACTTACGCTCATGCCAAAACTGCCGGCGTTAGGCAACAGGCACATCACAAGCACGGCTATGAGTGAGCCGATGAATAGATAAGGTATACGCCGTCCGAATCGTGTCCACGTACGGTCACTGGCTGCTCCGACAATCGGTTGGACTATGATACCTGCCAAAGGGGGGAGTATCCAGAAATAACTTAAAGAATGGGGATCAGCCCCTAGTGTGGCAAATATACGGCTGATATTTGCGCTTTGTAAAGCATAGGCTATCTGTACGCCGAAAAAACCGAAGCTGATGTTCCACAGCTTCCAGAAACTTAAATCTGGTTTTACTTTCATGGTCTTATTATGTTTTTACATTTTTATGTTGTTTCATTTAGTTGTGCCTCTAACTACTAAGTTGGTACGTACGATTTTATTTGGGCTTTTTTCTTCTCCCTCTAATTTTTCGTAAAGGATGTTGAAGGCACTTCTCCCGACTTCCTCTCCATGTTGTTCTACGGTTGTTAGTTTGGGATCTGTACTTTGAGCTATAACTCCGTTGGTAAATCCACAGATAGATACTTCGTCAGGAACCTTGAGTCCAACTAGCTTGCAGGCATAAAGAATACCTGCTGCCGTTTCGTCATTGATCGCGAAGAAACCGTCTGGACGCTCAGGGCTTTCCAATAGGTCGGGAGTGATGGCAATAGCCCGTTCTCTTGTGTCACAGAGTAAAATCATGGAATCATCGACCGGCATTTTATATTTCTTCATGGCGTCCAGATAACCGTTACGTCGGTTTTTGGTGATTTCAAGATGAGGTGAGGCACCATAGAAGTAAATTCGTTTACATCCTGTTTGTATCATGTATTCTACAGCGGCAAAAGAACCTGCATAATCGTCTACTACTACTCGTTCCGTCTTGATGCCAGTACAAATGCGGTCGTAGAAGACAATAGGAATATTGTTTTCTAACAGTTCCTGATAATGTTCGTAATGGGAGGTTTCTTTAGCTAAGGAAGCGATAACTCCACATACGCGGGCGGCAAGAAACGAATGGACGATTTTTACTTCCTGTTCATATGATTCGTTACTTTGGGCAACAATTATGTTGTATCCAGCTTCCGATGATGCTTGCTCAATACCACTAAGTACACATGAGAAAAAGTGATGTACCATTTGTGGAACAATGACCCCAATGGTATTACTTCGTCCGGCTCTCAGGTTTACAGCTTGTGCGTTGGGTTTGTAATTGTGTTCGTGTGCATAGGCATGTATTAGGTCGCGCGTTTCCTGACTGATGTCAGGATTGTTCTTTAAGGCTCGTGACACGGTCGATGGAGAAACATTTAATGCGCGTGCTATGTCTTTAATGGTGATTTGAGGCTTATTCATATGTATAGGTATTTTCCATCCAAAGGTAGACAATATTTTTTGTCTTGCAAATGGGGAAGGCTATAGCTTGCTATATTTTTATTGCAAAATTAGAGGAACTGACTGATTTCGTTTTATAGATTGAAAATTATCGGATTATCTATTTTCGCAAACGATTGCGATACCTGCTTTTACAATGGGGATAGACTTTTCGTTTTTTCAGATAGCTGAGGAAAGCGAATACTGTTGCATGAATCGTTTGTATTTATTATCTTTGAAAGCGATTATTTCATTATAAAGATTATAAGCATGAAGCATCTTGTTTTTTTGAGTTTGTTTATAGGAACCTGTTTCTTATTCTTGTCTTGTAGTACAAACAATTCTCCTAGGGAAAATGAGGAAGAAAATGGAAGTGGTTCTGAGAATTTGGAGTTTGCTCTCGGAGCTGACATCAGTTGGGTGACCGAGATGGAGAACCAGGGACATAAGTTCTACAATGCGGCTGGGCAGGAGCGAGAGTGCACCGCCCTGATGAAGGAATGCGGCCTCAATGCCATCCGCCTGCGCGTGTGGGTCGACCCTTCGAAGTACGGCGGATGGTGCGACGTGGAAGATATGATCGTGAAGGCCGTACGGGCCAAGGACTTGGGCATGGACGTGATGGTGGACTTCCACTACAGCGACTTCTGGGCTGACCCCAGCAAGCAGGTGAAGCCCGTGGCCTGGAAGGACATGGACCTCGGCCAGCTGAAGGAAGCCATCAGGAACCATACCACCGAAGCCTTGCAGGCCCTGAAGGCCAAAGGCGTGACACCTAAGTGGGTGCAGGTGGGCAACGAGATACGCCCGGGCATGTTGTGGGACGAAGATGCCTCGCTCAGCGGTGCCTCGTGGAGTGGCGAAAGCACCATCGACTATGATGGTAACCGCAAGGTGAGCTTTAAGGAAAACTGGGCCAATCTGGCCGCCTTCATCAATGCGGGCTATGATGCCGTGAAGAGCGTCTTCCCGCAGGCTGTCGCCATCGTCCATCTGGACAACGGTTTCGACAAGAGCCTCTACACCTGGTTCTTCGACGAGCTGAAGAAGAACGGCGGCAAGTGGGACATGATCGGCATGTCGCTCTATCCCTACTGGTGCATCAACTGGGATAACAAGGATGCCGACGGCAATCAATATACCGACCCCAATAAGGTAATTACCGACTGCATCGCCAACATCAAGGCTGTCAGTGCCCGCTACGGTTGCGACGTGATGGTGGTGGAGACGGGCATGGAGTGTGCCGACGACAAGGGCAACCTGGCCAGCGACGCCGTCCTCCAGCAGGGCAGGGAGCAGCTGGCACGCATCATCAAGGAATGCCGCGAGAATACCGATGGCAAGTGCAAGGGCGTGTTCTATTGGGAGCCCGAGTGCAAGCCAAGCCAATACCGCCTGGGTGCCTTCACCGCGGACGGAAAACCTACCGTAATTATGAACGCCTTTAAAGACTGACAAGCCTATGAATCGAAGAATGTTGGCAACATTGTGTTGCCTTTTGTTGGCCTGGATGATGGCCGCCCAGCAACGCACAGAGACGTTGTTGGAGAAGAACTGGAGATTTACGAAGGGCGATGTGGCCGATGCCATGAAACCGGAGTTTGACGACACGACGTGGGAGACGGTCACCGTGCCCCACGACTGGGCTATCTACGGCCCCTTCGACCGCAGCCACGACTTGCAGAATGTGGCCGTGACGCAGAACCTCGAGACGGCCGCTTCGGTGAAGACAGGCCGAACGGGCGGTCTTCCCTACGTAGGAGTGGGGTGGTATCGCACCACGTTCGACGCTCCTGCGGGCAAGCAAGTGTCGCTCGTCTTTGACGGCGCTATGAGCGAGGCGCGCGTTTACGTCAACGGGCAGGAAGCCTGCTTCTGGCCCTGCGGCTACAATTCCTTCCATTGTGACGTTACACCTTATATATATAAGGACGGTCAGCCGAACGTATTGGCTGTGCGGTTGGAGAACCGTCCCCAGTCCTCACGCTGGTATCCGGGTGCGGGCTTGTACAGAAACGTGCGTGTCGTAGCCACGGAAGCGGTGCATGTACCCGTGTGGGGTACCCAGCTCACCACGCCCCACGTAGCCGCCGACTATGCCTCCGTCTGCCTCAAGACTACCGTCGAGGGTGCTGGCACGCAGGACGTGCGCATCGTCACCGAAATCCTCTCGCCCGAGGGACAGGTGGTGGCCGTGAAGGACAATACGATGAAAATCAACCACGGCAAGCCCTTCGAGCAGAACTTCCTCGTGGACAAGCCTCAGTTGTGGAGCCCCGAGACACCTTATTTATATAAAGCCTCTTCGAAGATATACGTGGACGGCCGTCAGGTGGACGAATACGTCACCCGCTTCGGCATCCGCAGCATCGAGCTGGTGGCTGACAAGGGCTTCTTCCTCAACGGAAAGCACCGCAAGTTCCAGGGCGTGTGCAACCATCACGACCTTGGTCCGTTGGGTGCTGCCATCAATGTGGCTGCCCTCCGCCGCCAGCTGACGTTGCTCAAAGACATGGGTTGCGACGCCATCCGCACCTCCCACAATATGCCCGCGCCCGAGCTGGTGCAGCTCTGCGACGAGATGGGCTTCATGATGATGCTCGAACCTTTCGACGAATGGGATATCGCCAAGTGTGAGAACGGTTACCACCGTTTCTTCAACGAGTGGGCGGAGAAGGACATGGTGAACATGCTTCGCCAGTATCGCAACAACCCCAGCGTGGTGATGTGGAGTATTGGTAACGAAGTGCCCACCCAGTGCAACCCCGAAGGCTACAAGGTGGCCTCGTTCCTGCAGGACATCTGCCATCGCGAAGACCCCACACGTCCCGTCACCTGCGGCATGGATCAGGTATCCTGCGTTCTGGGTAATGGCTTTGCCGCCATGCTCGACGTGCCCGGCTTCAACTACCGCACGCACCGCTACGTGGAGGCCTACGGTCAGTTGCCGCAAAACCTGGTACTGGGTTCCGAGACGGCTTCCACCGTCAGCTCGCGCGGCGTCTACAAGTTCCCTGCCGAGCTGAAGAAGCAGGCTATGTACGACGACCATCAGTCTTCGGGTTATGACCTGGAGGCCTGCTCGTGGTCGAACGTGCCCGACGAGGACTTTGCTTTGGCCGATGACTACGACTGGACGCTCGGCCAGTTCGTGTGGACAGGTTTCGACTATTTGGGCGAACCGTCGCCCTACGACACTGACGCATGGCCCAGCCATAGCTCCGTGTTCGGTATCATCGACTTGGCCAGCCTGCCCAAAGACCGCTACTACCTCTATCGCAGCCTTTGGAACAAGCGCGACAACACCCTTCATGTATTGCCCCACTGGACCTGGCCCGGCAGGGAAGGGGAGAACACGCCCGTCTTTGTCTACACCAGCTACCCCGAAGCCGAACTCTTCGTCAACGGGAAGAGCTACGGAAAGCAGCGTAAACTGGATGCGAAAACAGCGCTTTCGTTGAAGGAAAACGATGCTTTGTGGTTGCAACGCCGCTATCGCCTGATGTGGATGGATGTACCTTACGAAGCCGGCGAACTGAAAGTTGTGGCTTACGACAAGGACGGCCGCCCCACTGAAGAGAAGATTGTACGCACGGCTGGCAAGCCCCATCACCTGGAAGTGGTGGCCGACCGCATGCAGCTCACGGCCGACGGCAAGGACCTGGCTTACATCACCGTCCGCGTGGTGGACAAGGACGGTAACCTCTGCCCGGCCGACAACCGCCTGGTGACCTTTTCTGTCAAGGGGGCTGGTACTTATCGTGCTGCCGCCAACGGTGATGCTACCTGTTTGGACCTCTTCCACCTGCCACGCATGCATGCCTTTAGCGGCCAGCTGACGGCTATTGTACAGAGTGGATTGCAGGAAGGAGATCTCATTTTTGAAGCCAAGGCCAAAGGTTTGCGGACAGGAAAACTGATATTGAAGGTCGCACCTTAAAACTTATTGTCCCTGTTTGTTGTTTCCTTCAGGCGTGGATTGCATAGATTATTACGGAGATGATGAAGGCTCTGTTTTTATCTTATGCGGTTCACGCCTGATGTGTATTTCCCTGTTCTAAAGTCCTACTTTAGCTTGCTAAACATCTACTTTACGACCGTAAAGAGGCACTTTATGACATTTGCATTTATCATAATGTGTGAAAGGATACATTCGGTCGTTTTTGTGGCATTATGTAGTTCTCAGTACATTAAGTATAAATTCGGATCTGATCTTTCACGCTTTCACAGTCTTTTTTATATATTGATATTCATGTAGATATGGTGAAAGGTCATATTTCACTGTGAAAGTATATGCGTTTGCAATCGTTTGCATTGTTTCAAGGGTATCTTTAACTCTTTTGCTGACCTGCCGTAATCTTTAAACTTATATTTTTGTCGTGATATGCTATGGCCTTTTATTTAATCCCATGGCTAGATAGTATTTCGGATTTAATTCGGAAAATGATAATAATTTATTGTTAACTTTAATTTTTTAGATGCATGAAGCAAGTTAATCTTAGAATCTTTCGAACGATTCTACCCCTTCTTTTAGGGATGTTCTTGTGTGTTAGCGCTTATGCACAGACAGTCACCGTGAAAGGACATGTGAAAGATGCCTTAGGTGGTGTGATTGGCGCGAATGTTGTAGAGAAAGGTAACACTTCTAACGGTACGATTACCGATTTGGATGGTAATTTTACTTTGACTGTTCCGCAAGGTGCCACTTTGGTTGTTTCATTTATCGGTTACAAAACTCAGGAAGTTGCGGCAGCTCCTTCAGTCGTAGTGACATTGCAGGATGACGCCGAGTTACTGAATGAGGTTGTGGTTATTGGTTATGGTGTGGCAAAGAAAAATGATTTGACTGGTTCAGTGACAGCAATTAAGCCTGACGAGAAAAATCGTGGTTTGGTGACCAACGCCCAAGATATGATGCAGGGTAAGATTGCAGGTGTAAGTGTTACGACTTCTAGTGGTACTCCTGGAGCTGGTGCTAACATTCGTATTCGTGGTGGTTCCTCGTTGAATGCTAGTAATGACCCGTTAATTGTGATTGATGGGTTGGCTATGGATAATCAGGGAGTGAAAGGTCTTTCCAATGCCTTGTCAATGGTGAATCCTGCTGATATTGAAACTTTTACGGTCTTAAAGGATGCTTCTGCTACAGCTATTTATGGTTCTCGTGGTTCGAACGGTGTTATTATTATAACTACAAAGAAAGGTACAGCGGCACAGAAGCCAAAGGTTTCATATAATGGTAATGTATCATTTAGTATGAAACGTAAAACTCTTGATGTAATGACTGGTCAAGAATATGGTGAGTTTGTAGAGGATTATTATGGTATAGGTAGTGATGCTTGGAATTTGATTAAAAAACAGGCCGATTCTGAAGGTAACTATTTGGTGGATGAGAATGGAAACTATTTGTATAACAATACAGATTGGCAGGATGAAATTTATCGTACTGCTGTTAGTCATGATCATAATGTTACAGTTACAGGCGGCTTGAAGAATATGCCTTATCGCTTTTCTTTTGGATATACAGATCAGCAAGGTATATTAAAAACTTCAGATTTTGAACGTTATACGCTGAGTGTCAATTTGAATCCGAAATTCTTTGATGATCATTTGACTTTTAATATTAATGGTAAGGGAATGCTTGCAAATACTAATTATGCTGATACTGGTGCTATTGGTTCAGCTGTACGTATGGACCCTACTCAAGATGTTTATTCAGATGATCCCAAATATGATAACTTTGGAGGCTATTTTCAATGGGTAAAAACTGGTGCTGATTTGAATGATCCGACATGGCCTTATACTGCAGAACGTAATGCGGTAGCTAATCCTGTAGCACAGTTGTATACAGCAAGTGATAAGGCTAAATCTAAGTCTTTAGTGGGTAACATTGAGATTGACTATAAAGTGCATGGATTGGAAGACTTGCGTATTCATATGAATTTTGGTGGAGATTTTTCTACTGGTAAGCAAACTTATTATGCTTCTCCAAGCAGTTTTGGTAGTAATACTTATTATGGTCGTTATGGTTATGAACAAATTGATAAATATAACCTGTCATATAATGCTTATGCCCAATATATGAAGGATTTTAACGAGAAGCATCATTTTGATATCATGGCGGGTTATGAGTGGCAACATTTCCATCATGAAGGTGATAACGATTACTATGGATTATATCCGGAAACAAATCAATCTGTAGATGATGCGGGCAATTCTTTGGCTGGTTCAAAATATAATCATACTTTTAAGAAATGGGCTTCAGAGAACTATTTGGTCAGCTTCTTTGGACGTGCTAACTATTCTCTGCTTGACCGTTATCTTTTTACTGCAACTGTACGTTATGATGGATCTTCCCGCTTTCAGGATCATTGGGCATTGTTCCCTTCATTTGCATTTGGTTGGAGAATGAAAGAAGAGGCTTTCTTGAAAGATGTGGATGTTCTGTCTGATTTAAAACTCCGTTTGGGTTATGGACAGACAGGTCAACAAGAAGGTATAGGTGATTACAATTATTTCGCATCTTACAATGTTAATACTAACCCAGATAGCTATTATCCGATTTTAGATAATGGTATACTTTACCGTCCAAATGCTTATAATAAAGATTTGACTTGGGAAACTACTACTACCTACAACGTAGGATTGGATTTCGGTTTCCTAGACAGTAAGTTTACAGGAAGTGTGGATTATTATTATCGTAAGACTACTGATCTGATTAATACGGTATCAGTTCCTGCTGGTTCAAACTTTAGTAACGAAGTAACTTCCAATATAGGTTCTTTGAAGAATTCAGGTGTGGAAGTATCTTTGACTTACCGTCCTATTCAGACCAACGATTGGAATTGGGAGATTACAGCTAATGCTACTTACAATGAAAATGAGATTACTGAATTGGTAAACAATGATGAAGGTTATTATGTTCCAACTGGTGGAATCTCTTCCGGAACAGGAAATCAATGCCAAGCGCATGCAGTAGGACATCCATCAAACTCTTACTATGTATATCAGCAAGTTTATGATGAAAATGGAAAGCCGTTAGAAGGTGTGTATGTGGATCGTAATGGTGACGGGCAAATTAATCAGGATGACCGTTATTTCTATAAGAGTCCGTGGGCTCCTTGGACAGCCGGTTTGAGTTCTCGCCTTTCTTACAAAAACTGGGATTTTAGCTTCTCATTGCGTGCTAGCATTGGCAACTATGTATTTAATGATACGATGGATGGTTTTGCTAATATTGATAAACGTTATGATAGTTCGTATGGATATATGCAAAATTGTCCTCAGTCATCGGTTGAAATGGGATGGAAGACATATGATAATGCCTTGTCTGATTATTGGGTGCAAAATGGTTCTTTCTTAAAATGTGATAATATTACTTTGGGCTATTCGTTTGACAAGTTGTTCAAGACATCTAGTTATAATGGTATTAACGGACGTGTCTATTTTACAGCAAGTAATGTATTTACCATTACTGGTTATGAAGGTATAGATCCTGAAGTATTCCAAGGTATAGACAACAACCTTTATCCACGTCCTTTCTCATTTATTATTGGACTCAATCTTAATTTTTAATTCCATTAAAAACATAGATAACTATGAAATTGAAATATATCAAATCAATCATTCCGGCTACAGCTTTGTTGGTAGCAACCTTCGGAATAACCTCATGTGTAGGTGATTTGGATGTTACTCCAATTGATCCAAGTACTAATATGACGCCTGATGCAGTTGGGCTTTTCAACAAATGTTATGCAAACTTGGCTATGCCAGGTAATGGTGGTGCTAACGGTGACTGCGATATCAGTCGTTTGGATGGTGGTACTACAGGTTTCGTTCGCCAATTGTTCAATGCTAATGAACTGACAACAGACGAGTCGATTTGTTGTTGGGGTGACGAGGGTATTTCTGCTTTTAATTTTAATAGTTGGAGTGCTAATCACCCCATGTTGACAGGATTATATAATCGTCTTTATTTTGGTGTGTCTGTTTGTAACCATTATTTGGAAGTTGTGGGTGATTATGATGCAACGATGACAGCTGAAATTCGTTTTCTGCGTGCTTTACACTATTATCATTTGATGGATGGTTGGGGAAATGTACCGTTTACTTTGGCTGTTTCTTCTGAAGCTCCAGAGCAAATTAGCCGTCAGGATTTGTATAACTGGTTAGAAACTGAGTTATTGGAGATTGTAGATGATTTGAGTGAACCTAAAGCCAAAAAATCATCAGAAGCTGGTTATGGTCGTGCTGATAAAGCTGCAGCCTGGTTATTGTTGGCTCGCTTATATTTAAATGCTGAAGTATATACTGGTACAGCACAATGGGAAAAAGCTGCCCAATATGCTAAGATGGTAATGGATTCTGATTATAGTCTGTTTGAGAACGGTAATGGCACTTATAGTGCTTATCAGATGTTATTTATGGGTAACAATGGTGAAAATGGTGCTTCTTGCGAAGCTATTCTACCTTTGTTGCAGGATGGTGTTACAACTACTAGTTGGGGTACTTCTTTGTTTTTGATTGCCAGTACATTTATGGCTGATATGGGTTCTTGCGGAACCACAGAGACTTGGGCTGGAAATCGTGCACGTCAAGATTTGATTTTAAAATTCTTTCCGAACGGTGATGCTCCCAACGGGACGACGGAAGAAATGTTGATTGCTGCTCATGATGATCGTGCTCTCTTTTGGGGAAAAGATCGTACGTTGAGTGCCGAAACTCCGACTGAATTTACTAGCGGATTTTCTGTTGCAAAGTTTTCTAATGTTTATTCTGATGGTGGTACACCTCATAATTCTCAGTTTGTAGATATGGATTTCTTCTTGATGCGTGTAGCAGAGGCTTATCTAACGTATGCTGAAGCTACGGCACGTGCTAATGGAGGAATAGTTACAGGGGAAGGGAAAGCTGCTATTGATGCAATACGTTCACGTGCGCATGCTAGTATTCGTTCTTCATATACGTTGGACGATATTTTAGATGAATGGTCACGTGAGTTCTATTATGAAGGACGTCGTCGTATTGATCTGATCCGTTATGGTTATTTTGGTGGTAACAATTCATATACATGGCAGTGGAAAGGTGGTACAATAACTGGTACAACATTCTCTTCAAACCTGAATGTATTTGCTATTCCGAGTGATGACCTTAATGCTAACAGCAATCTTGTACAAAATCCAGGATATTAAAAAATGAAACCTTTAACGAGAAAAGAAATGAAAACATTATTTATATCAACACTGTTACTCATGGGGGGCCTCTGTCTCTTTTCGGCTTGTGAAGATGATCGAGACTCAAATCCTATTATACAGCAACCTGATACATTTGTGCTTAATGAGCCTTCTTATATCAATACAACCATTGATCTGCAGTCGTCTTCTACTTTGCCATTGACCTATTCGCAGCCTGATTATGGTTACACAGCAGTGGTTACCTATCAAGCACAAGTTTCGTTAACAGATAGTTATACTGTATCTGCAGATGAGGCTGAAGCGGCAGCTGAAGCAGGAAATGAAATTATGAAAGCAGATTATGCTGTAATTGATGGCACCTCTACACTTGCAACTTTAGAGTTGGATGCTGCTGCTTTGGCACGTCAATTGGTTAGACTGGCGGGATGGGATGAAACATCTGTGCCAGAAACACAAACTATTTATTTACGTCTACAGGCTAGTGTTAGTGGGGCGTATACTTGTTTTTCAAACTCTGTGAAATTGACAATTGTTCCCTACTATATCATGTTAACTGATGCGCCGATTGAAATGTGGTATTTGATAGGTGCATGTATCGGTGACGGTGCGTGGACCAATTCTCCTTCTGCTGTAGGTACTTCTATTTATCCGATGTCCATTGTAGATGGATATAGTTATGATAAAAATACAGGTCAGGGTGAATTGACATTTACGGGTTATTTGACTCCTGATGGCTTTAAATTGGTACATACATTGGAAAGTACGTGGCCTGATCAATGGGGACAAGGAGCTTCGTTTGGGGAATTTGTAAAAAACGATGGTGGTTCTGGTAATATTACAGTACCTGTGGCTGGTTATTATACTATTACGTTGGACACGAAGAATGATGTTTTGAGTATTCAGGCTGCTGACATAACTCCAACAGTATATAGTGTGATGAATATAGCGGGTGATTTTAATGGTTGGTCTGAAACAGATGTAATGAATGCTGTGAATACGACAGAAAGTATGATTGGGCATAACCATATTTGGTCTTATACGATAGATGCTACAGGTGGTGATACTACTTGTAAGTTCTTGCAACCGGGATGGGCTCCTAACTGGGGGGCTGCTACATTCCCTTATGGTATAGGAACGGATAATGGAGCAAACATTCCAGTGACAGCAGGCAAGTGGATTGTAACGTTCAATGACATAGATGGTTCATATGCGTTTACAGCAATCGAATAATGAAGTGTTAATTTTAAATCGGATTATGAAATGAAAAGTAACTTGTTATACATATTGGCGCTGGCTACCTCATTAGTAGCCTGCACCGATGATTATACGGATTGGGCAGCACCCCTACAATCAGAACCAGAGGAACCTATTGATGTTAACCTTTCGGCTTCTGCACCTTCAGCAATAGATCTTGCTTCTGTGGAAGGAGATTCTGTAGTGGTTTTTACGGCAACAGTGAATGCACCTGAAGAATGTGTACTGACATCTTATCAATTGACACTGGATGATACGCAGAAATTGCCTGTAAGTTTAGGTGGAAAGGCTGCTATCTCAGATTTAAACGATGCTGTATTCAGTCTTTATGGAAGAAGACCTATTGAAAGGGTGATGGATGCAGTGTTAGTAGGCTATGTAAACGTAAAAGGTGCTTCTGTCAAAGTTAGTCAATCCTTACAACTATCAGTGACTCCTAAAGCTCCATTTATTGACCAAGCTTATTACTTGGTTGGTGATATGTGTGGATGGACTGTGGAAACGTTGCTTCCATTTAATCATTCTGGTGCTGATGTGTACGAGGATCCAATATTTAGTATTGTGTTTACAACGACAGCAGACAATCAATATTGGAAAATCATACCAAAGACTAATGCAGATGGTGAGAATCTGTGGGCAGAAGGGGAGACCGGTGTAGTAGGAGTGAGTGTTGATGGTGATGTCAATATGAGTGGAACGCTTGTTACAAATGCTCCTAAAGCAGGAAAAATTGATAAGGCGGGAATGTATCGCATGACCCTGAACATGATGGAATATACCTATACAATTGAGGAACTGGATTTCGCTCATTATATTTATGAGATAGGCAACAGTACAGGCTGGGGAAAAACAAGCCCTCTTGCTGGTTTGAATTATGATGGTAAATACCGCGGTTTTGATTATTTGGATGGTGAGTTTAAATACAAGCCAAAGGAAGGAACAGACGACTGGACTGGCGACTGGGAAAAAGTGACAGGGGATGCTTATGCCGGAACCTTGTCAGAGAACGGTGTTGGTAATATCGATGGCATTAAAGCCGGTTTCTATATGATGGAAGTTGATTTGGCTGCCATGACTTACAAACATACATTGATAGAGACTATCGGTATAATTGGTAGCGCTACTCCTGGTGGCTGGGATACCGATACGGACATGGCATACAATATTGTAGATAACAGCTGGAATCTGACGGTAGATTTGACGGATGGTGAAATTAAGTTCCGTGCTAATGACGGATGGGATATTAATTGGGGTGGCTCTATAGCAGAACCGACTTTCAATGCAGGAAATATCACAGTGTCAGCCGGAAATTATACCATTAAGTTTGTACCGGTTTGTGACAGTAAGAATGTATTGACAATGACGAAGAACTGACAGTCTGAGTTTATTGATTGACCTGTAAAATACAAGGAAGAAGTTGGTAATCTCTCTTTATTTGCTGGCCTAATGCTGGTGAATTAAGAAATGGTTGCTGACTTTTTCTTTTTTGTATGTATTCTGCAAACGTTTTCATATTCTATCTTATTGTTTCTTTATAAGGAACTTTATCTGTTTTGTGAGAATGGGTTATCTTTGAGATAGAGAGAATAAGCAATATTCGTTGATGATAGGCCTGGATTCGGGATTTAATCTTGGCAACTGATTAATATTGTTTTTATCCTTATTATTTTGGTAACGTAAATCTTTTGTTATGAAGTATTTGAAACAGATTCCTTTTTATTTGTTTGCCCTATTGATACTTTTTGTGGCATCGTGTAGTGATGGGGAAGGTGTAGAGCCTATTCCTGAACCCGAGCCTGAACCTACGCCGACCGAATGGTCCTCCATCACCGCGGCTCCCGACACTTGGGACAATCAGAAGCGAGCTGATATTTCGTATCAACTTCTAGTATATTCCTTTGCCGATAGCGATGGAGACGGATGTGGTGATTTTAATGGTATTACAGCCAAACTAGACTATTTACAGCAGATGGGAGTAGGAGCCATTTGGCTTTCACCTATCCATCCAGCTATGTCGTATCATGGATATGATGTGACTGACTATACGACGGTCAGTCCTCAATATGGAACGATGGCCGATTTTGAACGCTTGGTGACAGAAGCACATCAGCGGAACATCAAGGTTTATCTGGATTATGTGATGAACCATACTGGTAAGGACCATCCTTGGTTTGTTAGTGCTAAGTCCTCGCCTGATAGTGAATATCGCGACTATTATGTTTTCTCACAGGATCCGGCTGCCGACATTGCAGCAGGAAAGATTCCGATGATTGCTACAGAAGGGGCGGCCGGATATAATGCAGGTGAATGGTTTTCGACAACTTCTGCCGATGATGAAATGACGGGATGCTATAAGTTCGTACTTGATTGGTCGGATGAAGCCCATCCTACAGTGACGGTGACGAAAGCCGAAAAACCTGATGCTGATAATCCCAATACAAGTACCGCTGGGGCTAAGTATCTGTATTATGGCAATGAGGTCTGCAAGAAGTTCTATGATCGTGGAAATGGTATTTATGATTTAACGGTGGACTTTGCTTCGGCATGGGGCTTTTTGATCCGTACCAGCAATACAACATGGGATGGAGGTACGAAATATGGCGCTTCATCCAAGTCTGCTAAAATAAAGTTGGGAGAACCCTTTGCATTGGATAACAAAACTGCTGCTGATATCCTGTTTGAGTCGATGAACTTGTGGTATTATCACTCCCATTTCTATACCGACTGGTTTGCTGATTTGAATTATGGAAAAGTAGATGAGGTATCTGCCAATCCAACCTATCTTGCTATGGTTAGTGCGGCTAGGGGCTGGGTTGATAAAGGTGTGGATGGATTGCGTTTGGATGCTGTGAAGCATATTTATCATAATGCTAAGTCAGATGAAAATCCTCGTTTTCTGAAAACATTCTATGACGATATGAATGCTTATTACAAGCAGACGGGTAAGACGGATGATTTCTATATGGTAGGCGAGGTGCTTTCAGAGCATAACGAGGTAGCTCCTTATTATGCAGGACTCCCTGCTTTGTTTGAGTTCTCCTTTTGGTATCGGTTGGAATGGGCTATCAACAATGCTACTGGCTGTTACTTTGCCAAGGATATCATGAGCTATCAGCAGGAATATGCCTCTTACCGTAGTGATTATATTGAGGCGACAAAACTGTCTAACCACGATGAAGATCGTACAGCCTCTAAGTTGGGCAAATCGGGTGATAAATGTAGGTTGGCAGCGGCGGTATTGCTAACAACGGCCGGCTCTCCATATATCTATTATGGAGAAGAACTTGGATTGTATGGAACCAAAGAGAAAGGAGATGAGTATGTGCGTGGTCCGATGCTGTGGGGCGATAACTATACGACTTCCTATACTGACAAAGTGGATGCAGGAGTGGCTTCGTCGGTAAAATCTGTAGCTGAGCAACAGAAGGATGAAGGCTCATTGTTGAATACGTATTTCACTTTTGCACGACTTCGTAACACCTATCCCTCTTTGGCTGAAGGAACCATGAGCAGACATCCTGTTTATAATGAGACGAATGAAACCTATAAGTCGTTAGCAGCCTGGTATATGACAAAGGATGAAGAGAAAATGCTTGTACTTCATAATTTGGGAGGAGCGGATATTCAGTTTCCTTTGACTGACGATGTAGAAAAGGCTGTAGCTGTATCAGGGAGTGCGGAACAGATTATTGAAGAAGGGCAGACGCGTGTGAAGTTGGGTGCCTATTCTTCTGTGGTATTTAAGCTGAAATAGAAAGTTATTTATAAATCCATGTCAGCACCCGGTTGAGCCACTTCCAGCGGAAGCGGAACCAGCGTCGGGTGCTGATTTGTTTTCCGCCAAATCGAAGAACAAACTCGCGGTAGCCATGGTGGCGGAAGGGAAGTCCTACGTCCAGAAACTCCAAATGGCGGTATCCCTGTTGGCGGGCATCGTCTAAGGCTTTCCATACAGCCAATACGCCAGGGTATTGCAAGGCGTAGGTTTTGCGCATGCCGCCCGAAAACCAAAGGTAAGCATTGTCGCCCGAGTAGATACAGGCACTACCACCGATAATCTTATTTTTGTAAGTGACGATAAAGATGCGGCTTTGCCGCTGAGGGTCGGTAGCCTGTAGGGCCAGTTGTCGGAAGAACTCCCGACTGGGGAAATGACGGCGTATTTTCCATGAATAGACGTGGTGCAGCATATGGGCAAATTCTTTGATTTCGTCGATGGTGCGTGCCACACGTACTTCAGCACCGTTCTTCAGGCCTTTTTTTATCTGGCGGATGCGTGACGGGCTGAAACGTACTTCTGTGCGAGGTGTATCATGCAGGGAATTGCGCACGCGTAGCCAGTTGATGGGAAAGTAACTGCATGAGCGGAACGAACGGTAGCCGAAACGGGCATCGGGCAAGTTGCGGAATTCGATGAGGAAACAGCTTCGGAGAGCTTCTTCAGTAAGCCGCTGGAGCATGTCCTTGAAAATAGCTTCGCGATCGATGCCTTCGATCAGGTATTCGCCGTTGCCGAAGACTTCACAACGATGGATGATACTAGGCGGAAACAGGCGTACACTGCGACGGACAACGGCCAGCAGCTTGGCAACGGGCTGCCCCTCGAGACTGGCCACGATGAGCAGGGGACTGTAACCTGGTGTCGCCTCGTAGATGCGGAACAGGGTCGTCGAATGGAAGGTGTCATTTCCCGGCAGGGGAGGAATGTCGCTTCCTGTGTGATATGTCGTCAGTTTCAAAGGCATCGACGGCAAATTTAGAAAATATTCTCGTATCTTTGCAACGTTTATCAAGTTTAATCAGGAAGAGATTGCTCTCTTCGCTACAAATAGATGATTCAGTTATGGAAAGTTTCAGCGAATTGATAAAGAACCGTCGCAGCATGCGCAAGTTTACGGACGAAGAATTGACGCAGGAAGAAGTGGTAACGCTGATGAAGGCGGCTCTGATGGCGCCGACATCAAAGCGCAGCAATGCCTGGCAGTTTGTCGTGGTAGACGATAAAGAGACGCTTCAGAAGTTGTCTCGTTGCAAGGAACAGGCTTCGCAGTTTATAGCCGATGCGGCGCTGGCGGTGGTGGTCATGGCCGACCCGATGGGCAGCGACGTGTGGATCGAAGATGCCTCTATCGCTTCCATCTACCTACAACTGCAGGCCGAAGACTTGGGGCTGGGTAGCTGTTGGGTTCAGGTGCGCGAACGTTTTGCTGCACCAGGTGTGACGTCGAACGAATATGTGCACGATGTGCTTGATATTCCTCTGCAGCTTCAGGTGCTCAGCATCATTGCCATCGGTCACAAAGGTATGGAGCGTAAGCCCTTCAACGAGGAACACCTGCAATGGGAAAAAATTCATCTGAACAAATACGGAGGAAACAACGGTGAGTGCGGCGAAGGCGAATAACAACAAGGATACCTACAAGGCTACTGGCATTACGCTGATGGTCTTTGGCGTGCTCTACCTGCTAGACAAACTGGTGCACTTTGCGGCACTGGGGTTACCGTGGGTCATGCAGAAGGACAACTTTCTGCTCTATACGGCCATCATTTTCCTGCTGGTCAAGCACGACAAATCAGTCGGCCTGGTGCTGGCTGGCCTTTGGCTGGTGCTGAACTTTGGGCTGATTACTGCTCTGCTGGGCACCATGTCAGCCTACCTGCTGCCGCTGGCCCTGCTGGTGATAGGTATCATCCTCTATTTTATAGCTACGAGATAACGAAACGAAATCCATGATAAAAAGAAGTATAGAAGATACATCCATCGTGTTCATAGGTGCGGGCAACCTTGCCACCAACCTGGCCCATGCCTTCTACCGCAAAGGCTTTCGGGTGGTGCAGATATACAGCCGTACGGAGGAGTCGGCCCGAACGCTGGCTCAGGCCGTTGAGGCCGACTATACCACGAGCCTTGCGAGCGTAGTGCCCGATGCGCAACTCTACATCGTGTCGCTCAAGGACGACGCCTTGATTGAGCTACTGCCGCAGATTGTAGCAGGTAAGGGGAAAGGACTTTGGGTACATACGGCAGGAAGCATCCCGATGGACATCTGGAAGGGGCATGTGGAGCGCTATGGCGTGTTCTATCCCTTGCAGACTTTCAGTAAGAGTCGCTTGGTGGACTTCCACGAAATTCCTGTCTTTGTGGAAGGAAGTTCGGACGAAGAAGTGCATTTCCTCAAGCAGATAGCCTCGGCCTTGTCGCGCAAGGTGCTGGAAGCCAATTCTGAACAACGGCGCAATCTTCATTTGGCAGCTGTTTTCACCTGCAACTTCACCAACCACATGTATGCCCTGGCCGAACATCTGCTGCAGAAGCACGGCTTGCCTTTCGACGCCATGCTGCCCCTCATCGACGAGACGGCACGCAAGGTGCACGAGCTTTCCCCCCGATTGGCGCAGACGGGGCCTGCCGTTCGTTATGACATGGGTGTCATCGGTAAGCACCTCGACATGTTGGCCGACGAACCCGAGATGCAGCAGCTCTATCGCCTGCTTAGCGACGATATCCATCGGCTGGTATAGGCTTTTTGCAGGAAAGCACTGTTTTCTTGCAAAGAACTCATCGCTTTCTGCTTGAGAAAACAATGCTTTCTGTTTTTGAACCTTTAGTGAAACCCAATTAAACGAATGATCCGATCGTGAGTACCATCAATTATGATTTAAAGAAGATACGTGCTTTGCTCTTCGATGTGGACGGCGTGCTCAGTGCAAACGTCATTCCCATGAGCTCCGAAGGCGAGCCTATGCGCACTGTCAACATCAAGGATGGCTATTCGCTTCATCTGGCAGCCAAGATGGGAGTACTGCTTGGTATCATTACAGGTGGACGGACCGAGGCTGTACGTCGTCGTTTTCTTTCCTTGGGCTTGAAGGAAGAAAATATTTACCTGGGCTCGTCGGTCAAGATACATGATTATCGTGACTTTCGCGATCGTTATGGTTTGTGCGACGAAGAGATACTTTACGTAGGCGACGACATCCCCGACCTTGAGGTGATGCGTACCTGTGGCCTTCCCTGTTGTCCGCGCGATGCAGCCCCAGAGGTAAAGGCGGTGGCTCGTTACATTTCGTATGCCGACGGCGGTTATGGCGTAGGGCGCGACGTGGTGGAGCAAGTCCTCAAGGTACAGGGCCTTTGGATGGCCGACGAGAGGGCTTTCGGTTGGTAGTTATTGGTATTTATTATTCACTGTATATTGTTTTTATGCTGGACAATCTGAAGAAATACAAAGTGATTTTGGCGAGCAATTCGCCTCGGCGCAAGGAACTGCTTTCTGGTTTGGGCATCGACTACGAAGTGCGCACTTTGCCCGATGTTGATGAATCATATCCTGAAACGTTGCAAGGTGGTGATATCCCTCTGTACATAGCTTGCGAGAAAGCAGCTGCCTATCGCGACCTGATGCAGGCCGACGAGCTGATGATAACGGCCGATACCATCGTTTGGTTGGACGGTCGTGTGCTGGGTAAGCCTCGCGATCGTGAGGATGCCTTGCTGATGCTTCGTAACCTGTCAGGGCGCACGCATGAAGTATTTACAGGAGTTTGTATAACAACGACGGAGTGGCAGCGTAGCTTTTCGGCACAGACCGAGGTACGCTTTGCACAGTTGACGGAAGAAGAAGTCTGTTGGTATGTAGACCATTACCGTCCGATGGACAAAGCAGGAGCCTATGGTGTACAGGAGTGGATAGGCTTCGTAGGAGTGGAGTACATCTCAGGTAGCTATTTCAATATCATGGGCTTGCCCGTACAACGACTCTATCGTGAACTGAAGTCTGTAGAGTGATGCCAAACACGCAATACGAAGAACGTTTGGGTACCGACCGTATGCTGCCGTTGGTCTTTCGCATGGCACTGCCAGCAGTAGCTGCCCAATTGGTCAATCTGCTTTATACGTTGGTAGATCGTGTCTACATCGGCCATATCCCTGGTATAGGTACCGATGCGTTGGCAGGGGTGGGGGTGACGAGTTCGGTTATCATCCTTATTTCAGCCTTTTCGGCCATTGTAGCTGGAGGTGGTGCTCCGTTGGCAGCCATTGCTTTAGGGCAAGGGCATCGTGAACGGGCAGGGAAGATATTGGGTAATGGCTTTGTACTGTTGGTACTTTTTGCTGTGGTTACTTCGACCGTTTCCTATCTTTTCATGAAGCCCATTCTGACCTCTATCGGTGCATCAACCCACACGTTGCCCTATGCGGTAGACTATCTTTCCGTTTACTTGTTGGGTACCCTTTTTGTTGAGGTGGCCGTGGGGCTCAATACATTTATAAATTGTCAGGGACGGCCAGGTGTGGCCATGTGCTCGGTCATTATCGGAGCCGTGCTTAATATTGTGCTCGATCCTCTTTTTATTTTTACATTTGATATGGGAGTGAAGGGAGCCGCTTTGGCCACTATCCTGTCTCAGGCGTGCAGTGCCGTGTGGGTACTGGCATTCCTTACCTCCAAGCGTGCTTCGTTACAGCTCGAACGCAGGTATTTGCAGCTGAATCGTCGTATCGTGGGGGCTACGTTGGCTTTGGGCCTTTCGCCCTTCATTATGGCCAGCACTGAGAGTTTGGTGGGTTTCGTGCTGAACGGTAGTTTGGAACGCTATGGTGATATCTACGTCAGTGCATTGGCAGTGATGCAGGCGGCTATGCTTTGTGTCAGCGTGCCGCTGACAGGTTTTGCCCAAGGTTTTGTTCCTGTAGTCAGCTATAATTTTGGGCACGGTAACCGTGAGCGAGTGAAGGAATGCTTCAAGATAGTGGTGACTGTGATGTTTCTCTTCAATTTTCTACTGGTATTGTTGATGATACTTTTCCCTTCGTTGGTGTCTGCTATCTTTACTAGTGATGCACATTTGACGGAAACCGTGACTCGCGCGATGCCTGTATTTCTGGCTGGTATGACTATTTTCGGGCTGCAACGTGCTTGTCAGAACATGTTTGTCGCTTTGGGGCAGGCCAAGGTGTCTATCTTCATTGCCTTGCTTCGCAAGGTTATTTTGTTGGTGCCATTGGCCTTGTTGTTGCCCCGATGGATGGGTGTGATGGGTATTTTTGCTGCTGAAGGAATCTCCGATGCCGTGGCTGCTATCTGCTGTACTACGATTTTTGCTTTCTTCTTTCCCCGTATATTGGCAAGGATGAAGGTTGCATAACCTTTCACAAGTTTAATATTATATATACTGCTGTAGATTTTACGTGACTTTTACAGTTGCTTTTCCTCAACTTATGTGGTATTATTCCCCAAATTAGTCTGTTTCTGTGTAGAATTTATTCTTTTAATTGCTTGTTTTATAGGTGGTTGCTTCTAGAACGGAATTGTGGCATTACATTTGTCCTTAGTTAGGCAGATAGCTTGATCAACTATTCTATTCAATAAGTGTTTTAACTATTAAACTTTACGATTATGAAAAAATTGTTTTTTGTAGCAGCTATGACATTGAGTTTAGGAACCGCAGCTTTTGCAACGACTGTCGATACGAACGATATGATGACCGTTCAAGTAATGGATGATTTTGTTCCCGTTAAATTGGAAGAAGTTCCTCAGGCTGTAGTTGATGCTGTAACCAAAGCTTATCCTGAGCAAACGCTGAAGGAAGCGGCTGTACGTCAGGAAGAAGAATCTGAGACACAGATCTATAAACTGACATTGGTAGCAGAAGACGGAACAGAAACGTCAGTCCTCTTTACTGATAAAGGTGAAGAAGTGAAATGAGACTTGCTGTTCGTAGAATGAATATTTTTTAAGAGACAGGCCGGGAGTAGTAGGAAAAGCTTCCGGCTTGTTTCTTTTTTGTACTTTAATACCAACGTTTTTAATTGGCAATGTCGGCCATTAGCGGTATGTCCTCTTCATGGATACCATGTCTGATAAGGATATCGCGGTCTTTATTGAACAAATCCAGAAAGTCACTTTTACTTCCATACATTGCGATTGCTTTTCCGTAGCGTTCGGCTGCAACGTCAGGTTTATGTTGTACCCATGCTACGTGTCCTGCATTGAGCCAGTCTGTAGCAAGGACTTGCTTTTCTTGCAGTAGCTTCTGATAATATTTATCGGCTTGCTCATATTTTTCAGTCATGAAAGAGCACCAAGCGATCCCTCTCCAGGCTTTTATAGAATGGCTGTCCAGAAAATCCATCTTGAAAAAATATTGCAACGCTTCCTTATATTCTTCCAATTCGGCATGGCAACTTCCAATAAAGAATAGTATGTTGGCGTTTTCGGGCTGTATGCCTTCCGCCTTCAGATAGTAATCTAAGGCCATGCTGAAATTGTGTATTTGCCGGTAACAGGTGGCTAAGTGACGTATGGTCCACAGATGGTCAGGCTTCAGGATATCCGCCTTCCGATAGGCTTCGATGGCTTCTGCATATTTCTTTTCTTTCTGCAGGCAATAACCAATTTTCTGAAAGAGGTCTGCATGGGCTTTGTTCTTAGCCTCTAGTCGTCTGTAGAGCACAAGGGCATCAGAATAGTGTTCCTTACGGAAGTGGAAGTCAGCTATAGTAGTCAATAATTCAGGCTTATCCAGAATGCCTTTGAGGATAGGCAAGTCATAGAAAGCGAAATCATCCTTAAAGGGGTCTTCGAATTCACGTCGGCGTGGGTTTAGCTTGAAGAAACGGTATAGGTCGTGTATATATTGGTTGCTAATGACTTCAGGGCGTTCGGCATACTGTTTCATCATTTTGGCCTGCTCGTTGTCCATTATCTCATTCAATTCTTGAGGGGTAAGCTGCTGTAACATGAGGTTACGTTGGGATGGAGGTAATTGGGCCATGGTGAAGCAGAGTGAGTATTTGTCGCTATTGCAAAAGAAACCTGATTGTAGGATAACATTCAAGACTGCATTCTCACCTGTATCTGACGGACCGAACAGGGTCGACACGCTGGAATGTAGCGGATCGAATGGATAGAACCAATTGGATAACTGGCCGAAGAAGGGTCCTGATTTCAATTGTGCAAATGTACTCATATAGATGTCTGCACCTTCCATCTGCATTTCATTCATTTCACGAATCTTATCTCCTAACCCTGATTTCTCGAAAGTATTTTCCCAATCGGGATTACGATCGTTTTCGTCTGCTGTTTCTTCCAACCCAAGTTTCATTCCTTTGATCATGCTGACATTCTTTATCATTTCAGGAATGATTTCTTCACGCATTTTTTTGTCTATCTTTTCAGTTTCCTGACTTTGCAGTAATTGGAGACTAATACGGTTCAGTTCTTTCCCTAACCATCCGTTTTCGTCAGATAGGCTGATGCGCGATTTCAGTTCTGGATAGAGCAGGCATTGGTCGGGGTACGTGTTCAGAGTCAGGAGTAGACCGATCAGTGCACGTTGTCTCACAATAGTTTCTTGGTGCTGGCTGGCTTCAAGTAGCCACAGACACTTGCGAATGTCGAAACAGGCTTGAAGACTCATAGTTACGGCACTTACAACCAAACAAAGGTCAATGGAACGTAATAAACTAGAAGAAAGGAATGCTTGTGCTTGAGTGTCCTCTTCGGCCGTCCATTCACTATTACCCCAAATGGATTGGAATAACTTTTGGTTTGTTTCTTCATGGCGTTTCTGCAGGTGGTTGAGGCTTTGGTTGTTGTCGGTAATTAGCCTACATACGGCCACGTCGTCCTGAAATGTTTCCAGTGCATGCAGGTATCCGTCCAGACGAACAGCTGTATGGCGATTCTTGTAGTGTAATGTCTGGTAATAGCCATAGGCAGAAGATGTTTCGTCGAGCAATATCAGTCGTGCTTGGTTAGCAATAGCCCATGTCTCCGCTAGGAGTTTTATATATAGTTTGCCTCGTTCAGGATCGTCTACGCCTTGCTTCATATATTGCAGCATGTAGTTATAAGAAGTCTGTGCTTGTTCCAATCGATTATGTAATGTCCAGTCGGGACAGGTTGCCAACATGGAGGTCAGTTGGGTTTGTGCTTCTTTCAGGCGTTTGCCTTTTAGTAGAGCAATGATGCTGTTATGTTGTTCGTTGATGGTTTGTTCGTCCATAATAGAATAATGTGGTGTCCAATCGGGAGCAAAGATAGTGTAATTATATCGGATTTCCATTGTTTTTGTCTACCTTTGCACCCGTAAAAATGTTTAGGTGAAATAGATATGGCAGGATTGAATACTCCCACAGCGTTGGGTACAGAAAACATTGGAAAATTATTGATGCAGTATGCCGTTCCTGCAATCATTGCGATGACGGCTTCTTCTTTGTATAATATGGTCGACAGTATCTTTATCGGCCATGGTGTAGGGCCATTGGCCATTTCGGGCCTGGCGTTGACTTTCCCGTTGATGAACCTTGCGGCGGCTTTCGGTTCGTTGGTTGGTGTGGGGGCTTCCACGCTGGTGTCGGTCAAGTTGGGCCAAAAGGATTATGATACGGCTCAACGCGTATTGGGTAATGTTTTAGTACTGAATATTTTACTAGGTGTTGCTTTTACGTTAGTGGTGATGCCATTTCTTGATCCCATTCTTTATTTTTTCGGTGGTAGTGATGATACAGTGCCTTATGCACGTGACTATATGGAAATTATTCTTATTGGTAATGCTGTTACGCACTTGTACCTTGGATTGAATTCTGTGCTGCGTTCCTCTGGGCATCCGCAGAAAGCAATGTATGCCACAGTAGCTACGGTTGTTATCAATACTATTCTCGACCCTTTGTTTATTTATGGCTTCGGGTGGGGTATCCGTGGTGCAGCCATTGCTACGATATTGGCCCAGATTATAGCGTTGCTTTGGCAGTTCAAGTTGTTTAGTAATCGTAATGAATTGCTTCATTTTCATCGTGGCATATTCCGTTTGAAGCGCAAGATTGTGGTCGATTCGTTGGCTATCGGCATGTCACCGTTTCTGATGAATATGGCTGCCTGTTTTATTGTCATTCTGATTAACCAGGGATTGAAACGTCATGGCGGCGATTTGGCTATCGGTGCATTTGGTATTGTCAATCGTCTGGTATATATTGTCGTAATGATTGTGATGGGATTGAATCAGGGTATGCAGCCTATAGCCGGCTATAATTATGGAGCGCAACTCTATCAGCGCGTGACCAAGGTGTTGAAACTGACCATTGTATATGCTACGGTCGTAACGACTTTTGGCTTTGTTGTAGGTATGGCTGTACCGCGACTGGTTGTGAGTATCTTTACTTCGGACGCCGAACTGATAGATTTGTCGGCTCGTGGACTGCGCATTATCGTTATGTTTTTCCCTATAATAGGTTTTCAGATGGTAACAGCCAATTTCTTTCAGAGTATAGGTATGGCTGGAAAGGCTATTTTCTTGTCGCTGTCTCGTCAGTTGTTGATTCTGCTTCCATGTCTGCTGATCCTACCACATTTCTTTGGCGCGTTAGGTGTATGGATCAGTATGCCTGTGTCCGATTTGTTGGCTAGTATTATTGCTGCAGTCATGTTGTTGTTGCAGTTTCGTAAATTTCACAAAGCGGCGGCTCGTCAGTCTTTATCTGTGTGAAACATTTTTTGCTATGTGTTCGTTCGTTTGCGTGAGATTTTTTATATTTGCCTGCAGCAAACGTGTTAATAATAAAGGTTTATGGAATATTTTGTAGTGAATATTGGCCGTCAGTTGGGAAGCGGCGGGCGCGAGATAGGCGAACGTCTGGCTCATCGGTTGAATATATCTTTTTATGATAAAGAGCTGATTCAGTTGGCATCGGAAGAAAGTGGATTGTGCCGTGAGTTTTTTGAAAAAGCGGATGAACGCCCTTCTCAAGGCATTATGGGCGGATTGTTTGGAATGCGTTTCCCGTTTATAGGGGATGGAACTATCCCGACCAACAATTGTTTGAGTAATGATTCATTGTTTAAAGTACAAAGTGATGTTATTCGTCGGTTAGCTCATGAGAAGTCGTGCCTTTTTGTGGGACGTTGTGCTGACTATATTTTGCGTGATCATCCTCGCTGTGCCAATATATTTATATCTTCAACGCCAGAAGATAGGATGGAACGTTTGTGCCGTATTCACGGCATATCCAAGGAAGAGGCTGAGGAAATGATGGAAAAGGCGGATAAAAAGCGTTCGGAATATTACAATTATTATAGTTATAAAACGTGGGGAGCTGCTGCTACCTATCATCTGTGTATCGATTCGTCTGTTTTGGGTATTGCCGGTACGGTAGATTACATAGAGGAGTTTGTACGCAAGAAACTGAATTTGGATATTACTGTCCGTTGATGGGTATTCGTTATACGGTCTGAAAATATTAATCAGGCGCAGATTGTACAGCCTTTTGAAGTGTGCAATTTGCGCCTGATATTTTTATATTCCTCAAGGAGGATACTAAAGCATGGCCAACAGAATCATTTGACCAGCAATGATACGCAGGAACATGGACAGCGGGTATACGGTAGAGTAACCAACCGAAGGTGCATCGTTGCCCGATACTACTTGATTGGCATAGGCCAGTGCAGGGGGATCTGTATTACTACCGGCGATAAGACCCATCAGAGTGAAGTAGTTGACTTTGAAATAAAGACGCGCTATGGCACCGATAATGAGTAGTGGAATAACTGTGATGAGGAAACCGTAACCGACATACAATAAACCGTCTCCATGCACCACTGTTTGTACAAAATGCTCACCTGCCTCTATTCCTACACTTGCCAGGAAGAGTACAATACCTATTTCGCGTAACATCAGATTGGCACTCATTGTGGTATAGGTTACTAGTTTTAACTTGTGTCCAAAACGCCCAATGAGGATGGCTACTACCAGCGGTCCACCAGCTAAACCTAGTTTTACGGGAGTAGGCATGCCTGGGAAAGCGATAGGTAGACTACCCAATACGATACCCATGAAAATACCGACAAAGATTGTGACGATGTTCGGAGTATCCAGACGCTTTAACTGGTTGCCCAATACACCAGCTACCCGTTCTACAGCATCCTGCTGGCCTACGACCATAACGCGGTCACCTACCTGAAGAATTAGGTTCGGATCAGCGAACAAGTCCATACCAGAACGATTTACGCGGGTTACATTGACACCATACATGCTACGGAAGTGCATACTTCCTAATTTCTTTCCGTTTATTTCTGATTTGGTGACCAAAATTCGTCTGGAGACCATCGGCATGTCTTGTTTTTCCCAGTCTACTTGAATTTCTTTACCGATGAAAGCAGTGATGGCTTCAGCATCTTCTTCAGAACAAACAATGAACAGTTGGTCTCCAGTATAAAATACCGTTTCATGATTGGGGATACTGACATGGCCTTCGTGGCGGATACGCGAGCAGACAAACGGACGCCCCAGGAAATCTTTTACCTGTAACAGCGTCTTTCCGTTGATGGATTCATTGCGTACCTCCAGATGCATGTTGTGGGGCTTGTGCTTCGTATCATTGTCTTGTACTTTAATTTGCTCATCTTCTTTGGAAAGGGAAATACGGAAGATGTAACGGATAGCAATAATGGAGCCGATGATACCTACGACGCCGAGCGGATATGCGCAGGCATAACCCAAAGCTATAGGTTCACCTGTGTAGTTCAGCTGGTTCAGGGCTTCTTGGGCAGCACCGAGACCTGGTGTATTGGTTACGGCACCATATAATATACCAATCATCATTGGTAGGTCCACACGGCCGTTGGCTATAAAATAAATAGCCAATGTAACAGCAATATTCAGCAAAACGATGCCGACAGCAAGCAGATTTAATGTCATACCGCCTTTTTTGAAAGACGAGAAGAACGACGGCCCTACTTGTAAACCAATGCAGAATACAAATAGAATAAGACCGAATTCACGTAGGAAATGCAGAATGTGAATTTCTCCTGTAAATCCCAGATGTCCCATCAGAATACCCGCAAAGAGTACGAATGTAACTCCTAATGATACTCCAAAGAACTTGATTTTACCCAGCAGTACACCTAGTGAAATGACAAAGGCATAAAGGCACACAATATGTGCTACGGAAGCTGGGTCCCATAACAAGCTTTCTAACCAATTCATAATATTTTTAACACATCTTTATTTGTAGTTGAAAAACAATTCTGCAAAATTAGCTAATTCAACAATTGTAGCCAAAGTTTTTTCTTAATTTTCCGATTTTGCAATGTCGACTTGACACTTGTTTAGTGGTAGGTATGAAATTTCACTAAAAAGGATTGTCTTTAATTTGATTTGAGTATATTTGCATGTCTATTGACGACAAAATGATGAATAGTATTTATCTATTTTAAATTTATAAACTATGGCAGACAGTAAAGAAAAACTCTTCTCTGACTTTTCTCCTGTTACCACTGAGCAGTGGATGGAAAAAGTAACAGCAGACCTTAAGGGGGCTGATTTTGAGAAGAAACTCGTTTGGAAGACAAACGAAGGATTTAAAGTGAAACCTTTCTACCGTAAGGAAGACCTTGAAGGACTTAAGACAACGGATGCACTTCCTGGTGAATTCCCTTATTTGAGAGGTAACAAGAAAGACAACAATGAGTGGCTGGTACGTCAGGAAATCAGAGTAGATGATGTGAAGGAAGCTAATGCCAAGGCCTTGGATATCCTGAACAAAGGAATTGATTCTTTGTCGTTCCATGTAAAGGCCAAGGAACTGAATGCCGCTTATCTGGAAATGTTGCTTGAAGGTATTTGTGCAGAATGTGTCGAGTTGAACTTTTCCACTTGCCAAGGGCATGTTGTTGATTTGGCCAATTTGTTGGTAGAATATTTCCAGAAGAAGGGATATGACCTGAACAAGTTGCATGGTTCTATTAACTTCGACTATTTGAACAAGATGTTGGTTAAGGGCAAGGAAAAAGGTCGCTTGGTAGATACGGCCAAGGCACTGATTGCCGCTACGGCTGCTTTGCCCGAATATCGCGTCATCAATGTGAATGCGCTTACTCTGAACAATGCAGGTGCTTATATTTATCAGGAACTGGGATACGCATTGGCATGGGGTAATGAATATATGAATCAACTGACCGAAGCTGGCATTCCTGCTGCAACGGTTGCCAAAAAAATCAAGTTCAATTTTGGTATCAGCTCCAATTATTTCTTGGAAATTGCCAAGTTCCGCGCTGGACGTATGTTGTGGGCCGATATCGTGAATTCGTATCTGGCCGAAGGCGACTGTAAGTGTGCTGCCCAGATGAAGATACATGCTGAAACATCTTCTTTCAACCTGACAGTTTTTGATTCGTATGTGAACCTGCTTCGTACGCAGACTGAAGCAATGAGTGCCGCTCTTGCAGGTGTTGATTCTATGACGGTGGTTCCTTTCGACAAGGCATACGAGACTCCGAATGATTTCTCTGAACGTTTGGCACGTAACCAGCAACTGTTGCTGAAAGAAGAATCTCATTTCGACAAAGTAATTGATCCAGCTGCCGGTTCCTATTATATTGAAAATCTGACGGTGTCCATTGCCAAGCAGGCTTGGAATTTGTTCCTGGCTGTTGAGGATGAAGGTGGTTTCTATGCAGCAGTGAAGGCCGGCAAGGTACAGGAAGCTGTGAATGCCAGCAACAAGGCTCGTCACGAAGCTGTGGCCAAGCGTAAGGAGATTCTGTTGGGTACCAACCAGTATCCTAACTTCACCGAGCTGGCTGGCGAAAAGCGTCCGTTGGAAGCTGTTTGCTGCTGTGGTGGCGGGCACCATGATACTTGCGAAAAGGATGTTCCTTCTTTGAATTTCGACCGTGCCGCCAGCGAATTCGAGGCTCTGCGTCTGCAGACTGAAACTTCCGGCAAGCGTCCGAAAGCATTCATGTTGACGATTGGTAACTTGGCTATGCGTCAGGCACGTGCACAGTTCTCTTGTAACTTCCTGGCTTGCGCCGGATACGAAGTGGTGGACAACCTGGGCTTCTCTACTGTAGAAGAGGGCGTTGAAGCTGCCGTAGCTGCGAAGGCCGACATTGTAGTACTCTGCTCGAGCGATGACGAATATGCCGAGTATGCAGTTCCCGCATTCAAGGCTTTGAATGGCCGTGCTATGTTCATCGTTGCCGGAGCTCCTGCCTGCATGGACGAACTGAAGGCTGCCGGTATCGAGAATTTCATCCATGTTCGTGTCAACGTGCTGGAAACACTGAAAGAATACAACGCTAAACTTTTGAAGTAAGATGAGAAAAGATTTTAAAAACTTAGATATATATGCCAATTTCAAGCCCGTCAATGGTGCTGAATGGCAGAAGGCTAACGGCATTGAGGCTGATTGGAAGACGCCGGAACACATCAATGTGAAGCCTGTTTATACCAAAGAAGACCTTGAAGGAATGGAGCATCTGGACTTTGCTGCCGGTATTCCTCCTTACCTGCGTGGTCCGTACTCAGTAATGTACACCCTGCGTCCTTGGACAATCCGTCAGTATGCAGGTTTCTCTACGGCCGAAGAATCGAATGCGTTCTATCGCCGTAATCTGGCTTCCGGTCAGAAAGGTTTGTCTGTAGCGTTTGACTTGGCTACGCACCGCGGTTACGACCCCGACAACGAACGTGTAGTGGGTGACGTTGGTAAGGCCGGTGTATCCATCTGCTCGCTGGAGAACATGAAGGTACTGTTCGACGGCATTCCTTTGAACAAGATGTCCGTATCCATGACGATGAACGGTGCCGTGCTGCCCGTCATGGCGTTTTATATCAATGCCGGTCTGGAGCAGGGAGCCAAGCTTGAAGAAATGGCCGGTACCATCCAGAACGATATTTTAAAGGAATTCATGGTGCGCAACACCTATATCTACCCGCCTGCATTTTCCATGAAGATCATTTCCGACATCTTTGAATATACTTCGCAGAAGATGCCGAAGTTCAACTCCATTTCCATCTCTGGTTACCACATGCAGGAAGCTGGTGCTACGGCAGATATCGAGTTGGCTTATACCCTGGCCGACGGTTTGGAATATCTCCGTGCCGGTGTGGGTGCCGGACTGGATATCGATGCTTTTGCACCACGTCTGTCTTTCTTCTGGGCTATCGGTACCAACCACTTCATGGAAATTGCCAAGATGCGTGCTGCACGTATGTTGTGGGCCAAGATTGTAAAGCAGTTCAACCCGAAGAATCCGAAGTCACTGGCTTTGCGTACACACTCTCAGACTTCAGGTTGGTCATTGACCGAGCAGGATCCGTTCAACAACGTAGGCCGTACCTGTATCGAAGCTATGGCAGCCGCATTAGGACATACGCAGTCTCTGCACACCAACGCCCTCGACGAGGCCATCGCTTTGCCGACCGACTTCTCTGCACGTATCGCGCGTAATACGCAGATCTATATTCAGGAAGAGACCAATATCTGTAAGAACGTTGACCCGTGGGGTGGTTCCTACTATGTAGAGTCGCTGACCAACGAGATTGCCCACAAGGCATGGGAGCACATCCAGGAAATCGAGAAGCTGGGCGGTATGGCCAAGGCTATCGAAACCGGTATCCCCAAGATGCGTATCGAAGAGGCTGCCGCACGTACGCAGGCCCGTATCGACAGCGGTGCGCAGACCATTGTCGGTGTAAACAAGTACCGCCTCGAGAAGGAAGCTCCGATTGATATCCTTGAGATTGACAATACGGCTGTTCGTCAGGAACAGCTGGAGAACCTGAAGCGTCTGAAGGAAGGACGTAATCAGGCAGAAGTGGACAAGGCACTGGATGCCATCACCGAATGTGTGAAGACAGGCAAGGGCAACTTGCTGGAATTAGCTGTTGAGGCTGCCCGTGTTCGCGCTACTTTGGGAGAAATCTCGTATGCTTGCGAGAAAGTTGTAGGACGTTATAAAGCAGTAATCAGAACTATTTCAGGCGTGTATTCATCAGAAAGTAAGAGCGATGCAGACTTCGCCAAGGCATGTGAACTGTGCGAGAAGTTTGCCAAGAAGGAAGGCCGTCAGCCCCGTATCATGATTGCCAAGATGGGTCAGGACGGTCACGACCGTGGTGCGAAGGTAGTAGCAACCGGTTATGCCGACTGCGGTTTCGACGTAGATATGGGACCGTTGTTCCAGACTCCGGCCGAGGCTGCCCGTGAGGCTGTCGAGAACGACGTACATGTAGTAGGTGTGTCTTCACTGGCTGCTGGTCACAAGACTTTGATTCCACAAATCATTGCCGAACTGAAGAAGTTGGGTCGTGAGGATATTGTAGTGATTGCCGGTGGTGTAATCCCCGCACAAGACTATGACTTCCTGTACAAGGCTGGTGTAGCCGCTATCTTTGGCCCCGGTACTTCGGTTGCCAAGGCTGCTTGCCAGATTTTGGAGATCTTGATGGATGAAGAATAATTTATTGATTTAATTGTTAAAGAAGGGCGGAATGTGTTTACATTTCCGCCTTTCTTCTTGTTAAAACGAACAAAGGTTGGGTTCGGCGGAGCTTTTTTTATGCGGTTAAGAGAGCATGAAGGGAGGATAAGTCTGTAGGGTTGCAGTGATCATATGTTAATTTTATTATAGATAGCGGGATTTATTCTCCAGTTAGGAAAATCTTTTTCCCCAGTCAAGTAAAAATATTCCCTCAGTTGGAGGCTGAGAATTTTCCAGTTCTTCGTTTTTTCATTCTTTATTAAATCTGTATCTTTGCCCGATAAAAAACAACTGAAGAAGTAATGATCGTTTGCATAGCCGAGAAACCCTCTGTGGCACGCGACATAGCCGATGTGCTGGGAGCGAAGGAGAAGAAAGACGGATATATCGAAGGAAGCGGATACCAGGTGACCTGGACGTTCGGCCATCTCTGTACGCTGAAGGAGCCGCATGAATATACGCCGAGCTGGAAGACGTGGAGCTTGGGCAGCCTGCCCATGATACCGCCCCGCTTCGGTATCAAACTCATCAGTAATCCTACCTACGAACGCCAGTTCCACGTCATCGAGGGGCTGATGCAGAAGGCTGACATGATCATCAACTGCGGTGATGCCGGCCAGGAGGGAGAGCTCATCCAGCGGTGGGTGATGCAGAAAGCTGGAGCCAAATGCCCAGTGAAGCGCCTGTGGATATCTTCACTGACCGAAGAAGCCATCCGCGAAGGATTCTCCAACCTGCGGGATGCTGCCGACTTCCAACCTCTGTACGAAGCGGGCTTGAGCCGTGCCATCGGCGACTGGCTGCTGGGCATGAATGCCACGCGCCTGTATACCATGAAATACGGGCAGAACCGCCAGGTGCTTTCCATCGGGCGGGTGCAGACGCCTACACTGGCCCTTATCGTGAACCGTCAGTTGGAGATTCAGAACTTTGTGCCCAAGCAATACTGGGTGCTCAATACCGTTTACCGCGATACTACTTTCTCGGCCCTCATCCGCAAGAGCGACGAAGAGCTGGCACTGGAAGCAGAGAAGCAGAAGGAAGCTCTGGCCGCCGGCAAGAAGCCCAAGAAGGAGGAAGAGAACCGCGGTATAGATCCCATAACAGACCGTGCGAGAGGTGAGGAACTGCTGGCACGTATCAAGGATGTGCCGTTTACCGTTACCTCTGTGACGAAGAAGGAGGGCCGTGAAGCACCGCTCCGTCTTTTCGACCTGACCTCCCTGCAGGTGGAGTGCAACAAGAAGTTTGCCTACTCGGCCGACGACACGCTGAAGACTATCCAGTCGCTCTACGAGAAGAAGGTCACTACTTATCCTCGTGTAGATACGACCTTCTTGAGTGATGACATCTATCCCAAATGCCCTTCCATCCTGAAGGGGTTGCGGGGCTATGAGACCTGGACCGCGCCGCTGGAGGGAACCTCCTTGACGAAGTCGAAGAAAGTGTTCGACAATTCGAAGGTCACGGACCACCATGCCATTATCCCTACCGGCCAGCCGCCGGTTAACCTCACCGATGTAGAACGACGGGTGTTCGACCTCATTGCCCGCCGCTTCATCGCCGTGTTCTATCCCGACTGCCGTTTCTCGACCACGACTGTTCTGGGTGAGGTGGACGGAGTGGAGTTCAAGACATCCGGCCGGCAGATACTCGATCCGGGTTGGCGAGTGGTGTTCACGGTCAATGCCGCCACTCAGGAAGGAAACGGCGATGAGGGGAATAAGGAGAACGGCGAAGAAGACCGTGTGCTGCCTGCCTTCGTCAAGGGAGAGAGCGGTCCCCACGTGTCCGAACTCGTAGAGAAATGGACGCAACCTCCGCGCCCTTACACCGAAGCCACTCTGCTCCGTGCCATGGAAACCGCCGGTAAGCTGGTGGATAACGATGAACTGCGCGATGCCCTGAAGGAAAACGGTATCGGCCGTCCTTCCACCCGTGCCGCCATTATCGAGACCTTGTTCAAACGTAACTATATCCGCAAGGAAAAGAAGAATCTGATAGCTACCCCCACGGGTGTGGAGCTGATTCAGACCATTCACGAAGAATTGTTGAAGAGTGCTGAACTGACGGGTATCTGGGAAAAGAAGTTGCGCGAGATAGAGCGTCGCACGTATGATGCCTCCCGTTTTTTGGAAGAACTGAAGCAGATGGTGGCCGAAATTGTGACCAGTGTCCTGTCGGATAACAGCAACCGCCACATTACGGTACAGGCGCCTCCTATAGCGAGTAAGGTTACGCGCAATACTTCCGCTTCCGACGACCTGCCGAAGAAGGAACCTCGCAAACGTTCTCTCCGCAAGAAGAAGGCCGAGGCTGCCAATGCCGGAACAGCTCCGGCTCCTGCGGTACTGGCCGATGAATGGGTGGGTCATCCGTGTCCCTTGTGCGGAAAGGGTACCATTATCAAAGGAAAAACGGCTTACGGTTGCTCCGAGTGGCGCAATGGTTGTACCTTCCGTAAGCCGTTCGATGCTTGACGTGTCTGTTTAATCGTAATTCAAGTGGAATTCGACCACCGCTTCGATGCCTTTGCGCAGGATATCGAGCGGCATGTTTTCGTTGGGTGAGTGGATGGCGTTGCTCTCCAGTCCGAATCCCATCAGTACCGTTTTGATACCCAGCACCTGTTCGAAGGTCGAGATGATGGGAATGCTTCCGCCGCGGCGCACGGCCAGCGGCTTTCGTCCGAACGCTTTCTCAAATCCTTTCTCGGCAGCCTGATAGGCGGGCAGTGTGATGGGGCAGACATAGCCCTGTCCGCCGTGCATGGGCGTTACCTTTACCTGTACCGTAGCGGGGGTAATGCTCTGGATGTAGTCGGCAAACAGCTGTGAAATCTTGTGGTGGTCCTGGTGGGGAACAAGGCGGCAAGACACCTTGGCATAGGCTTTCGACGGCAGTACCGTCTTCGAACCTTCGCCTGTATAACCTCCCCAAATGCCGCAAACGTCGAACGACGGGCGGCAGCTGTTACGTTCCAGTGTGCTGTAACCTTTTTCGCCGAAGAGTTCCTTTACCCCGATGGCGGCCTTGTATTTCTCTTCGTCGAAGGGGATGTGGGCTATCATGTCCCGTTCGGCCTGCGGCACTTCCTCCACGTCGTCGTAGAAGCCGGGGACGGTGATGCGGCCGTCGACATCCACTACGCGGGCCAGCATCTGGCACAGCACGTTGATGGGGTTGGCTACCGCTCCGCCGAAGTGGCCTGAATGCAGGTCACGGTTGGGCCCCGTCACTTCTATCTCCCAGTAGGCCAGTCCGCGCAGGCCGGTAGTCAGCGAGGGCAGGTCGGCGCCCAGCATGCTGGTGTCCGACACGAGGATGATGTCGGCCTTGAGCAGTTCGCGGTGTTCCTGGCAGAAAGCTTCGAGGCTGGGCGAGCCTATTTCTTCTTCGCCTTCGAAAATGAATTTCACGTTGTGCGTCAGAAGACCGTTTTTTACCAAGTATTCGAATGCTTTTACTTGGATAAACGACTGGCCTTTGTCGTCGTCGGCACCACGGGCCCAGATGTGGCCGTCGCGTACTTCAGGTTCAAAGGGGGCGCTTTTCCATAGTTTCAGCGGTTCGGCAGGCATCACGTCGTAGTGGGCGTAGATGAGGACGGTTTTCGCTTTGGGGTTTACCGTCTTTTGGGCAAACACCATCGGATTGCCCTGCGAGGGCATCACCATGGCTTCGTCGGCACCGGCTTCGAGTAGCAGTTGGCGCCAGCGTTCGGCACAGGCCAGCATGTCGTCATGGTGTTCGGGCTTGGCGCTGATACTGGGAATGCGGATGAGGCTGAACAATTCGTCCAGCATGCGGGGTTCGTTTTCGGAGATATAAGTTCTGATCATAAGTGGAAGAGGAATATGAATGAAAGGTTACACATTATATATGATATATATGGGAAAGGCTTTTACAATTGTGTCGTCCGGTCTATCAGGTAGAAGTCCAGGATGGTGAGTGCAGCCATGGCTTCTACGATGGGTACGGCACGCGGCAGTACGCAAGGGTCGTGACGTCCGCGGGCTTTCAGCGTGGTGTCCACACCGTCGATGTTTACCGTATGCTGTTCCATCAGCACGGTGGCTACGGGTTTGAAGGCTACGCGGAAATAGATGTCCTGCCCGTTGCTGATGCCTCCCTGTATGCCGCCCGAGTGGTTGGTATGAGTGGTGATGCGTCCGGCGTTGTTGTAGAACACATCGTTCTGTTCCGAACCTTTCATTTTCAGCCCTTTAAAACCGTCGCCGTACTCGAAGGCCTTGGCGGCGTTGATGCTCAGCATGCCCGATGCCAGGGCAGCCTGCAACTTGCCGAACACCGGCTGTCCCAATCCCACGGGGCATCCTGTGATGACACAGGTGATGACGCCGCCTATCGTGTCGCCCTCGGCTTTTACTTCGGCTATGAGCTGTTCCATTTCTTTGGCCTTCTCAGGGTCGGGGCAGCGGACGGGATTTGTTTCGGTCAGCTCCAGGTTATACGCCGTATAGTTTTCTTCTAGTCGGATGGGACCCACTTGTGAGGTATAGGCCGTTATGCGTATGCCCAGCTGCCGCAATGCCAGCTTGGCCAGTGCACCGGCCACTACACGCGAAATAGTTTCGCGGGCCGACGAACGTCCACCACCTCTATGGTCGCGGATGCCATATTTGGTCTTGTAGGTATAATCGGCGTGCGAGGGGCGGTAGACGTCTTTCATGTTGTCGTAGTCGCCGGAGTGCTGGTTTTCATTCCACACGATGAATCCGATGGGGCAGCCTGTCGACTTGCCTTCGAAGATACCTGAGAGGAATTCCACTTTGTCGGCCTCTTTGCGTGGAGTAGTGAGGGCTGATTGTCCCGGGCGCCGTCGGTCCAGTTCTTTCTGTATAAAGTCCATGTCGATGGTGATACCTGCGGGAAATCCGTCGACAACACCTCCGATACCTTTGCCGTGCGACTCACCGAAGCTGGTCAGGCGCAGGATGTTTCCGAATGAGTTGAACATAGTCAGATGCTTTAAAGGGTTGTGTATAAGTCTGCTGTGCTTCATGTAGCCTTCAGTGGCTTTTTCGCACTATAAAAGTAGGGAATAGTTTCCGATGCCGCAAATTTTAAGACAGTTTTCTTGTCACTCTCCTTGAATAGCTATGTTGGCGGTATCGTGTTAAACTAATAAAATCTTAAAAATGGAATGTCAATTCAAGGAAATAGGTCTTGTGGAACTCGTTTGAAACATCTTCCTTTGCAGCCGAAATAAAAAATGGAATATTAACCACTTTCTAAATGGAAACTAATTATTAACTAAACATGTTTTTTACAATGAAAAAGAGTTTGTTTTATTTGTTTGCATTGATTTGTTCAATGGGAGTGTTTACAGGTTGTAGCGACGACGATCCGGACTATACGCAAGTGATTGAAACGGAAATTGCCGGTGGCTACAAGGGTGAGCTGAATGTGAATGTTGATGGAAATGATTTGGGCTCTTCCTATCAGAAAATCACGGTTGAGAAAGCCGGTGCTACGGCCATCAACTTGTATATCAAGGATTTCTCTTTCATGAGTATTCCTGTAGGCGATGTTGAGCTGTTGAATTGCCCCTTGTCCGAGAGCAACGGTTCCTATACATTTACAGGTACTACAACGGTGAAGGTCGAGTCAGCAGGGCTGGATGCGTCTGTCGATGCCCAAGGAACTGCAGCCGACGGCAAGTTGTCTTTGAACCTGGCTATCAAGGCTATGCTCGGTGAGTTGGAGCAGAATGTCAAGGTAACCTTCGAAGGTACCAAGCTGAACGGTACGGAAGCTACGGGTGCCGACATTACTTCGTTTACTTTCGACAACGAAGGTGTTTCCGAGCAGCCGGTAATCAATGCCGACAATACGATTACATTCAAGGTGTACGAGGGTGCCGATGTTACGGCTCTTGTACCAACAATTGTAGTATCCGAAGGTGCTACGGTAACTCCTGCTACGGGGGTAGCCCAAGACTTCTCCAACGGCAAGGTTGTCACGTATACGGTAGTGTCCGAGGATTATGGTACAACAAAAGTCTACAAGGCTTCTGTATCGGGATCACAGACCGTATTGTCATTTACCTTCGACGAATGGAAAGAAGTAGGTCAGGGACTTTCCCTTCATGAGGAACCGCTTCCCGATGATTTGTTGGCATCCAGTGTCCAGGGAGCATCTTTATTGTTCTTGTATGGAGTGAAGGGATTCCCTGTATACCAGGAAAAAGAAGACGTAATAGCAGGTTCTGCCATCAAGTTGGTTACGATGGATACCAGCGATAAGACGAATGCTTTGGTACCTGCTTTGACTGCCGGTTCAGTCTTTACCGGTAAGTTCAATATTGGTCTTGCGATAAGCGATAAGTTGGCAAGTACTCAGTTTGGTATCCCGTATGACAAGAAGCCTGTCACCTTGAGAGGATGGTACAAGTACACTCCGGGTGAAAAGTACATCGACGGTGAAGGGGCAAAGAAACCGGAAGAAGTTGAAGTGATAGAAGGTCAGGTGGATGAATGTGCCATCCAGGCGATTTTGTATGAAGAGCAATTGGACAGCAAGGGAAACAACATTCCTTTGAACGGACATGACATCAATACTTCCGACCGTCGTGTAGCCGTAGCCGTTCTGTCAGACGGATCCGCCAAGGCCGATTGGACGAAGTTTGAACTTCCCTTTGAGATGTTGGAAGGAAAGACCTATGATGCAGGCAAGAAGTATCAACTGGCCGTTGTATGTTCTTCCAGTAAGCTTGGTGATGTATTCAAAGGTGCCGGTGGCAGTACTTTGATGTTGGATGAACTGGAAATCATCGGCGAATAATTTTAAAATAGAGTGTGAAAAAGCTGTCTCTTTCATCGGAGACAGCTTTTTTTATTTTTATGCGATGAAATCCGGAGCGGTCTGCTGACGCAGGGATTCGGCTCAGAATGAATAGCCGAACCCTACGTTCAGATAAATGGGATACATGGCGAAGGTGATGGTCTGGAAGTCTTTCTGGAAGATGTCGTTCAGCCCCCAGGTCAGGTCGGCATAGACATTCAGATGCTTGAAGGCGCGCCATTCACCGCCCACCTGTACGCCCCATTGGAATTTGCGCAGGTCATTGGAGAAGTCGTAGGTGGCAATGCTTTCCCCGGCAAAGTCAACGCGCTGTCCCGTAGCGTCGGGTGTACGCAGATGTCCTTCGTAGACGTGTCCGTTGAAGTTTCCGTCCATCATGTACGAGAAATAGGGACCGGCCACCAGTTTCCAGCGGCTGCTTATCTTGTAGTTGGCCAGTACGGGCACGGTCAGATAGGAGTTGTTCACCTTGGTCTTTACGTTTCCGGTCCAGAGGCCGGCAAGAGGTTTCCCGTTTTCGGCGTTGATAATTTCCATGTGATAGTTTTTCACACCGGCATCGGTTGTCATCTTCTTGCTTTCCAGCCGCACGCCGAAGGTGATACCCCATGTCTTCTTGGGGTCGAACCATTTAGTGGTGTTTCCTTCGATGGAGATGGCCACTCCTCCGGGCGTATAGCCGTTGATGGTCCTGATTTCTTGTGGAAGCGGCAGGGGCGAAGTGCCTCCGATGCTGAATCCGGCTTTCAGTGCATATTCCCATCCGTGCAGATAGGACTGGATGATGCCTTGGTTTCTGTCTTCCTGTGCATAGAGCTTCGTGCCTGTCAGCAGCAGGACGAGAGCCAGGGCTGCCATATGGGTCAGTTTTTTGTTCATCATATTCTTTTTTTACAGATCAAGTTGTTTATAGGTCTTCTTCACAAATCAGTTCCACTTCGTCTACATAGAGTGTACTTCCTACAGAGCCTTTGAAGTAGGCGCCGCCGATGCTCGACGAGAACACGATGCCCAGCTTGTACTTGCCGTCTGCCAGCTTCTGTGCATTGATGCTCTTTCCGTTCCGGCCTTCGAAGGGAAGGTCAAAAGCTCTCCAGGTATCGGTTTCCACGGCGTCTGCCTGGTCGATGCGGGCCATCAGTACGATGCTTGGGTCGGTCAGGGCGTTGCTTCCGTCGAGCATGAAGGCATTGTCTTCGGCTTCATACAGGATGGCATAGATGTCGAACGAGTCCTGCTTGCCGTTTACTGTTTCACCGTCTTCGGTATAGACCTCTCCCCGTTTGAATTTATAATATCCTTTCAGCCGTGACGGTGTTTTGTAGAACTGTACGCCGAAGTGGGTGGCTGCAGGGGCATTGTTCAGGGCGTTGCTCAGGTCAAACGAACCGGTAAACAGGTTTCCGGCGGCAATGTGCATGCCCACCATGGCACCGAAGCTGCCGGTGTTGCGTGTCTCCAGCTTTACACATTTGCCTACATAGCCTTCGTCGGCCTGCACCGTCGGATATCCCTGAGGAGTAGAGGCCATCTTGGTCAGTTCATAACCCGGATTTCCGCTGCACCATTGCAGGGTGCGCAGCAGGCCGTCCGGGCTGATCGGTTCTTCTTCCAGCAGGATGTGGTATGGCTCGTTGCTGTTCTGAAGGCGTTCGAAGTGGTAGCGGGTGGGCAGTTCCATCAGGATGACGCAGATCTGGTAGTCCACACGGTTGGATTTGTCTTCCGAAGTGACTGTCAGGTGACGGGTGTGGTTGTCGTTGCCGAAATTGATGACAGCCGTATAAGTGCCGTCTGCGTTCGGAGTGAAATCGCTGTCGCCTTCCGTCGGATTGGAGAGTTCGATGGTAGCCCCTTGGGGAATGGTGAATGTCAGCGTCTGTCTGGACAGGTCGGCCCCTTTGTTGACATAGATGTTGAATCCCCTGTTGTTGTTGATAGCGTTGGTAAACTGTACATCAGTTCCCGTGCAGGCATCGATGGCCGCTTCCACATTCAGCGCTTCGTCCTGTATGCAGGAGCACAGCGAGGCTGTCAGCAGGAAGCAAGGTAATAACTGTTTGACTTTCATAAAAATAATATCATAAATGAATGAGCAGGCAAAGTTACGTTTCTTTTTTGAAATTCTGTCATTTACGGCACATTAAATTCCCCGTGCTGACTATTTGATTGATAAAACCTTTTTCCTACCTTTGCAGGAACTTAAATCAACTGACAGAATGATAAACGAAGCAGAAAGACAACAGATTATAGCGCTGGTAAAGCGCGAGGTGGTTCCGGCCATCGGCTGTACGGAGCCCATTGCCGTGGCCTTGTGTGTGGCGCGGGCTACCGAAACGCTGGGCATGAAGCCCGAGAAAATCAGTGTGTGGCTCAGTGCCAATATCCTGAAGAACGCCATGGGTGTCGGCATTCCCGGGACGGGGATGATCGGTTTGCCCATTGCCATTGCCTTGGGTGCCCTGGTCGGCAAGTCGGCATATCAGTTGGAAGTGTTGAAGGACAGTACACCCGAAGCCGTGGAGGCCGGCAAGCGTTTCATCGGGGAAAAGCGCATCTCCATTGCCCTCAAGCCGGACATTACGGAGAAACTATATATAGAGGTGTGTTGCGAAGCCGGTGGGCATGTAGCCACGGCCATCATTGCCGGAGGGCATACGTCGTTTGTCTACGTGGCCCGCGGCGGCGAAGTGCTGCTCGACAAGCAGACGGCTTCCGGCGAAGAAGAGGAGATGCCGGTACCCGACCTGACGTTGCGCAAGGTCTACGACTTTGCCACGACGGCGCCCTTGGATGAGATCCGCTTCATTCTCGATACGGCCCGCCTGAACAAGGCTGCCGCCGAACGTTCCTTTGAAGGTGACTACGGCCACGGTCTGGGCAAGATGCTCCGCGGTACCTACGAACACAAGGTGATGGGCGACAGTGTCTTTTCGCACATCCTTTCCTATACGTCCGGTGCCTGCGACGCGCGTATGGCCGGTGCCATGATACCGGTGATGAGCAATTCGGGCAGCGGTAACCAGGGCATATCGGCTACGCTTCCCGTTGTGGTCTTTGCCGAAGAGAACGGCAAGTCGGAAGAAGAACTGATCCGTGCCTTGATGCTGAGCCATCTGACGGTCATTTATATAAAGGAAAGCCTGGGCCGCTTGTCTGCCCTGTGTGGTTGTGTGGTAGCCGCTACCGGTTCGAGTTGCGGCATTACGTGGCTCATGGGCGGTACCTACGAGCAGATTACCTATGCCGTGCAGAACATGATTGCCAACCTGACGGGCATGATTTGCGACGGTGCCAAGCCCAGCTGTGCCTTGAAGGTGACTACCGGTGTCTCTACCGCTGTCCTGTCGGCCATCATGGCGATGGAAAACCGTTGCGTCACTTCGGTCGAAGGCATCATCGATGCCGATGTGGACCAGAGCATCCGCAATCTCACCAAAATCGGTTCGCAGGGAATGAACGAGACAGACCGCCTGGTGCTCGACATCATGACAAATAAATGAAGAACTGAAAATGAAGAATGAAGAATTCCCTATTTATGCATTCAAAATAAAGAAGCACTCAGGAAATTCTTCATTCTTCATTTTCAGTTCTTCATTGTTTAGTGGCAGCATCCGCCTTCGCATCCGCAGTCGTCGCCACAATCGTGGTCGCCGCATCCGCCACCGCAGCTTCCGCATCCGCCTCCGCAACCGCCGCTCATCATGCGGGCCATTTCTGCGAGTTCTTCGTTGGTTGCCGGACGGTTGGTTACAACTTCCCCCACAAAATTCAGGTCGCATCCGGCTAGAGGATGGTTCATGTCCATCACTACTACATCGTCTTTCACTTCTACAACGCTTCCGTTGATATGCTGGCCTTCGGCAGTCATCAGGGGGACAATGGCACCTTCCTTAATACGTGTTTCGTCGAATTTTCCGTCAATAAGGAAGATATCCTTGGGCAAATCGATGACATGGTCTTCGTCATATTCTCCATAAGCTTCGGTACAAGCGATGGTGAAGTCGAATTTATCGCCGGCATTCAAGTCTTTCAGCTGGTTTTCGAAAGCTTCAAGAGTCAGTCCCAGCCCAGAAATGAACTGAAATGGATGTTCTGTGGTGGCTTCTTCTGTGAAATCGCGTTCTCCGTCTTCGATGGCATATAGCTTGTAAGCTACAGTAATGTACTTGTTTGTTTCCATATTCTTTATAAAATCTTGTTTTAAGTGAATAATCTTGTTTTTGGCTCGGGCAAAGATACAAATCTTTTGGTGTATGTTGCAAAAACTTCTTATCTTTGACACACTTTTCCTGTATTGACGCGGAAAAGATATGAACGGATGACGAAGATATGATAAAGACGGCATTCATAGGCATGGGGTATAGGGGGATGCAGCTGCTCCGCCTGTTACGTCATATTCCTGCTTTCCGCCTGGAGGCTTTTGCAGATCCCGGTGTGTCGGATGTGGGTATGACCGATGTGGCCTGTTATAATAGGGGAGACAGTGACTATCTGAATATGTTGGAGGAACAGAAGCCTGCTTTGGTGTTTGTAGCTTCTCCGTGGCAGTGTCATGTGCAGCATGCCATCCATTGCGTGGAGCATGGAGCTGATGTTGCTTTGGAGATAAAGGGCGGATTGTATCTGGATGAGTACAAGCCGCTGATCGAATTGGCCGAACGTACGGGCCGTAGAGTCTATCCGTTGGAAAATACGCTTTTCATGCGTGAGAATCTGTCCATTTATAATCTGGTTCGTGCTGGTGTATTGGGCGAGATAGTCTATATGCGTGGTGGGTATCGTCATGACCTGCGCCGTATGTTGTTGGATGATGACGGGACATTGGGAAACCGTGACAAAACGGAAAGCGTCTGGCGGAGCCAGTTTTATCAGGAAGATAATGGTGATCTTTATCCTACACATGGCTTGGCACCGCTGTGTTTGATTGCCGGTATCGGACGTACTGACCGTTTCAAGTATGTGACTTCTTTTGCTTCTAAACCTGCCGGTTTGATGCAGCGTATTCGTGATTTGGGAGGAAATTCCGATGTGAAGATAACGTTGGGCGATGTAGTCGTTACTCAGTTGGAAACGGAACGGGGAGTACTGATTTCGCTGACGCATGATACGACCTTGCCCCGTCCGCGTAGCCTCGACTTCGAAATACAGGGTACGCGAGGCATCTGGAATGGTGACCGGCGGATGATTTATGTGGAAGGAACCAGTCCTGATGAATCTTGGGAACCGGACGATGCTTATATCGACCGCTATGAGCATTCTTACTGGAAACAATGGGGGCGGGAAGCGCTCGAAGTGGATACCCATCATCGCGGTATGGACTATGTGATGCTGAAAGCTCTGGAGGAAGATCTTCGGGGTGGGGAGTCCTATCCTGCCGGTATTGCCGACCTTGCGCTTTGGACTTCGGTTACTCCGTGGTCCAAAATGTCCATTGCTGGTAGGCGGACGCTCGTTTTAAATGAAAACGATTGATTATTAACCTATAAATGCTTGTTTTATGAAAAACAACAAACTTCTATCGGCCTTATGGCTTTCCGCATCTTTATCAGTTGTGATGTCGGCGTGTTCTTCCACGCATGTCAAGGCTCCCGATCCTATTCTTCCTATTCCTGAGCCTAAGCAGGTGGAATGGCAGAAGATGGAAACCTATGCTTTTATCCACTTTGGTCTGAATACGTTCAACGACCGTGAATGGGGATATGGTGACACACCGGCGGAGGTGTTCAATCCTTCTCGTCTGGATTGCGAACAGTGGGCCAAAACTTTGGTGGCAGCAGGAATGAAAGGAGTCATTCTTACGGCCAAGCATCACGATGGATTTTGTCTTTGGCCGTTTGCCGGCACCGACTACAGTGTGGCAAACAGTCCTTATAAAGATGGTAAAGGAGACGTCGTGCGCGAATTGTCTGAAGCTTGCAAGAAATATGGATTGAAGTTTGCTGTTTATCTGTCGCCCTGGGATCGTCATCAGGCCAATTACGGAACGCCTGCGTATCTGGACTATTTTTATGCTCAGCTGCGTGATTTGTTGACCAATTATGGTGAAGTGTTCGAAGTTTGGTTCGATGGAGCCAATGGTGGAGACGGATGGTATGGCGGAGCTAAGGAGACGCGTACCATCGACCGTCGTAATTACTACAATTATCCTCGCATTTACGAGATGCTGGACAGTATACAGCCGCAGGCGGTCGTCTTCTCCGACGGCGGTCCCGGTTGCCGGTGGGTGGGCAACGAAAAGGGTTTTGCCGGTGCCACCAACTGGTCTTTCCTCCGTAAGGGTGAAGTATATCCCGGTTACGACAAGAGTTACCAGCTTCAGTATGGTCATGCAGATGGCAACCAGTGGGTGGCAGCCGAATGCGATGTCTCCATCCGTCCGGGCTGGTTCTATCATCCTGAGCAGGACAGCCTTGTAAAGACTCCCGAACAGTTGGTTGATCTCTATTATCGCAGTGTGGGACATAATGCGACGCTGTTGCTGAATTTCCCGGTAGACAGGGATGGATTGATACATCCGGTCGACTCGGCCAATGCCGTTCGTTTCCATCAGATGATACAGAAGGAACTGGAAACAAACCTGGTAGCTGGAATTGTTCCTCAGGTAAGCGATGAGCGCGGTGGCGATTATGTGGCTTCAGCCTTGACGGATGACGATTATGACACCTATTGGGCTACGGCCGATAGTGTGACGACGGGCGACATTACGTTCTCTTTCTCCTCACCGACGAGGATGAACCGTATGCTGTTGCAGGAATATATTCCTTTGGGCCAGCGTGTGAAAGCTTTTACTGTGGAATATCGTGACGCTTCGGGTGACTGGCAGCCTGTTGTCCTGAACGAAGAAACCACAACTATTGGTTACAAGCGCCTGTTGCGTTTTTCTTCCGTTGTTTCCGACGGTATCCGCATCCGTATTACCGATGCGCGTGGGCCGCTGTGCATCAACAACATTGGAGTGTATGATGCCGGTGAGAATGCCGACCAACTTTTTGAAGCAATACCGACCACTCAGATGCAAAGCCTTCCTTTCACCCTTTCCGGTGTGAAGCCGGAAGAGGCTGCCTTTGCTTCCGACCGTAACGAGAAGACCACTTGTTTTGTCGACGGTGATTTACTGACTATCGACTTGGGTAGTGAACGTTTTGTTTCTTCCTTCCACTTCTTGCCCGACCAGGGTGAACCGAACAAAGGCTTGGTTTCACATTATGAATTGTCTGTAGCCGATGCCGATAGAAAGAATGTTACGATGGTCAAAGCAGGTGAGTTTTCCAATATCCGTAACAATCCTGTGATGCAGTCTGTCTACTTCACGCCCGTCAAGGCACGCTATCTGTATCTGAAAGCTGTCCGTATGGTCACGGAAGATGAGCCGATGGGCTTTGCAGAGATAGCCGTACGCTGATCAAGATTGTATATCGGCTTTCAGCCTTTCTCATACAGTGCTTTCTGGCCCTTTCATGCAGTGCTTCGTCAGGTCTTCACGAAGCACTGTGTGACACCTTCATAAAGCACTGTGTCAAACCCTCACGAAGCACTTCGTCATGATTTCACGAAGTGCTTTCTTTTTTTTCTTATCATAATATTATACTTCTCTGTTCTTTAAGAAACTCCTTCCTGATGTTTGTTTTCAAGGCCGCTTTTCTATTGGCTTTTATTTGTCCCTCTTCTCTTTTTTGTAGCTGAAATTGCAGTCTTATTTTACCTTATTTGTTTATCTCTTATCACTTTCTTTATGTTTTTGTTTATTGTATTTTATTGATTTATAGCAACTTGTGAACCTTTTTGAAAAAGAGTAAAAGAAAAAGCAAAAAGAGTAAACCCCTTTGTTTGCTTCTTTTTAGATTTGCGGTGTTAAATTAAACTTGAAACACGGTTTTGGGGGACTTGAACAAAGGAGGACAACTGGAGAACAAAAAATAGATATTACAAAGGCCGGTGCTCCTAATGCAGGAAGTAATCCTATCTATGTATATGTAGCAGAAGATGGTAAACATATATAGACGCCTATGGTGGAACGAATTGTGCAGTAGAACGTCGTTCGTTTGACCCTGCTAAGGATTATCTGCGTCCGATACCTTCATCGGCAATTGCTGCTAATCCTGCTTTAGGACAAAATCCTGGATGGGAATAATAATATGATGTAATCAAATCTCTATAGAAAAAGCGAAATGAATGGGGTCGTACTATGATGTATTTGATAGTATGGCCCCATTTTTATTTACTGTCCTTTGTTTTCTGTGAAACATTGTTGTGAAGGCATGTGAAAGTAGTGAAACCTTCCTTTTTGGGGTATTGCTTTCACTTTATTCTCCTATAAATAAATGTTTTATGGAACGTTGTGAAAGCGTGAAACTTATTGGACGAAAAACTGTTCCATCGGCAGAAGAATGTTTATGTTTAGCTTGTCTAAAGTCCATAGTTAGCTTCGTAAAGTAGATAGTTAGCGAGCTAAAGTTGAACTTTAGAGATCTTAAATAGGCATCTGTATTTATTTTCTGTTCGATGGATTTTTGACTTTAGATAGAATATTAGTATTTTTGAACGGAGAAATATTTTAGAGTGATATGAGAATAAATTTAAGACTATGGCTGGTTGTCCTTGGGATGGTGATTGGCTTAGGGATTCCGGCTCAGGCACAAAATGGTTTACAGTCGGGTGACGAGTTTGAAACGTTGATGCAAAAGATCCGTCAGGACTTTGTGGCCAATCCCGCCATTGACGAGGCATTGGCTAAGTACAATGAACAGGACGGTTCGTTTACCGATGTAGATTATGCCAGTATACAGCGTACCAATTGGCCTCCATTGGTTCATGTAGAGCGTATCAGCGATTTAGTGTTTGCTTATACTAATCCGAAAAACAAACATTTTGGCGAAGAAGCTTTGTATGATAAGATTGTGAAAGGATTGGAGTTCTGGCATGAGCGTAATCCGTGGTGTCATAATTGGTGGTATAATCAGATTTCCGAACCTCAGAAGTTAGGCGTATTGCTTATCCAGATGCGTACCGGTAAAAAACAATTGCCGGCTGATTTGGAAAAGAAAATATTGGACCGTGTACGGGAAGATGGTGGTGATCCGGCTAAATGGACCGGTGCCAATCGTACGGATATTGCCCTGCATTGGATTTATCGTTCCTGTCTGCAACGGAATGCAGAGGATTTAGCCTATGCGTTGGAGAATGTGTACAATCCGGTCGTTTATACTACGAAAGAAGGATTTCAGCATGACAACAGCAACTTCCAGCACGGACAGCAGTTATACATTGGCGGATACGGTGACGAGATTCTGAAAGGAGTGACGCAGGTTGCCATGTATACTCGAGGTACTCGGTTTGCCATGCCACAGGATAAATTGGAGCTGATCAGCAAGTTTATGCGTGAAACGTATTATGCAGTCATGCGTGGCAAGTATATGTCGTATGACGTACTGGGACGCAGTATCAGCCGTCCGGATATTCTGGACAAATCACGTACTATTCTGTTTGCCAAGCGTATGGTGGAATTGGACAAGGAACATGCCGACGAGTTCCGTGATATTGTGGCACGTATGGAAGGAACGAAAGCACCGGGTGATGGTCTACAGCCGAAGCATACCCATTATTTCCGCGGTGACTATACTTTGCATGTCCGTCCGCAGTATGCATTTGACGTACGTTTGGTATCGGCCCGTACAGCCCGCTGTGAGTATGGTAATGGAGAAAATTTGAAGACCTATTTCCTGTCGGACGGATGTACGAATATTACAACTCGTGGAGGTGAATATTTCAATATCTTCCCTGCCTGGAACTGGACCCGTATTCCTGGTGTGACAGCTCCTCAGCTCAAGGAAATTCCCTTAGCAGCAAGCGATTGGCAGTGTATGGGTACTTCCACTTTCGCCGGTGGCGTGTCTGACAGTCTTTATGGCGTCACGACCTATGCGTATATGGATACATACAAAGATATCAATACCGGAGCTCATAAAGCTTGGTTCTTTTTTGACGACGAAGTGGTTTGTTTAGGCTCGGATATTCATTCTACTTCTTCCGAGGCTGTCTATACGTCGGTTAATCAGTGTCTGGCTGCTTCTGATGAAGCAGTGGTTTCTGTTGATGGTAAGCAGGAAGTACTTCCTGCCCAAGAGACCGCCTATGAGAATGCCGATTGGGTTTTGCACGACGGCATCGGTTATCTGTTCCCTCAAGGAGGTCGTGTAGTAGCTGGCATACAGCGGCAGAGTGGCACTTGGTATGACATCAACAACAGCGTGAACCGTAAGGAACCGGTGGAGGAGAAGGTATTTACTGTAAGTCTCTATCATGGCCGCCAGCCTGAAAATGCTACTTATGCCTATGTGGTAGTGCCTGGCAAGCGTACAGCTTCCGAGATGGAGAAATATTGTAAAAACAATGCTATCGAGATTTTGAGTAATACGGCTGATATACAGGTTGTCCGTCATAAGAAATTGGATGTTTGGCAGATGGTATTCTATCGTCCGAGGGAATTTAAATATGGTAAGTTATCCGTTCGTGTAGATAAACCTTGTGCTTTGATGGTAAAGAAGGTAGACAGCCGGCGTCCGGTGGTTCATGTCGCCGATCCCGGTCAGACTGGACAGCCTATCCAGATCAAAGTACGTATTTCCTGTTCGAAAGGTGGAGAACAGACCATTGATTTCCGTCCATCAGACAATCCTATTTTTGCAGGGGCTACCCAATCGTTTACTTTAAAATATTAAGTCTATGGAGAAGAATAAATGGTTTGGCACAGCCTGTGCGGTAGCCGCTGGTGCTAGCCTGGTACCGGCTTACCTGGCGGCACAACAGAAGCCACATATTATCCTTATTGTATCCGATCAGCATCGGGGAGATGCGATGCATTGCATGGGCAATTCTTCTGTAATCACTCCTAACCTGGACGCTTTGGCCGATGACGGAACTCTTTTTCTGAATGGCTATTCGTCTACACCGAGTAGTACGCCAGCCCGTTCGGGTCTGCTGACTGGATTGTCGCCTTGGCATCATGGCATGCTGGGATATGGTAGGGTAGGAAGTCGATATCGTTATGAGATGCCGCAGATGTTGCGTGACTTGAATTATTATACATTCGGTATTGGCAAGATGCATTGGTTCCCGCAGAAAGCTTTGCATGGTTTCCATGGCACGTTGGTTGATGAAAGCGGTCGGGTGGAGACCGACGACTTTATCAGTGATTATCGTCTGTGGTTCCAGATGCAGGCACCCGGACTGAATCCTGATTCCACCCATATAGGTTGGAATGATCATGGAGCAGCTACCTATCGACTTCCTGAAGAACTGCATCCTACGGCATGGACTGGCGAGATGGCGCAGGAAATGATACACAACTATAAACATGGAAGCGGACAACCTTTGTTCCTGAAGGTTTCTTTTGCCCGTCCACACAGCCCTTATGATCCGCCCCAACGGTTTGCTGATATGTATAAGGACAAGGATGTACCGGCTCCTTGTGTAGGGGAATGGTGCAAGGACAAGGATTATGCTGTCTTGAAGAATGTTTCAGATGCGCCTTCGGATGCGGCTTATGGAAATTTCGGGGATGAATACGCCAAGAATTCTCGTCGCTATTATTATGCAAATGTGACTTTTATTGATGAAGAGATTGGCAAGATTGTGCAGGCATTGAAAGAGGAGGGCATGTACGATAATGCTTTGATATGTTACATCTCCGATCACGGTGATATGCTGGGCGATCACTATCATTGGCGTAAGACCTATCCCTATGAAGGATCGGTACACGTACCCTATATCGTGAAATGGCCTTCGTCTTGTGGTTTTCCGAAAGGTGGAAAGGTAGATGCACCGGTAGAACTTCGTGACGTGCTCCCTACTTTCCTTGAAATGGCTGGTGGACAGATCCCTGCCGATATGGACGGACAATCATTGGTTCGTCTGATGGATGGAAGCGGAAGAAGTTGGCGTAAATATATCGATTTGGAGCATGCCACTTGTTATAGTCCCGACAACTATTGGTGTGCTTTGACCGACGGGAAGATCAAGTACGTATGGCGTTTCCATACTGGGGCAGAAGAATTGTTCGACTTGGAGAGTGATCCTCACGAAATGAAGAACGTGGTAAATGATAAAAAGTACCACGAGCGGTTAGAAGAACTTCGTGCTGCCATGGTGCAGCATTTGTCCGAACGTGGAGAGGAGTTCGTGAAGAATGGCAAGCTTCAAGTGTTGAAGCGTACAGTTCTTTATAGTCCTCTTTTTCCGGATGAAAATCCGGTCGATACAGGAATCTGACAGGCTGAAGTCAGAAAGATGAAAGCCGTACAAGAATGGTGGGTATGTCGTTTTTGTACGGCTTCCTTTATTAGGATAGAGTGAGATTACATATATGGATTTATAGTAATGGTGATATTTTTATGAAAACGAAAATTCTTTTATTCCTTGGTTTGTTGGTCTGTGTCTTGGATACTTTTTCGGCAAACGCTAACTATCGGTTCAGAACGATGTCTCCTGAAGGTGGTTTTTATTACGATGGTGTGAAAGAGATTGAGCAGGATCAGACCGGTTTTATCTGGGTAATGATGGACTATGAACTTTATCGTTTTGATGGCTATCACTATAAAAAATATTATCCATATTTTGCAAAGCTGCAACCGACTCAGAAATGGCTTTTCAAGAATATGGCATCCGATTCGTCGGGTTGTCTGTATGTGAATACGAACAATGGAATCTATCGTTACGAATCGGTTACAGACCGTTTTGAGTGGATATACGATCCTGTGTCTACGGTAATGGTAGATAACATGGATCGCTTGTGGGTGAGAGTACAGACTTTATGGCATCAGTTGGATGTGAATACAGGTGAACTCTCGGCTCCATTATATGACGGGAAAAAAATAGATTATAGTAATGTCGCTTTTTGTGCCTATCATCAGGATCTGTATAGCTTTGTCCAACAGCGAATTTATCGCTTTAACTATACAGAGGGACAGTTCGAACTTTGTTATGTACTTCCTGATACAGAGGGAAATATACGTTTTGCACAAGCTTGCAAAGGAAGCTTGTGGGTGTTTGTAAATAAAGAGGGGCTGTATCAGATCGATTTGACAACATTCCGAGTAAAGAAACGCTTTAAACCTTTTTCGGAATATGACGGGTCTTCTCTCCGTTCTTTTTATGTAGATAATGAAGGGCAGGTATGGATGGGAACCATGGACGGAGTTTATATACTTGATACAGAGGATGGAAAATTATCTCATTACAAACATTCCCGTTCTGATCCGTTCAGTCTGCCTAATAATTCAGTTTGGGATATATATGGTGACAGGCAGTCGAATGTATGGATTGGAATGTATTCGGGTAAATTGTGTTGCGTGAATGTAAATGAAAGCAATGCGTTCAGATCATGGATACCCAAGGCGGGAGGATTGAATTACGCTCCGGTAAGTGCATTTGCTGAAGATGGTAACAGCCTTTGGATTGGTACGGAAGGCGGAGGCCTTAACCTGATGAATGTATCAACAGAACAGATTGTGCCTTTTGTTGATAAAGGAAAGACACCTTTGAGTAATGTGAAATCATTGGTGTTGGATAATGATCGAAGGTTGTGGATTGCAACTTTTAGAGAAGGGCTGGATATGTATGATATCAGGCGGGGAAATATGACGCATTATCGACATGACAAGAATGACAAGCAGTCGTTGCTGGTAAATGATATGAGAAAAGTGGTACAGGAGGCGGATTCTGGGTTGTGGATAGCTTATCAATATCCGAAACCGGTTGTTTCTTATTTTTCTTTTCAGACTCGTTCCTTTGTGCATTATGAATTGGACGATAATACCAATTATTTATTTGATATTCAGCGACAGGGCGAAAATAAGTTGTGGGCTATCAGTAATGAAGCATTATATTGTATGGATGTTCATACGAAGAAAGTGGAGAAAATGATGCCTAATGATTCTACTTATTTGGGGTTGTTTACTTTCTGTTTGGATGATTCCGGTAATATCTGGATTGGTACTATTGGTAATGGACTTGTGAAATTTGATACAAGTTCCTTGCAGTTTATGAACATGAAAAATGTATTGCAGCAAAATATTTACTCCATTTATACGTTGTGCTATGATGCAGGAAATGTATGGATGGGGACAGACAACGGTTTGTATTGTTATAATATAGCACAAAATCATTTGGCACGGTTTGACAAAGGAGAAAACACACAGGGACAGGTGTATTATCCGTTGGCCTCCATGAAAGGGGCGGACGGCACATTGTATTTTGGTGGAACAGATGGATTTACATCCGTAGATCCTAGAAAGATTTCTTATAATTCTTATAAACCGAAAGCGGTAATTTCTGATTTCTTCATAGATCATGAGTCTGTACGTCCGGAATATAGGCTCAATGATTCAGTTCGTGAAGTTGTACTGGATTATGATCAGACAAACTTTGGCTTTCAGTTTGCTTCAGACAGTTATCATATTCCGGAAAAGAATCGTTTTAAATATCGGTTGCGAGGATATAATGATACGTGGATAACGGTCAATGCCCAGAATCGAACAGCCATGTATTCGAAGGTGCCGGCAGGTACATATTATTTTGAGGTTTATGCAGCCAACAATGATGGGGTTTGGAGTGAATATCCTACTGTTGTTAAAGTTGTCAGAAAAACGGCTCCTTGGTTCAGTTGGCCTGCTTATTTGCTCTATTTGTTAATAATTGCAGGAGTAGTTTATGCAGTTTACCGACATTTTTCTGAGAAAAAGAAATTTAAAATGTTACTCTATCAGGAAAGTGTAGAACGTGATAAGAAGGAACAGATACATCAGGCACAACTGCGTTTCTTTACTAACATCTCGCATGATTTCCGGACTCCTCTTTCATTGATTCTGGCTGCGTTGGATAAGTTAAGACGTGAGGGACTGAAGGAATATTATTATCGTATTTTGAATGGTAATGTACAGCGGCTGTTGAATCTGGTGAATGAACTGATGGATTTCAGGACTGTTGAGAATGGTATGATGAAATTAGAACTGGAGCAGTTGGATATCAATCGGATGGTGCAGGAAATTGGCAATGACTTTGCAGACTATGCGAAACAGCGGAATATCGATTTTCGGATGATTTTTGACAAAGATTTGCCAGCTTCTGTTTATGCGGATAAGAATGTTGTGGAAAAGATTGTTATGAATTTGTTGAATAATGCATTTAAATATACACGCGAGAAAGGCTCTATTTGTTTGGAAATCAGAGGACCCGGTGAACCCTTTGTTTCAGAACACAAGAATAGTTTTACGGTAGGAAGTTGTGGAGATAATGCTTTTAGCTTAGTGGTAAGCGATACGGGTGTTGGTATTTCAGCTGAATCAATCAGTAGCGTTTTTGAGCGTTTCTATAAAGTGAATACCGTTAATGCGGATTCACATCTAGGTACGGGTATAGGCCTGGCATTGGTTAAGAGTCTGGTATTACTGCAAAAAGGTTCCATTACAATTTATAGTGAGAGGGATAAGGGGACAGATATGGTAGTCCGCCTGCCTTTGGATACAACGCTTTTTCGCGATTCTGACTTTAAGAAACAACAAGTGGAAGTTTCTGACGCAAAAGTTGTTGCCTCTCAAGAAAATACAGATGTTGTAGAAAATGTGGAGGAACGATTGCAGAACGAGAATAAGAAAAAAATCTTGTTAGTAGAAGACAATGCGGATTTGCGTGCATTGATTGCCGAAGCGTTGGCCGATGATTTTCTGGTAGTACAGGCCGGAGATGGATTGGAAGCTTTGAGGCAGATGGAGGAATTGGAATTTGACTTAGTCATTAGCGATATCATGATGCCTAATAAAGATGGTGTTTCATTGTGTAGTGATATTAAGAAGGATTTGAATACATCGCATATTCCTGTCGTTTTATTAACCGCTAAGACGAGCCTTGAAAGTAAAATCGAAGGAGTGGACTCTGGAGCAGATCTTTATTTTGAGAAACCGATTGATCTGACTTATTTGAAGCTATCATTGCTGAACATATTTCGTAACAGGCAACAATTGAAGGAACATTATGCGAAGAATTATTATGCAGATACCAGCGAATTGGTTACCAACGAACAGGATAATCGTTTCTTAAAACAGTTTGTTGATTTTGTAGAAACCAACATGGATCAACCTCAGATGGATGTCAATCAGATTGCTGAAGAGTTGGGGATGAGCCGGAGTAAGCTGTACTCCAAAGTAAAAGGTTTGACAGGTAAATCGGTTGTTGAATTTGTGCTGAATTGCCGTTTGCGTAAGGCTGCTCGTTTGATAATAGAGGAAAATCTGACGATGCGTGAGGTAATGATGCAAGTTGGCATTGAGAGTCAGGCTTATTTTACCAATTCATTTAAGAAGGTGTTTGGGGAGACACCTACTTCGTTTGCCACAAAACATAAAAAATAAAGCGAAATAAGCGATTTGGATAAAACAAATGGCGAATAGAGTAAGCCTTCACAGCTGAAATTGGCTTTTTTTGCATCCAGAAACTTTTATCGCATATTATGAATAAGCTTTGGGCAATTTTATTTTGTAGTTACTTTTATTGCGTCGGAAGTGTCCATGCACAGGATCGGACGACACTATTGCCTGCCGATCAGGAAATCCAGTTAATGTATGGAGCCGATCGTTTAGGGAAGCGTAGCGATGCTGCTATGCGGAAGTTCCGTGACAATAGGTTGGGCGCTTTTATTCATTGGGGGCTTTATGCTATTCCTGGTGGAGAATGGAATGGAAAAGTATATAATGGTGCAGCTGAATGGTTGAAGGCATGGGCAAAGGTCCCTTCAGAGGAATGGATGAAGCTGATGGACCAATGGAATCCACAAAACTTTGATGCCAGGGCTTGGGCGAAGATGGCCAAACAAATGGGAGTGAAGTATGTGAAGATTACTACCAAGCATCACGAAGGATTTTGTCTTTGGCCCAGTAAATATACGAAATATACGGTTGCCAATACGCCTTATAAGAAAGATATTTTGGGCGAACTGGTGAAGGCTTATAACGATGAAGGCATCGACGTGCATTTCTATTTCTCGGTGATGGATTGGAGCCATCCTGACTATCGCTATGATATCCAGCCAAAAGAAGATGAGGAAGCATTTAACCGATTTCTGGAATTTACAGATAACCAACTGAAGGAACTGGCTACCCGCTATCCCACCGTCAAAGACTTTTGGTTTGATGGAACGTGGGATGCCAGCATTAAGAAAAATGGCTGGTGGACAGCTCATGTCGAGAAGATGTTGAAGGAATTGGTTCCGGGCGTTACTATCAACAGTCGTTTACGTGCTGATGATTATGGTAAACGTCATTTCGATAGTAACGGACATCTGATGGGGGATTATGAGTCGGGGTATGAGCGTCGTTTGCCCGATCCTGTGAAGGACTTGAAGGTGACTCGTTGGGACTGGGAAGCTTGTATGACCGTGCCCGAAAATCAGTGGGGATATCACAAAGATTGGTCTTTGAGTTATGTAAAGACTCCGCTAGAAGTTCTGGAACGAATCGTTCATGCCGTTTCGATGGGAGGCAATATGGTAGTAAACTTCGGTCCTCAGCCCGATGGTGATTTTCGTCCAGAAGAGAAGATGCTGGCGGAAAGTATCGGTCGTTGGATGGAAAAGTATGGTGAGTGTATTTACGGTTGTGATTATTCAGGCTGGGAGAAGCAGGCGTGGGGATACTACACCCGCAAGGGCAAGGATGTATATATGGTTGTATTCAATCCTCCTTATTCCAAGCATTTGGTTGTAAAGACTCCTGTTGGTACTGAAATTGTTAAGGCAGTGACTGTAAATGGAGGGAAGGATGTGAAAATCACCGAAACTGCTCGTAACGAATACAATGTGGATATGCCGGATAAAGATCCGGGTGAACCGTTTGTCATTAAACTTGAAACAAAAGAAAAAACGTCAGAAACGGACAAATATCGGGATGCTTTGACTTGATTGTAATATATTGAGTCCGTTTTTATTTTAAGAAAAAGAGAACTTCTAACCTGATTTATATATAGTTGATATCTAAAGAAAAACATTTAGTATGATGAAAAGTATAAGTTTATGTGTAATCTTGTGGCTAGTTACAGTTTCACAGATGGTAGCTCAGCCTAAATTTGACAAAGCTGAAGTGAAATCTTGGATGAAACGGGTAGCTGATTGGCAAATAGCCAATCCTAATAAAGGGGCCGAACACGATGACTTGGACTGGACTCACGCAGCACTCTATATGGGGATGATAGACTGGGCCGAACTGACGGAAAAGGAAGACGGTGACAGTTCTTACTATCAATGGTTACTCCGTATTGGTCGAAAGAATCATTTTCAAGTAGGTAGGTGGATGTATCATGCAGATTTTATAGCTGTAGGTCAATCGTTTATTGACTTGTATCGGAAGTATGGTGAGATAAAGATGATAGCTCCTGTGATGGCGCGTGCCAATTGGGTGGTGGACAATCTGCCTGAAACGACTTTGGAGTTGGATTATAGTCGCATGGAAACGTTGAACCGCTGGTCTTGGTGCGACGCACTGTTCATGGCACCTCCCGTCTATGCCAAGCTCTATGCACAAACGCTTGACAAGAAGTATCTGAACTTTTTAAATAGGGAATATAAGGCTACCTACGATTACTTGTATGACAAAGAGGAACAAATGTTCTACCGTGACCGCCGTTATTTTGACAAGCGGGAAGCCAATGGTAAAAAGGTGTTTTGGGGACGGGGTAACGGTTGGGTCTTGGGAGGATTGGCCGAGATTCTTCAGGCGCTTCCTGGTGACGAACCTTCGCGCAAATTCTATCAAGACCTGTTTGTCACACTGGCCACTCGTGTAGCCGGCTTGCAAAGTCCGGACGGATATTGGCATGCCAGCCTGCTCGATCCTGAATCTTATCCTTCGCCTGAGACAAGTGCTACAGGTTTCATCGTCTATGCTTTGGCTTATGGAGTTAACGAGGGATTACTCGATAAAGCTACATTCCTGCCAGTTGTAGCAAAGGGCTGGAAGGCATTGGTTGATGCTGTCGATGCCGACGGTAAGTTGGGATATGTTCAACCTATCGGTGCCGACCCGCGTAAGGTGACCCGCGATATGACTGAAGTCTATGGCGTAGGTGCTTTCCTGATGGCAGGATGTCAGATTTGTCGTTTAGCAGAAAGTGCTGATTAAGTTAAAATAGAAGACCATGAAAACACAGATAATAAAGAAGACTATATTGTTGTCAGTCGTATGGCTGATATGCTTGCTGGGCTTTGCACCGAAGGCGGAAGCCCGCGATGTGACGTCGTTCAACGACGGGTGGGAATTCAAGAAAGGGCCGTTTGCGTCGGATGCCATGCAGGTGGCGGCCAAGTGGAATGCCGACTGGGAGAAGGTGACCGTGCCCCACACCTGGAATGCGGACGACATGCAGAAGAAGACTAACAGCTTCTATGCCGGCGTGGCCTATTATCGGAAACAGCATGTCTTCCCCAAGTCGCTGGAAGGCAAGCGCATCTTCCTGCGCTTCGAGGGCGTGGGCTCGTGTGCCGAGGTCTATGTTAACGGCTATCTGGTGGGGACGCACAAGGGGGCCTATTCGGCTTTCGTTTGCGAAATCGGCGCACAGGTTAAGTATGGTGAGGAGAATGAAATTGTGGTGAAGGCCGATAACACGGCGCGGCCTGACGTGATACCGGTCAACCATGGCCTGTTTGGTGTCTATGGCGGCATCTACCGTCCTGTATGGCTGGTGGTAACCGAACCCTGCAACATCGTGGTGAACGACTGCGCTTCGCCGGGTGTGTACATCACGCAGAAGAATGTGTCGAAGAAGTCGGCCGAGGTGTCTGTCAAGGTGAAGCTGGACAATGCCACGCTGGCGCCGGTTCCTTTGGAGCTGGAGAATGCCATTTATACCCGCGAAGGCAAGCTGGTCAAGACGCATCGCCAGTCTTTCGACCTGACACCTCAGGGTGTGCAGAGCTATGTCTCCCATTTCAAGATCAGCAATCCTCACTTGTGGCAGGGACGGGAAGATCCTTATCTTTATAAGGTGGTGTCGCGCCTGAAGCAGGACGGGCAGGTCATCGACGAGGTGGTGCAGCCCCTGGGCTTGCGCAAGTACGAAGCCATAGCAGGAAAGGGCTTCTTCCTGAACGGCAAGAAGTATCCCATGTACGGCGTTACCCGCCATCAGGACTGGTGGGGACTGGGCAGCGCGCTGACCAACAAGGAACACGACTTCGACCTGGCGCAGATTATGGAGGTGGGAGCCACGACCGTGCGCTTCGCCCACTACCAGCAGTCGGACTACATCTACTCGCGTTGCGACACGCTGGGCCTTGTCATCTGGGCTGAGATTCCTTTCGTGAACCGCGTCACGGGGCAGGAGTGGGACAACGTACACCAGCAGATGCGCGAGCTGATACGCCAGAGCTTCAACCACCCCTCCATCTACGTGTGGGGCATCCATAACGAAGTCTACCATCCGCACGGCTATACGGCGGCGCTCACACAATCTGTTCACGACCTCTGCAAGCTCGAGGACCCTGACCGCTATACGGTGGCCGTCAACGGCTACGGCCATGTGGAGCATCCCGTCAACGAGAATACCGACATACAGGGCATGAACCGCTACTTCGGCTGGTACGAAAAGAAAATACAGGACATCAAGCCCTGGGTCGAGAAGATGGAGAAAGAATATCCCTGGCAGCGGCTGATGCTGACCGAATATGGCGCGGACGCCAACATCGAGCATCAGACGGAGATACTGGGCGACGCCCTGAACTGGGGCAGCGACTTCTATCCCGAGACTTTCCAGACCAAGACACACGAGTATCAGTGGAGCATCATCGCCCAGCACCCCTACATCCTGGCATCCTACCTGTGGAATACGTTCGACTTTGCCGTGCCCATGTGGAAGCGCGGCGGCGTGGATGCGCGCAATATGAAGGGCCTTATTACCTTCGACCGCAAGACGCGCAAGGATTCCTTCTACTGGTACAAGGCCAACTGGAGCAAGGAACCTGTGCTCTACCTGACGCAGCGCCGCAACACGGAGCGCGAGCGCAAGGAGACTTCCGTGACAGTTTACTCTAACCTCGGCACGCCCCGCGTCTACCTGAACGGCCGGGAGCTGGAAGGCATCCGCAAGGGCTATACCGATGTCCACTACGTTTTCGATAAAGTGACTCTGGCCGAAGGGCGCAACGTGCTCAAGGCCGTCATCACCTCCGATGGCAAGGAATACACCGACGAAATCGTATGGAACTATAATGGCGATCGTGTACGTCAGGCTGATTCCTACGAACATAAGAAAGAACATGCTGGCTGGTAATTTTTAATAGTTTTTTGTTAGGCAAAGAGGATCGGATGCAGGGAGCCGGTCCTCTTTTGTTTTTCTTGAGTTTAGTTATTTTAAACTCCTGGTTTAGTTGTTTTAAACTTCCAGTTTAATCGTATTAAACTCTCAGTTTATCACCATTAAACTGTCAGTTTATTATGGATAAACTGAAATAAACTCGTAGGCAGTGGGGAGCGTTGTGTACGAAAGGCATGAACAAAGAGGTCGCATCTTGGGAAATAAAGATGGCATGATGGCTGCTTTGATGAACTTGTTGATGATAAAAGGAGAGTTTTCTTTGCTCTTTTCTTACGATTCTATAGAAAAATATGATTTTTTTCTTCAAACTGTTTGGATATTATAAAAAAGCCCTTACCTTTGCATCACGTTAAGCAACAAAAGATAATAGAATTACCAATTTTAAAGAGATAAGAAAGATATGATGCTACATACATCCATTAACCTGGCAGTCCTGCATATTATTCGCGTCGTAGTCTTGAAATCAAGAGCGTGAGAAAGGTTTTGTGTATGTATTCATACGTCGGAAGATAATTATTGAAGCCTTTCTCACTGATGAGAAAGGCTTTTTTCATTGAAAGGAGAACAACAAAGATGAAACACCAGTTACGCAGTTCGTTCAGTACGCAGGGCCGCCGCATGGCCGGGGCACGTGCGTTGTGGGTGGCCAACGGCATGAAGCGCGAGCAGATGGGAAAGCCCATCATTGCCATCGTCAATTCGTTCACGCAGTTTGTACCCGGTCACGTCCACCTGCACGAAATCGGTCAGTATGTCAAGGAAGAGATTGAAAAGCTGGGCTGCTTTGCCGCCGAGTTCAATACCATCGCTATCGACGACGGCATCGCCATGGGACACGACGGCATGCTCTACTCCCTGCCTTCGCGCGACATCATTGCCGACAGCGTGGAGTACATGGTCAACGCCCACAAGGCCGACGCCATGGTGTGCATCAGCAACTGCGACAAGATAACGCCGGGCATGCTCATGGCAGCCATGCGCCTGAACATACCCACCGTCTTCGTCTCGGGCGGACCGATGGAGGCGGGCGAATGGAAGGGACAGCACCTCGACCTGATAGATGCCATGATCAAGTCGGCCGACACGACGGTGAGCGACGACGACGTGGCCAAGATTGAGCAGCATGCCTGCCCCACGTGCGGATGTTGCTCGGGTATGTTCACCGCCAATTCCATGAACTGCCTGAACGAGGCTATCGGCCTGGCCCTGCCGGGCAACGGCACCATCGTGGCTACGCACGAGAACCGTAAGAAGCTCTTCAAGGACGCCGCCAAGCTGATTGTGGAGAACGCTTACAAATACTACGAGGACGGCGACGAGAGTGTGTTGCCCCGCAGTATTGCCACTCGTGAGGCTTTCCTCAACGCCATGACGCTGGACATCGCCATGGGTGGCTCGACCAACACTGTGCTCCACCTGCTGGCCGTGGCTCATGAGGCGGGAGCCGATTTCAAGATGGAAGACATCGACATGCTGTCGCGCAAGACGCCCTGCCTATGCAAGGTGGCGCCCAACACGCAGAAGTACCATGTACAGGACGTGAACCGTGCAGGCGGCATCGTGGCCATCATGGCCGAGCTGGCCAAGGGTGGACTCGTCGATACCAGCGTGAAGCGCGTGGACGGCTTGACGCTGGCCGAAGAGATTGACCAGTATTGCATCACCAGCCCCAACGTCTGCAAGAAGGCGCTGAAGAAATACGCCAGTGCTCCCGGCGGCAAGTTCAACCTGAAGCTGGGTTCGCAGGACAACTTTTATAAGGAATACGATACCGACCGTGCCGAGGGTTGTATCCGTGACTTGGAGCATGCTTATAGCAAGGACGGCGGCCTGGCTGTGCTGAAGGGAAACATCGCACAGGATGGTTGTGTGGTTAAGACTGCTGGTGTGGACGAAAGCATCTGGAAGTTCACCGGCCCTGCCAAAGTCTTTGACTCTCAGGAAGCTGCCTGCGAAGGTATCCTGGGCGGCAAGGTGCAGAGTGGCGACGTGGTGGTCATCACCCACGAAGGTCCCAAGGGTGGTCCCGGCATGCAAGAGATGCTTTATCCCACTTCTTATATCAAGTCGCGCCACCTGGGCAAGGAGTGTGCCCTCATTACCGACGGGCGCTTCAGCGGTGGCACGTCGGGCTTGAGCATCGGCCACATCTCGCCCGAAGCGGCAGCCGGCGGCAACATCGGCAAGCTGGTGGACGGTGACATCATCGAGATAGACATCCCCAACCGCACCATCAACGTCCGGCTGACCGATGCCGAACTGGCGGCACGTCCCATGACGCCTGTCACTCGCAACCGCGAGGTGTCTAAGGCGCTGAAGGCCTACGCCAGCCTGGTGAGCTCGGCAGACAAGGGAGCGGTGAGAATTATATAATTGAAAATTGAGAATGGAAAATGGAGAATTGATAGTCTTGTGATTTCGCAGACAATTTTCCATTTTCAATTCTTCCATTATCCATTAAAGAAATGAAAGATACAATTACAGGCGCAGAAGCCCTGATGCGCTCCCTGGAGCACGAAGGGGTACAAACGATATTCGGCTATCCGGGCGGTAGCATCATGCCCGTGTTCGATGCCTTATATGATCATCGGAAGACGTTGAACCACATCCTGGTGCGCCACGAACAGGGTGCTACCCATGCCGCGCAGGGCTTTGCCCGTGTGTCGGGTCAGGTAGGTGTTTGCCTCGTGACCAGTGGGCCGGGTGCTACTAATACCATTACCGGCATTGCCGACGCCATGATAGACAGTACGCCTATCGTGGTCATTGCCGGGCAGGTGGGTACAGGTTTCCTCGGTACGGATGCCTTTCAGGAAGTGGACCTTGTAGGCATTACGCAACCCATCACCAAGTGGAGTTACCAGATCCGTCGGGCCGAAGATGTGCCTTGGGCCGTGGCGCGTGCCTTCTACATTGCCCGTAGCGGTCGGCCGGGCCCTGTGGTTCTCGACTTTGCCAAGAACGCGCAGGTAGACAAGATGGAATATGCTCCTGTGACAGTCGATTATATTCGCAGCTACCAGCCCGTGCCCGACATGGATATGGAAGCCATCCGCGAGGCAGCCGATCTCATCAATGCTGCCGAACGCCCGTTGGTACTCGTGGGGCAGGGGGTAGAGTTGGGCAATGCACAGGCCGAACTCCGGGCCTTCATCGAGAAAGCCGGATTGCCTGCCGGACGTACCCTGCTGGGACTTTCGGCCCTTCCTTCCGACCATCCGTTGAATAAAGGCATGCTGGGTATGCACGGCAATCTGGGGCCGAACATCAATACCAACAAGTGCGACGTGCTGATAGCCGTGGGTATGCGCTTCGACGACCGTGTGACGGGCAACGTAGCTACTTATGCCCCGCAGGCTAAAATCATCCACTTCGATATCGACCCTGCCGAGATAGACAAGAACATCAAGACCGACGTAGCCGTGCTGGGCGATTGCAAGCAGACGCTTCCTGTCGTTACCGAACTGCTGAAGCCAGCCACTCATCAGGAATGGCTCGACAGCTTCCGCACCTACGAGGAAGTAGAGGAGGAGAAAGTAATCCGTCCTGAACTCCATCGCACGACCCGCGAACTGAGCATGGGTGAGGTGGTACGTGCCGTGAGCGAAGCTACAAACAACGAAGCCATCCTGGTGACCGACGTAGGCCAGAACCAGATGATGTCTGCCCGCTACTTCAAATATACCCGCGAGCGCAGCATCGTCACCTCTGGCGGACTGGGTACGATGGGCTTCGGCCTTCCTGCCGCCATTGGTGCCACCTTTGGTCGTCCCGACCGTACCGTCTGCGTCTGTATGGGTGACGGCGGCCTACAGATGAACTTGCAGGAGCTGGGCACGGTGATGGAGCAGAAGGCACCTGTCAAAATGATATTGATGAATAACAACTACCTGGGTAACGTGCGCCAGTGGCAGGCCATGTTCTTCAACCGCCGCTACTCGTTTACCCCCATGCTGAACCCTGACTACATGCAGATAGCCGCCGCATACGGCATCCCTTCGCGCCGCGTTATGGAGCGATCGGAGTTGGCCGATGCCATCCGCGAGATGCTGGCTACAGACGGTCCCTTCCTGCTCGAAGCCTGCGTGGAAGAAGAGGGTAACGTAATGCCGATGACGCCTCCGGGCGGTTCGGTGAACCAGATGCTTTTGGAATGCTAAAAGATATAGACTATGACTGACAAGACATTATATACCATTATCGTCCATTCGGAAAACATTGCCGGTTTGCTCAATCAGGTGACGGCGGTGTTTACCCGCAGGCAGATCAATATCGAAAGCCTGAATGTGTCCGCTTCTTCCATTCAAGGTGTACACAAGTATACTATTACTGCGTGGACGGATAAGGACACCATCGAGAAAGTCGTGAAGCAGATTACCAAGAAGATGGATGTACTGCAGGCTCATTATTTTACCGATGACGAAATCTATCAGCACGAGATAGCCCTTTACAAGGTAGAGACTCCTGCGCTGGAACAAACGCCTGAGGTGTCGAAGGTCATCCGTAAGAATCATGCTCGCATTGTCGAGGTGAACCCCGTTTTCTCCATTGTCGAGCTGAACGGTATGAGCGACGACATCACCCATCTCTATCAGGAGTTGCAAGCATTTGGTTGCGTGCTTCAGTTTGTCCGCTCAGGGCGTGTGGCTATCACTACGAGCTGCTTCGAACGGGTTAACGAGTACCTGGCCGAACGGGAAGCAAAATATCTGGAAAGTAAAAAACAGAAAAGCAATGAGTGAAAACAACAAAATAGGAACCTATAACTTCGTGGCCGAGCCTTTCCATGTAGATTTTACCGGACGGCTGACGCTGGGGGTGCTGGGCAATCACCTGCTCAACTGTGCGGGTTTCCACGCCACCGAACGTGGTTTTGGCATGGCCGAGCTGAACGAAGAAAACTATACGTGGGTACTGTCCCGTCTGGCTGTTGATATGGACGAGATGCCCTTGCAATATGAACCCTTCTCGGTACAGACGTGGGTGGAGAACGTCTACCGCCTCTTTACCGACCGTAACTTTGCCATCCTCGACAAGGACGGCCGCAAGATAGGATATGCTCGTTCTGTTTGGGCAATGATCAGCATGCAGACACGCAAACCCATCGACCTGCTAGCCATAAACGGTGGCGATATTGTAAACTACGTGTGCGATGAACCTTGCCCCATCGAGAAGCCTTCACGTATCAAGGTGATGGCTACGGAGCCTGTCGCTTCGCTCACGGCCAAGTACAGTGATATTGACATCAACGGCCATGTCAACAGCATCCGCTACATCGAGCACATCCTCGATCTTTTCCCGCTGGAGAAGTATCGGACGCAGCGTATCCGTCGCTTTGAGATGGCCTACGTGGCCGAAAGTTACTATGGTGACACGCTTTCCTTCTTCTTAGATGACGATGGTAACGATGTGTATGGTGTGGAAGTGAAAAAGAACGGCGATGAAACCGTATGCCGTGCAAAAGTGATATTTGAATAAAAGAAATATATTAATCGGGCGAAAGCCACAAATAAAAACAATAACAACAATGGCACAATTGAATTTTGGCGGTGTTATCGAAAATGTGATGACCCGCGAAGAGTTTCCCTTGGAAAAGGCACGTGAGATTTTGAAAGACGAAACGATTGCAGTAATCGGATATGGTGTACAAGGTCCTGGTCAGGCTTGCAACCTGCGCGACAACGGCTTCAACGTCATCGTTGGCCAACGTCCTGGCAAGACTTTTGAAAAAGCGATTGCCGACGGATGGGTACCCGGCGAAACCTTGTTTGGTATCGAGGAAGCAGCCGAGAAGGGCACCATTGTGATGTGTCTGCTTTCCGATGCAGCCGTCATGTCTGTATGGCCTACGTTGAAGCCGCATCTGACGGCTGGCAAGGCTCTTTACTTCTCTCATGGTTTTGCTATTACTTGGAACGATCGTACAGGCGTGGTTCCTCCCAAAGATATTGATGTGATTATGGTGGCCCCGAAAGGTTCGGGTACGTCGCTTCGTACCATGTTCCTCGAAGGCCGTGGCTTGAACAGCTCTTACGCCATCTATCAGGATGCTACAGGCAAGGCAATGGACCGCACGCTGGCTCTGGGTATCGGTATCGGTTCGGGCTATCTGTTTGAGACGACTTTCCAGCGCGAAGCTACTTCCGACCTTACTGGTGAGCGTGGTTCGCTGATGGGCGCTATTCAAGGCCTGTTGTTGGCACAGTATGAAGTGCTCCGTGAGAATGGCCACACACCTTCCGAAGCCTTCAATGAAACCGTTGAGGAACTGACGCAGTCGTTGATGCCCCTCTTTGCCAAGAATGGTATGGACTGGATGTATGCCAACTGCTCTACT
>ENA-OOVE01000058-OOVE01000058.1-human-gut-metagenome-genome-assembly--contig:-NODE-58-length-32838-cov-5.092821_pt1 | contig 32838 bp, 25 predicted proteins | sample MGYA00241556_ERZ501294 | MGnify/ENA primary metagenome ERZ501294 (study PRJEB25962, sample SAMEA2042283) | human gut metagenome | biome: human gut; feature: human-associated habitat; material: faeces...
AAGATTAGTCGAGATGGCAAATCACAAATCATCACTGAAAAGAATCAGACAAGAAGAGAAAAGAAGACTTCACAACAGATATTATGGCAAGACCATGAGAAATGCTGTTCGCAAACTTCGTGCTACTACTGACAAGGCTGCGGCAGTATCTATGTATCCTGGATTGGTTAAGTTGCTGGATAAGTTGGCTAAGACTAACGTTATCCACAAGAACAAAGCCAATAACCTGAAGTCTAAATTGGCTCTGCACATCAACAAGCTTGCGTAATAAAGAGCGTAAAACTGAGTAACGTATAACAAGAAGGTTGGACAAAAGTCCGACCTTTTCTTGTTTATAGACATCCCCAAAACAAGGATGCTAAAAAGCCGTAAAGGCAGAAAAAACTCCTCACCTCAGTGGCATAATCCAAAGATTTTCACTATTTTTGCTCAGTTATTACAATAAGCACAAATTTATGACTGAAGCAGAAAAAATAAACGGTGAAAACAATTATTCGGCCAGCAACATCCAAGTGCTGGAAGGATTGGAAGCGGTAAGAAAACGCCCCGCCATGTACATTGGCGACATCAGCGAAAACGGTTTGCACCACCTGGTCTACGAAGTGGTGGACAACTCCATCGACGAAGCGATGGCCGGCTACTGCGACCACATCGAAGTGACCATCAACGAAGACAACTCCATTACTGTACAAGATAACGGCCGCGGTATCCCCGTCGACCTGCACGAAAAAGAAAAGAAATCGGCGCTGGAGGTCGTAATGACCGTACTCCATGCGGGTGGTAAGTTCGACAAAGGTTCCTACAAAGTATCTGGCGGTTTGCATGGCGTCGGCGTATCGTGTGTCAACGCCCTTTCCACGCACATGACTACTCAAGTATTCCGCAACGGAAAAATCTATCCGCAGGAATACGAATGCGGCAAACCGCTCTACGCCGTCAAGGAAGTAGGCACCTGCGAACCTGGCTTTACAGGCACAAAGCAGACTTTCTGGCCTGATGGAAGCATTTTCACCACGACCGAATATAAGTATAGCACCCTGCAGGCCCGCCTGCGTGAGTTGGCATATCTGAACGCCGGTATCCGCATTACCCTGACCGACCGCCGTCAACAGGACGAAAACGGTGAATACGTAAAGGAAGTATTCCACTCCGTAGAAGGTGTAAAGGAATTTGTCCGCTACCTGAACAGCAACAACACACCGCTCTTCGATGACGTCATCTACCTGAATACTGAAAAGGCAGGTGTACCCATCGAGTGCGCCATCATGTATAACACAGGCTATCGTGAAAACCTGCACTCCTACGTGAACAACATCAACACGAAGGAAGGTGGTACGCACGAAGCCGGCTTCCGCGCCGCCCTGACCCGCGTACTGAAAAAATACGGCGAAGAGACCTGTGCCAAGCAGTTGGAGAAAGCCAAAGTAGAAATCTCAGGAGAAGACTTCCGTGAAGGACTCATCGCCGTCATCTCCGTCAAAGTAGCCGAACCTCAGTTTGAAGGACAGACCAAGACGAAGCTGGGCAACAGCGAAGTGAGTGGCGCCGTCAATCAGGCAGTTGGCGAAGCTCTGACCTATTACCTGGAAGAACATCCGAAAGAAGCCAAACTGATTGTCGACAAAGTGATACTTGCCGCAACTGCCCGTGTAGCAGCCCGCAAGGCTCGTGAGTCCGTACAACGCAAATCGCCCATGAGCGGCGGAGGCATGCCCGGCAAACTGGCCGACTGCTCCAGCAAGGATCCCGACGAATGCGAATTGTTCCTCGTCGAGGGTGACTCGGCAGGCGGCTCAGCCAAACAAGGACGTAACCGCCAATACCAGGCCATCCTACCCCTGCGTGGTAAAATCCTGAACGTGGAGAAAGCCATGTGGCACAAAGCCTTCGAAAGCGATGAAGTAAACAACATCATCCAAGCGTTGGGTATCCGCTTCGGCCTGAACGGCGAAGACAGCAAGGAAGCCAACATCGACAAGCTGCGCTACAAGAAAGTGATTATCATGACCGATGCCGATGTCGATGGATCTCACATCGACACGCTGATCATGACGCTGTTCTTCCGTTACTTCCCGCAAGTTATCCAGCAGGGCTACCTGTACATCGCTACTCCCCCGCTCTACCTCTGTACAAAGGGTAAGGTAAAAGAATACTGCTGGACCGACCAGCAACGCCAACGCTTCATCGATACTTACGGCGGCGGTTCGGAAAATGCCATCCACACACAACGCTACAAAGGTTTGGGTGAAATGAATCCCGAACAGCTGTGGGAGACAACCATGAACCCCGAGAACCGTATGTTGAAGCAGGTGAACATCGAAAACGCAGCCGAAGCTGACTACATTTTCTCCATGCTGATGGGTGAAGACGTAGGACCACGCCGCGAGTTCATCGAAAAAAACGCCACTTACGCCAACATCGACGCATAAAGAAAAACAGATCACTGTAGGTAGTCAAGATGGTTAATGCCCACAGTCAATCTCTTATTAATATTTATCTAACCATCATTAATTAACCAACCTCACATCTTACAACGAGGCAGTCCCGGCAGAACAGGATAATCCTGTGGTCGGGACTTTTCTTTTATCTGACCATAAAAACGAATAAGAACTGTCGATATCATGAATAGCCGTAACATTCCTGAAAAACTTTCAGTCTAATTGAACAAAAAAAGCGGCAAAAGCGACATACAAGATAAAAGCACAAGAAAAAAAGTTACGGAAAAGTTGTTTTATAATTTAAAAAGTCTAATTTTGCCACAAATTGGTAGCAGAAGGGAGCCTTCTGTAACAAAAAAGACAGAAAATACGGCGCTTCGAAAACCAACCCGACCTCCCGCGAGGGTAACACATTGCTGCCCCGAACGGTTTGTGATAAGTAGGATAAAAACATTTTAAATTTTAGCTTATGAACGTACAAAGTATCGGCGAAAATGCAGGAATTATCTGGAGACTACTCCAAAGCGAAAGCAGAAAATGGGACTACCAAGAAATCAAGAAAGAAACAGGACTGTCGGACAGAGATATCAATACCGCTATCGGATGGTTGGCGCGCGAAGGAAAACTGACCATCGACGAAACAAAAGTCGGAAGAAGAAACGTAATCTATATTGAATTGAACTATTATATCGGTTAATTTTATGGATAAATACACTATCGGAAACAACGCCGGCATCGTCTGGAAACTGCTGAACAATGGGAAGCGTTGGAGCTACGAAGACTTGAAAAAAGCTTCGGGACTGACGGATAGAGACCTGAACGCCGCCATCGGATGGCTGGCACGCGAGGATAAAGTCTACTTCGAGACGGACAAGAACAACACGGAGTTCCTTTACCTTTCCGTCAATGTCTACTATTAAGGCAGAATACGGCAAGAAAGAACAAATGCGCCGGACGGGACACGCTTCCGCTCCGGCGCTCTTCTTTTCCATCGGAGTTAAGACTTAATAAGACTGTTTTCTTGGCGCGTTCCGACAAAAACTCCATCTTTAAGCCCGAAAAGCAAAAACGGAAAACCCATGAAGAAGTTATTATTGGCAATCTGCCTCGCCACCGCGCAGACAGCCCTCGCACAAACCGCCGACACGCGCATCGGTACCCTCATCAACGAAAGCAACTGGTTCGAATTGAAACGCACGATGGAGGTGACACCCCATGACTCCGTCAGTCCCCTGCTCTATCGGATGGGAACGGCCATGACGGCCCACTATTTCAACCGCCCCGACTCGGCTTGCATCGCCATCGGCACTGTGTTGAACGAACATCAGGAAGAAATAGGTGGACAAAACTCCGTGCACATGGTCTCGCTGATGGCCACCAATCTAACGCGCTGCGGCCGCTACGAGGAAGCCGCAGCCCTGATGCAGAGCCTCGCCGAACAACTACAGACACAGGGCGTAGATACCGCCACCACCGCCGCCATCCGCAAGGCGGCCGACGTCTACGCGATGTATGCCCATGAATCACCTCTCTGTCGCCAACTCCACCCGGCAGGTGAATATCACATTCCCTTTACATTCAACGACGACATGCACAAGGGATACAAGAAGAGCGGTCACTTCCTGATGCTGGATGCACGCATCAACGATACAAGCGAACCGGTTGTGTTCGACACGGGTGCCGGCATGAACATCATCAGCAGCAACCAGGCCGAAGCGTGTGGCCTACGACTGACAGACATCACCATCGACATGCAGGGCATCGGCACGCAACAGGGACGCATCGCCTTGGCCGACACGCTGCGCATCGGCCCGATGGCATGGCAGAATGTCCCCTTTCTGATTGTCGATACACGCACGGGCGATGCCGAAGCCGACAGCGTCGGAGGGATGCTCCAGCCCGTCATCGGCCTCCCCATTATGCTGAGCATGAAAGAAGTGCAGTTTGATTTTGAACACCGCGAACTGGTGATTCCCGCCACGCCGACACCCAATCCGCTGAACAGCAGCAACCTGCTGCGCACGGATAGCGAAGGCTTGCGCGTGGAGAGCCGCGACGACGAGGGGCACCCGATGTACATGCATCTCGACACGGGTTCTTATGGTAGCGACCTGACCGCCCGCTGGTATGCCACTCACCGCACCCAAGTGGAGGCACAGGGCCAACCCGACTCGATCCGCATGGCGGGCATCGGGGGCGTGAGCAGGCAGAAGACCTACCGACTGCCAAGCTTCACCTACCGCATCGGGCGAGGTGAAGCGACCATTGAAGACGTACACGCCAGCACGGGCCTCGACCTGCACACAGGCCAGCCCGTTGGCGAAATGTTTGGCATCGGCGATATAGACGGCATTATCGGACTGGGACTGCTGGAGCGATTCCGCCGTGTGACGCTAAATTTGGAGGAGATGTATCTCGACGCGGAATGAGGCGCGAACATTTACCACGCCTCATCGCCCGTGGTCATAACGCTGGGCACCGGCTACCATCACTACCGACCCCACTACGGGTACTGCGATTACGCTGACCATCCCAGCCGCCATTTCGGCCATCCCGCCCCACAACAGCAGGTAATAAGTAAGGATTATAAGCAGCCCGATGATACAAAACGCCCGGCACATGAAAGCCGTCAGTCCCTTGACATCGACCAGCATCTGCCGCTCGGGCGACATCGTATTATACCCGGCTATCAGTTTGGGATACTTGCGTACAAGCAGACCCAGAAGAACAAAAATGGCTGCGAAGAACCAGACAAACAGACTATCCATCATTCTATATTGACTTAATTATAACATCCCCTGCTTCTCCAGCTCCTCCGCCGCAAGCTCCAGCTCGCAGTACCACGCCTCGCCGAACTTGCGGACGAGGGGTTCGCGCAGGAACTTATAGACAGGTACATTCTCCTTGCGCCCCAACAGGACGGCGGCCTTGCAGACATCCCAACGGTGGTAGTTCACCGCCTTGTAGGGCCCGTAGTCGCCCACGCGGATGGGATAAAGGTGGCAGGAAACGGGTTTGTAAAAGTCTGTCTTGCCTTCACGGAAGGCTTTCTCGATGGCACAATAGCAGCACCCCTTGTTATCGTAGCAGGTGAAGACGCAATCCTTGTTGTTGACAATGGACGTCACCAGGTCGCCCTCACAATCGGTATATACCACCCCCTGACGGTCGATGACGGCCCGCGCTTCGGGGCTGAGGTCGTCCCATATCACGGGAAGCACTTCTTCGAGCTTCTCCACCTCGTCCAGCTCGACCGGCGCTCCGGCATCTCCCTCGATGCAACACTCACCCTTGCAGGCAGACAGGTCGCACAGAAACTTCTCGCGCAACACGTCGAGACTTACCACTACATCGTCTATCTGTATCATAAATTACCGTTCTTTTATCAAAGACTTTCCTCACAATCGGGCGTTCACATAAACCGTTATGAATCAAATATATATCAGTTTATTTTAGTTTGTAAGAAATAAACTCTCAGTTTAATGCTGATAAACTGACAGTTTAAACGTACTAAACTGGTAGTTTAAACGGAGTAAACTGACAGTACAAAGGCTTTAAACTGACAGTACAAACGGAGTAAACAGTGCCCCTCGTGAAGGAAGACATTCCTTAAAAATACAAAGGCAGACAGAAGGAATCTTTTCATCAGCACCTTCTGCCTGCCCTCTATTCATTTATATTCTTCCGAATAATTACTTAATCAGGTCCTTGCCAGTCATCTCAGCAGGCTGAGGCATGCCGAGGATGTGGAGGATGGACGGAGCTACGTCGGCCAACACACCGTTCTCTACCTTAGCATCCTTGTTGTCCGTCACGTAAACGAAGGGCACGGGGTTCAGCGAGTGAGCGGTGTTGGGCGTACCGTCGGCGTTCAGAGCGTGGTCGGCATTACCGTGGTCGGCGATGATGATCACCTCGTAACCGTTGGCCTTGGCAGCCTCAACGGTATCCTTCACGCAGTTGTCGATGGCTACAACGGCCTTCTCGATAGCCTCGTAAATACCCGTGTGGCCTACCATGTCGCCGTTGGCGTAGTTCACCACGATGAAGTCGTACTTCTGTGTGCCAATAGCCTCAACCAGCTTGTCCTTCACTTCGTAGGCGCTCATCTCAGGCTTCAGGTCGTACGTAGCAACTTTCGGAGAAGGAACGAGGATGCGGTCTTCGTTGGCATACGGAGTTTCGCGGCCACCGTTGAAGAAGAAGGTTACGTGTGCATACTTCTCTGTCTCGGCGATGTGCAGCTGCGTCTTGCCGTTGTTGGCCAAGTATTCGCCCAGTGTGTTCTGTACGTTCTCCTTGTCGAAGAGGATGTGCACGCCTGTGAACGAAGCGTCGTACGGCGTCATGCAGTAGTATTGCAGGCCGGGGATGGTGTGCATGCCCTGCTCTGGCATATCCTGCTGGGTCAGTACGATGGTCAACTCCTTAGCGCGGTCGTTGCGGTAGTTGAAGAAGATCACTACATCGCCTTCCTTGATGGTGCCGTCGAAAGCGCCATTTACGATGGGTTTGATGAACTCGTCCGTCACGCCGTCGTCATACGACTCCTGCATGGCCTGTACCATGTCGGTAGCCACGCGACCCTGTCCGTTGACAAGCAGGTCGTATGCCTGTTTCACACGCTCCCAACGTTTGTCGCGGTCCATAGCATAGAAACGGCCCACGATGCTGGCAATGCGGCCGGCCGACTGTGCACAATGGGCAGTCAGCTGTTCGATGAAGCCCTTACCACTCTTCGGGTCGGTATCACGGCCATCCATGAAGCAGTGGATGAACGTCGTATCCTGCAGGCCATATTCCTTGGCGATGTCACAGAGCTTGAACAGGTGGTCGAACGAAGAGTGAACGCCGCCGTTCGAAGTCAGACCCATGAAGTGGATGTTCTTGCTATTCTCCTTCGCATAAGAGAAGGCAGAGATGATTTCCTTATTCTTCAGGATACTTCCATCGGCACAAGCGCGGTTGATCTTCACGAGGTCCTGATAAACGATGCGTCCGGCACCGATGTTCAGGTGACCTACTTCAGAGTTACCCATCTGACCGTCGGGCAAACCTACGTTCTCGCCGCTCGCCTGGAGCTGTGAGTGCGGATAGTTGGCCAGCAGACTGTCCCAGTAAGGCGTGGGAGTGTTGAAGATCACGTCGTCCTTCTGATGGTCGCCACAACCCCAACCATCGAGAATCATTAAAAGAGCTTTCTTTGCCATAATGCTTAAAGTATTTAAAGTTTGAATCTGTCTTATTTCTTTTCGCCCGCAAAGTTACAAAAAAAGATGCGTATCTGAGGGATTAATCTATGTTAAGTTGGCAAAGAAACCTGCTTTCGCTACTCTTATCTTATCCGCACCCTCTCAGTAAGTTTTACCCCGCAGCATCCGATGCTACGGCCTCTTTCCTGCACGAAGAACAAAAGAAATATCAATCTTCACATCATTTTCCTACACGAGATTTTTCATCTATCTGCCTTTTTTTTACCTTTGTACGAAACTTAAGTAGATACGACCAATACTGATATCACCATGAATCCAATGAAAAAAATCTTTTGCAGTCTTTTGTTTCTTTTGTCGGGACTCCTGCTAACGGCACAAACCATCGAGAACCCCACGTTCAAGGCCCGCAATGGCAGCATCCGTAACATCACCCGCATCGAACGGACGCCCCAGTGTACCAAAGTCTATATCCACGCCATCTTCCGCCCGCACTGGTGGATCATGGAGGACGGCGACAGCTATCTGGAAGATGCCGCCACTGGCAAACGCTACGCACAAACGGGAGCCGAAGGCATCCAGCTGAAAGAAAAAATCGTCATGCCCGACTCGGGCACGACGGATTTCGTCCTGCTGTTCGAGCCGCTGCCGGCAGATGTACAAACCATCCACCTCATCGCCCCCAACAGCTCGGAAAGCAACACTTACGACATCTCGCTCGTCCCTTCTCCCAAGGATAAGCAGCCCTTGAAGTCGGTGGAAGGCAACTGGTTTGCCGACGACACACAAGGCCGATGGGCGTATGGCATCTACGACTCACTCGTCATCGCGAACAACCGTCTGTACGACCTGAAGGAATGTCGCAAGAAAGGCAAACGGCTGGTACTGGCTGCACAAAGCCGCGCCGACGGCTCTTCCGTAACGCTGCAGCTGACACCCCGCAAGGACGGTTCCTGCCTCATCGCCCTTGACGGCGGCGAGCCGCAACGCTACATCCGCACCCGCCCCGACACACCTGCCGTGGAAGCCGACAACGGCTACGGCGACGACTTCTTCCGCAGCGACAGCGTCTGCCTACAAGGCTACCTGGATGGCTACGACCCGAGGCTGGGCTTCGACAGCGGCATCCTGTATCTGGAAGACAATATCATCGGTCAGGAATATCCCGTGGTTGTTCCCATCAAACCCGATGGTAGCTTTCAGTGTAAGTTTGTCCTTCAACATCCCATCTGCCACAACCTGTTGCTCAACAACAACTGGATACCCTACTATGCCGAACCGGGTGATACGGTCACCCTCTATCTGGACTGGGAAGACCTCATGGCACGCAGCCGGGCGCGCGACAACAGCTATCCGCTCCCTCATACAGCCCATATGGGAAGAAGAGCCGACCTATCTTACCTCGCCACTACGCTGAGCAAGTATTTTGAATATCCATACGCCAAACAGGACAAGGCGCAAAAGACACTGACGCCTGCCCAATTCCAAGAACAACTGAAACCCGTTGTAGCCCAATGGCAACAGCAGGCCGACTCGCTCTGCTGCCTCTATGCCCCTTCGCAAAAAGCCGCGTCGCTGATACGCAACCACATGAACCTCCAAAAAGGAAGGTATTTCCTCGATTTTCAATTGATGCGCAGTTTTTATGCACAGCAAGACAGCACCAACCAGGTACTGAAGGTACAGCCCGACGCTTCGTACTACCATTTCCTGAAAGAAATACCTCTGGACGATCCGTCGGCATTGGCAGATTTGTCTATTGGAATCTTCATCAACCGCTTTGAGTTCATGAGTCCCCTTTCCGCTGTCTATCAGGATCAGAAAAACTTGCAGAACGATGAAGCTTTCCAGGCTCTGTCCAGCGACGAAAGGATGTTGCAACTTCAACTGAGATTCTATGAGAAAAAAGACAGTATCATCAACAGCCTGTGCGCCACGCCCTCGCCATTGTTCTGGCAGGTAGCCTGTGTGCGTAACCTGCGTTCTACGCTGTCCAATGTATTGAAGCGGCGACAGGATGCCGAAATCTTCCTCAGCCGGGTGGAGAAGACCCTTACCCATCCCTACCTGCGAACCACGGCCCGCAATCTGCTGGAAAAGCTGTGTCCCGAAACCCGACCTGCATCCTATCAGCTGCCTGAGGGGAAAGCCACCGACATCTTCCGCCGCATCATCGCTCCTCATGCGGGCAAGGTATTGTTTGTCGACTTCTGGGCCACCACCTGCGGTCCCTGCCGGGGAGGCATACAAGCCACAGCCAACCTGCGCAAGCAATACCATAACCATCCCGAATTCCAGTTTGTCTACATCACCAGCGAAAACGAATCGCCCGAGAAATCCTATACGGACTATGTGGAGAAGCACCTGAAAGGCGAAGCCTGCTACCGCCTGACGGACACGGAATACAAGTACATGCGCCAGCTCTTCCAGTTCAACGGCATTCCGCATTACGTAGTGGTGGAGAAGGATGGCAGCATCTCTACCGAAGAAGTGAGTGCCCACAACCTAGCCGACTTCCTGAAACGACGTTTTGAGGACAAACAATAAGTCTGTTTCCTCAAGAAGGAGCATCGCGAAAATCGAAACAAAACCTAAAAAACAGAATCGGAGGCACCGCAAATGCCTCCGATTTTCTATCTTTGCCCCGCAAAAAAAAAATTGAGAACAACAGATATGGACGATTCCAATCCACGAACGTGTAACAACAGTATGAATCCCTAACCGCGGACGGAGAACTTCTGCATCGCCAGCCTCCGTACGCAACCAAAGAAAGGAGGCCTTAACCGATGAGAAAGTATCTCTACAGCGAAAACGGTTTCGTTGAGAAACCTCTGTGGGCGCCCAATTGCTGGGTAAACGTAGAATGCCCCGACCACGACGATTTCCAGTTCCTCACCCGCGAGCTGAACGTTCCCGAATCTTTCCTCGAAGACATTGCCGACGCCGACGAACGGCCCCGTACCGAAACCGAAGGTAACTGGTTGCTCACCATCCTGCGCATCCCCATGCAAAGCAGCAATCCGCAGATTCCCTTCATCACCGTGCCCATCGGCATCATTACCAACAACGACATCATCGTCTCCGTCTGCTACCACCGCACGGAGCTGCTACCGGACTTCATTCAGCATACGCGCCGCAAAGGCATCGGCGTAAACAACAAGCTGGAACTGATTCTGCGCCTCATCTACTCCTCGGCCGTATGGTTCCTGAAGTACCTGAAGCAGATCAACAACGAAGTGGCCAACGCCGAAAAAGAACTGGAAAAGAGCATCCGCAACGAAGACCTGCTGCGTCTGATGAAGCTCCAGAAAACGCTCGTTTACTTCGACACCTCTATCCGCGGCAACGAGGTACTGATAGGCCGTCTGAAGAACATTTTCCAAAACACTGGCATGCTGGACATGGAACTGCTGGACGACGCCGTCATCGAGCTGCGCCAAGCCTACAACACGGTGAACATCTACAGTGACATCCTCACTGGCACGATGGATGCCTTTGCCTCCATTATCTCGAACAACGTGAACGACATCATGAAACGCATGACGAGCCTCAGTATCACCCTGATGATACCCACTGTAATCGCCAGTTTCTACGGCATGAACGTAGACATCCATCTGGATTCGTTCCCCCATGCTTTCTTGTTCATCGTACTACTGTCAGCAGCCATCTCGGCAGGGACATTCGTGTGGTTCAGGCGAATCAAGTGGTTCTGATATCTCAACCGAAGTCCAGGGAGAGCTGGCCGTCACCCAGCAAGTTGAACGACAAACGATGATAGGGCGTCGTGCCATGCTCAGCAATGGCGGCACGATGCTCTTTCGTGGGATAGCCCTTATTGCGGTTCCATCCGTAGCAGGGGAATTCTTCGTGCAAGCGGTTCATGTAGTCGTCGCGGTAGGTCTTGGCCAAGATGGACGCGGCAGCGATAGAAAGATACTTGCCATCGCCTTTCACTACCGTGGTATGGGGAATATCTGGATACTTGCGGAAACGGTTGCCGTCGATGAGTAAGTGCTGCGGACGAACAATGAGCTGGTCGATGGCACGATGCATGGCCAAGAACGAAGCGTTTAAGATATTGATTTCATCAATTTCCTGCGGCGAAACGACACCGACAGCCCATGCTACGGCTTCACGTTCGATAACCTCGCGCAAGGCGTAGCGCTGATGCTCGGTCAATTGTTTGGAGTCGTTGAGCAGGTCGTTACGAAAATCCTTTGGCAGGATGACAGCAGCGGCATAGACAGCTCCAGCCAGGCAACCGCGACCGGCTTCATCGCAACCACCCTCCGTCAGATCGGTATTCAGATAGGGAAGTAACATGGTCTTATAATCTTTTTACACAACGCAAAGATAAGAGGAAGCTGACAAAATATTGTTATCTTTGCCCCGTTTTTATCCTAAAGATTTAGATATGTTTACAGTTATCGGACTCATGCTGGCAGGTATGCTGACGGGATTTCTATTGCACAAACGCAACCTGAGCTTTATCCATCCGGCCATCACCATGCTTATCTGGGCGCTGCTCTTCCTGCTGGGCATCGAGGTAGGTGGCAATGAAGCCATTATCCGCGGCCTGCACACCATCGGGCTGGAGGCCGTGGTATTGACCCTAGGCGGTACGTTGGGCAGCGTAACAGCAGCCCGACTGTTATGGCAGGCACTGACGGACGGAAAAAAGAAGAGGCCATCGGAAACCAACACATCCCAGTCGGCACAAAGCGATACGCTACACGCTCTGAAAGGAAGCCTCGTCATCGTAGGCTTCTTCGTGCTGGGCATACTATGTAGCCTTATGGGAATCGTCCCTGGACATGTGGGTAGCCGTGTCAGCTTCTATGCACTCTGCGGCCTGATGACGTGTGTAGGAATCAGTGTAGGGAACGACCCCCAGACGCTGAAAAACTTCCGTTCACTAAACCCACGGCTAGTATTTTTACCCGTAATGACTATCCTCGGTACACTGGCGGGAACAGCTGTCGTAAGCCTGCTGCTGACGCATCGTAGCCTGACGGACTGCCTCGCCATCGGTTCGGGTTTCGGCTATTACTCCCTGTCGAGTATCTTCATCACCGAATATCGCGGTGCCGAGCTGGGCACCATTGCACTGCTGGCCAACATTAGCCGCGAGTTGTTAACACTACTTGCTGCTCCATTGCTGGCCCGATGGTTCGGCCTGTTAGCTCCTATCTCCGCCGGAGGCGCCACGACGATGGATACGACGTTGCCCGTCATCACCCGCGTTTCGGGGCAGGAGTTCGTCGTTGTGTCTATCTTCCACGGATTTGTAACAGACTTCAGTGTACCGTTCCTCGTAACGTTATTCTGCTCGCTATGAGAGCTCACGCCTTATAAAAAAGAAAAGGACAGAGAGTTGCTACACGTACTCCCTGTCCTTCTTTTTTCGTATCCTTTCTCTAGAAGAGACTCCATGCAACCGTCAATCCGGCCATCACAATGGCCACCATCGACATTAGCTTAATGAGGATATTCAAGCTGGGACCAGAAGTATCTTTGAACGGATCACCCACCGTGTCACCCACTACGGTAGCCTTATGCACTTCGCTCCCCTTGCCACCAAAGTTACCTTCCTCCACGTATTTCTTGGCATTGTCCCAAGCACCACCCGAGTTTGCCATGAAGATAGCCAGTACAAAGCCACTGCTCAATCCGCCGATAAGCAACCCTAATACACCCGGTACGCCAAAGATAAGGCCTGTCAGAATAGGAGCAATGATGGCTATGAGCGATGGCACCACCATCTCACGTTGTGCACCTTTGGTCGATATGGCTACGCACCGTGCATAATCGGGTTCAGTCTCACCCGTGAGGATACCTTTGATTTCGCGGAACTGACGACGCACCTCGTCCACCATGTGTGCAGCAGCACGCCCTACGGCGTTCATCGTCAGACCGCAGAAGAGAAAGGCCATCATGGAGCCGATGAACATACCCGAGAGGACTTTCGGATTCATCAGCGTCACATCATAGTGATGCATAAAATCGAAGAATGTAGCATCCTGAAGTGGAATAGCCTTATCACCTACAAAAATTTCGGTCGTTCCCAAGCGGGTCAGGCCAATGCGGATTTCCTCGACATACGACGCAAGTAATGCCAGCCCTGTCAGTGCGGCAGAGCCGATAGCAAAGCCCTTACCCGTAGCAGCCGTCGTGTTACCCAGCGAATCGAGGGCATCGGTACGTTTGCGTACCTCGGCACCGAGGCCGGACATTTCAGCGTTACCACCGGCGTTGTCGGCAATAGGACCGTAAGCATCTGTAGCCAGCGTGATACCCAGCGTGGAAAGCATACCTACAGCAGCAATACCGATTCCGTACAGACCAAGACCTACATTACTGAAATCAAAGCCTGAGGCAAAGAGATAGGAAGCAATGATACCCACCACCACAGCAATTACTGGAATGGCTGTAGAAAGCATACCCAACCCGATGCCCGAAATAATGACCGTAGCCGGCCCTGTCTTACCACTTTCACTCAAGCGCTGCGTGGGTTTATAGGATTGCGAAGTATAGTACTCCGTCGAACGACCAATAACGATGCCTACCAGCAGCCCCACGACGACAGAACAGGAAATCCACATCCAATTATCAAGCTTAAGCAGCCAAAGGATGAGGAACGTAGCCACAACGATAAGTACCGAACTGAGATTTGTACCAAAGCCAAGCGCACCAAGCAGATCTTTCATCGTGGCATTTTCCTTCGTACGTACCGAGAAGATACCAATAATGGAAAGTATAATTCCCACCGCCGCGATGAGCATTGGTGCAATGACGGCCTTGTACTGCATCATCGTATCCCCCGAATGAATAAAGGCCGCTGCACCCAGTGCCGCCGTAGCGAGAATGGAACCACAGTAACTTTCATAGAGGTCGGCACCCATACCAGCTACGTCGCCCACATTGTCGCCCACATTGTCTGCGATGGTCGCCGGATTGCGCGGATCGTCCTCAGGGATACCTGCTTCAACTTTACCTACAAGGTCGGCACCGACATCGGCAGCCTTCGTATAGATACCACCACCCACACGAGCGAACAGTGCCTGCGTAGATGCACCCATACCGAAGGTCAGCATCGTAGTAGTAATGACACAAAGTTTGTGCGTAGGCGTCAGTACGTCAGCTGGAATAACAGCGTTTAGCAGCAAATACCAAAATGAAATGTCCAGCAGACCTAATCCCACAACAACCAGCCCCATCACCGCGCCGCTGCGAAAGGCAATGCGTAGACCACCATTCAGCGACTGCCGGGCAGCATTAGCAGTACGAGCCGAAGCATACGTAGCCGTCTTCATGCCCCAAAAGCCCGACAAGCCCGAGAAGAAACCACCCGTCAGAAAGGCGATGGGCACCCAGTGGTTCTGCACATCAAAACCGTAAGCCATGACTGAGAACAGGATAACAAGGCCTAAGAAAACCCAGCCCACAATCTTGTACTGCTGCTTGAGATAAGACATGGCGCCTCGGCGTACCGCTGCGGCAATTTTAATCATCTGAGGCGTACCCTCACTCTGTTTCATCATCTGGCGATGGAAGTGCCAGGCAAAGCCGAGAGCCAGCACGGAAGCTGCCGGCACCAGCCAGAAAAGCAGTTGGTCCATAGCATTCTCAATTTTAAAGGTTCGAAATGATTGATTGCGCTAAAATATGGATTTAGAATGAAAAAAGCAAATCCGTACGCCAAGAATATCGCCTGAGCAAAAGCTATATCCCGTTAAAAAACAAAAACCAAAACCCTTCTTACCTACAAACAAGACAACGCTCTGCCAGCCTACTTCAAAGGACGGACCATCGCTACGAACTATTCCTTGTGCACTGTCGAAAGCAGGCAGAAATATGTCGTGAAAATGAAAAACGAAACGAGGACGAAACATGTACCTCGCATCAAAGCGTTGCGGAACGTGTCTCGTCCTCGTTGCCCAAGGTGGGGAGGCTCAGAAGCGTCACTCCACCGTTACAGCCGTACCTGCAGCGGTCACCATCAGCATGGAGCCACTACCACCCACGGTCTCATAGTCCAGGTCGACGCCGATGACGGCGTTGGCGCCCAATGCGCGCGCCTGTTCTTCCATCTCGCGCAGGGCCGTCTCCTTGGCCTCGCGGAGCACTTCTTCGTAAGAGCCGCTGCGCCCGCCCACAATGTCACGGATGCTGGCAAAGAGATCGCGGAAAACATTGGCACCGATAATGGTTTCGCCAGAAACGATGCCGTAATAGCGGGTGATTTTCCCGCCGTCAATCATAGAAGTTGTTGTCAATAACATAATTCGTTCGTTTTAAAAAGTCATTTGCTTCTATTAGACGCAGCGCAGTGGCAAAAAGTTGCAGCGAGCCGTTATTTTTCAACACCCGATCAAAACATTCGGCTGACGCGCTCCACACCGGCAACCAACGCATCAATTTCTTCCTTCGTATTATACAGGGCAAACGAAGCACGGACAGTACCCTCAATGCCAAGGCGCTGCATCAACGGCTGAGCGCAGTGATGACCCGTACGGACGGCAATACCGAGACGGTCGAGTAAAGTACCCATATCGAAATGGTGGATGTCGCCCACAAGAAAGGATATAACGCTCCCCTTCTCGGCAGCCTCACCGAAGATGCGCATGCCGGGGATTTCCTTCAGGCGACGAGTTGCGTACTCAGTCAGATCGTGCTCGTAGGCGGCAATGCGGTCCATGCCAAGGGTCGTAACATAATCAAGTGCACGGGCCAGTCCGGTGGTGCCAATATAGTCGGGTGTGCCGGCCTCAAACTTGAAGGGCAGTTCATTAAACGTGGTCCGCTCGAAAGAGACGTGCTGGATCATTTCACCGCCGCCCTGATAGGGAGGCAGTTTATCGAGCCATTCCTCCTTACCATAGAGCACGCCGACACCCGTTGGACCGTAGACCTTATGTCCGGAGAAAACATAAAAATCAGCATCAAGCGCCTGCACATCGACGGGCATGTGGGGGATGCTCTGGGCGCCGTCCACCAGCACGGGTACGCCGTGAGCGTGGGCAGTGGCAATCATATCTTTGACCGGATTGACCGTGCCAAGTACATTACTAACGTGCGTCACGCAGACAATGCGGGTACGTTCGGTGAAGAGCCGTTCGTATTCGTTGAGCAGCAGCTCGCCACAGTCGTTCATAGGGATGACACGAAGCTTGATGCCCTTGCGCATCTGCAGCAACTGCCAGGGGACAATGTTGCTGTGGTGCTCCATGGTGGAGACGATGACCTCGTCGCCCTCGCCGAGGAAGGCTTCGCCGAAGCTGGAGGCAAGCAGGTTGATGCTCTCCGTGGTGCCGCGGGTGAAGACGATTTCGTTGGTGCTGCGAGCGTTGATGAAGCGGCGGACAGTCTCTCGGCTAGCTTCGTGGAGTTCAGTAGCCTGCTGAGAAAGGAAGTGAACGCCGCGATGGACGTTGGCGTTGACGCTGTAGTATTCATCAGTGATGGCATCAACTACGCATCGAGGCTTCTGGGTAGTAGCGCCGTTGTCCAGGTAAACCAGCGGCTTGCCATAAACAGTACGGGCGAGAATCGGAAAATCAGCCCTTATCTCTTCTACATTATACATAATAATAACAATTGATTGTCAGTGATTTCATTTACAGATGGCACACCCCTGACATTTGTTCAGCTCGCCACGAAAGCGCTTCTCTACCAGCAGGTGCAACCGGTCGCGCAGGGCATCGAGACGAATAGTGTCGATAACCTCGTTGACGAAAGCAAACATCAACAGCAGACGGGCCTCATGCACCGGAATGCCGCGCTGCCGCATATAGAACAAAGCTGCATCATCCAACTGTCCGACCGTCGCCCCGTGACTACACTTCACGTCATCGGCATAAATTTCCAGCTGCGGCTGCGTGTACATGTGGGCTTCACGCGTAGCACATAGGTTCCGATTGGTCTGTTGCGAAGAGGTATGCTGTGCTCCAGGACGCACCAGAACAAGTCCGGCAAAAGCGCCAGTAGCCTGATCGTCGAGCACGTATTTGAAGAGTTCGTTCGATGTACAACGAGGAACAGCATGGTCGATAGCAGTATGGTTGTCTACATGCTGGTTTTTATCGGCGATAACCATGCCGCAAAGATTGATTTCAGCTCCCTCGCCAGCCAAAGTAACATTGACGGAGTTGCGCGTCGTACCACCTGTCAAGGTCATACCGTTCAGTAGCACGTTGCTTCCGCTGTCCTGCTGGACATACATATTGCTGACACGTACAGTACTGTTGTGGGTTTCTTCCAGTTCGTAAAGATCAAGAACAGCGTCGCGTCCCACAAAGATTTCCACTACCTGCGTAGCAAGGAAATTGACAGCATCCATGGCGTGGTCGCAAACCAGCATCCGTGCCTGTGCACCGTCCTCCAATATGATAAGCACGCGACGGTTTACCATCAGATTGACATCGCTGCGCAATATATTTACCAATTGTATGGGCCGCTCTACCACCACACCACTGGGCACGTAGAGCAACACGCCATCTTCCGCCAAGGCCGTATTAAGGGCCGTCACGCCATCTTTCTCGGTATCGGCCAAACGCCCGTAATACTTCTTCACCAATTCGGGATGCTCCACCGCCAGCTGCCGCAGGCTGCCGAAGAGGACGCCCTCGGGCAGGTGCGACTTGGGCAGCGCCTTGCCGTAAAAGGCATCGTTGACGACAAAATAGAGCGAAGTACTCATGTTGGGCACATCACACTTGAACACGTCATAAGGATTAACGGGGATGTCAAGCTGTTTCAGGTTGAGCCCATAGTCAGGTTCAAAGAGTTTACTGATATCAGTATATTTGTATTTCTCGTCCTCACGGGTGGGGAAACCGAGGCGCTCAAAGTCTGCAAAGGCCGCAGCACGCGGAGCATTCATTACCTCACAACTATGCTGGCATATCATAGCCTCACACTGCGAGAACAGATCAATGTATTGTTGTTCGGGTCTCATAATTCCTCACTCCTCATTTAACTGCTCTTTTTTTATCCAGTCGAAGCCGCGGCGTTCGATTTCCGTCGCCAATTCCGGTCCGCCCGTCTTCACAATACGGCCACCTAGAAGGACATGCACCACATCAGGCTTCAGGTAGTCCAACAAGCGTTGATAATGCGTGATGACCATCGCAGACGTCTGCTCCGTACGCAGTTTATTGAAGCCTTCAGCTACAATACGCAAAGCATCCACATCGAGGCCAGAATCCGTTTCGTCCAAAATGGCAAAAGTCGGTTCGAGCATCGCCATCTGAAAGATTTCATTACGTTTCTTCTCGCCGCCACTGAAACCTTCGTTTACAGAACGGTTGGCCAACTTGCTATCCAGTTCCACAATAGCCCGTTTTTCACGCATCAGTTTCAAAAACTCCGAAGCCGACAAGGCAGGCAGGTGGCGATACTTGCGTTGCTCATTGACAGCCGTACGCATAAAATTCACCATTGAAACACCAGGAATCTCAACTGGTGTTTGGAAAGACAGGAAGATACCTTCATGAGCACGGTCTTCGGGTGACAAGGCCAATAAATCTTTGCCATTGAAGGTAATAGAACCATGTGTCACTTCATAAGCGGGATGTCCCACGAGAACATTACTCAACGTACTTTTTCCGGCACCGTTCTGTCCCATAAGGGCGTGCACCTCACCGTCACGAATCGTGAGGTTGATGCCTTTCAATATTTCTTTGCCATTGATGCTGGCATGAAGGTCTTTAATCTCTAACATAATTTTTATCATTAAGAATGAAGAATAAAGAATGAAAGTTGCCTTTCCTCATCCTATCTTCCTCATCCGACTCATTTTATTCTTAATTCTTTATTATCCGTTCTTTATTTAACCCACGCTTCCTTCCAACGAAATACTCAACAGCTTCTGAGCCTCAACGGCAAACTCCATCGGCAACTTGTTAAGCACTTCTTTGGCATAACCATTCACAATGAGTCCTACGGCATCTTCACTCGAAATACCACGTTGATTACAGTAGAATATCTGATCTTCACTGATTTTACTGGTGGTCGCTTCGTGCTCCACCACTGCAGTTTCGTTATGGATATCCATATAGGGGAAGGTGTGTGCACCGCATTTATCACCCAACAAGAGCGAATCACACTGACTGTAGTTACGCGCATTGTCAGCCTTAGGGCTAACACGTACCAGGCCACGGTAGGAGTTCTCGCTCCGTCCGGCAGAAATTCCTTTACTGACGATAGTCGAACGGGTATTCTTTCCGATGTGAATCATCTTCGTACCCGTATCGGCCTGCTGGTAATTATTGGTTACAGCCACACTGTAAAACTCAGCAATCGAATTGTCACCCGCCAGGATACAAGAAGGATATTTCCACGTGATGGCACTACCCGTTTCTACCTGCGTCCACGACAGCTTGCTATCTACACCTTTACAAATGCCACGTTTGGTAACGAAATTGTACACGCCTCCCTTGCCTTCAGCATCACCCGGATACCAATTCTGTACAGTGCTGTATTTCACTTCAGCACGATCGTGTACCACAATCTCTACGATAGCAGCATGCAATTGGTTCTCATCACGCATAGGAGCAGTACAACCTTCGAGATAGGAGACATAAGCATCATCATCGGCCACAATGAGCGTACGCTCAAACTGTCCCGTTCCCTGTGCATTGATACGAAAATAAGTAGACAATTCCATCGGACACCGCACTCCTTTGGGAATATAAACGAAAGAACCGTCAGAGAACACAGCAGAATTGAGCGCGGCAAAGAAATTGTCGCGATAAGGCACCACAGAACCTAAATACTTCTGCACCAGATCGGGATGTTCACGGATAGCCTCACTCATGGAACAAAAAATGATACCTTTCTCCATTAATGTTTCTTTGAAGGTAGTCTTCACGGAGACAGAATCCATCACAGCATCCACAGCCATACCACTCAATGCCATCTGTTCTTCCAAAGGGATACCCAGCTTATTGAAGGTCTTGATCAGTTCGGGATCGACTTCGTCCATACTTTTCGGCCCTTCTTTTTTCTTGGTAGGGTCAGCATAATAGGAAATGGCCTGGTAATCAATTTCAGGAATACGGAGGTGAGCCCATGTAGGCATCTCCAGCGTCAACCAATGGCGATAAGCCTTCAGGCGAAACTCCAGCATCCAATCGGGTTCGCCCTTCTTCTCGGAAATCAAGCGGATGATATCTTCGTTCAAGCCCTTCTCGATGACGTCAGTGTGCACATCGGTCGTGAAACCGTACTTGTACTTTTCCTGCGTAAGTTCCTTGACATATTTATTAGGTTCTTCTTGTCGCATATCTTGTCTATATTCAAGTTCATCAAAATTTCACTGTCATAAGAATTCGACAGCCATTTCTTTAGCTGCAGGTAAAAAGACACCTGCAAACTTTTCCAACGGATAATATAACACAGACTCCCGCTTTTTTGTTTTCTTCAGGAGCGCATTGTCCGTATCAATATATTCGACCACACAAATCAGCAGACTTACCAGCAAAGCAGACTTCAGCAGGCCTAATCCGGCACCCAGCAGACGGTTGACCCATCCTAACGAAACGGCTTCCATCGCCTTGGTCAACAACAAAGCCAACAGCAAGAATGCCAGCGGAACAGCCAGCCAAATAATCACGAAAGCGATGCCTTGTGCCACTGTCAACGAGTCGGTTAGCGGCAGAAATATCCGCTCGGCCACGGTAGCATACAATGCCTTGGCGATCAACAGACCGGCTACAAGCCCCAGCAAACCAGCTAACTGTCTGAGAAAGCCTTTGGCAAACCCCACTATGGCTCCCGCCCCCAGAATGACGAGTATAATGATATCTATGGTGGTCATACTTTTTATGATATAAATAAATCAGCCGCAGACTACACCAACAACGCAGATTTCACCCGTTCCTACAGCTCGGCAGCACGATTGATTCGCGCAGCATAAAATCCGTGTCGTCCGCGTTGTCTGCGGCTGAAAGTCTAACTATTCAGAATCAGAGTGTCTGTTTTACTTCCACTTCCTCGAATGTTTCGATGACATCGCCCACCTTGATGTCGTTGCAACCAGTCAGGCTAATACCGCATTCAAAGTTAGTTCCGACTTCTTTCACATCATCCTTGAAGCGCTTCAAGGCATTGATATTGCCGGTAAATACCACAATACCATCACGAATCAGACGAGCCTTATCGGTACGTTTCACCTTACCGGTCTTCACCATCGCACCGGCTACTACGCCAACCTTACTGATATTGAAGACCTCACGCACTTCGATAGTAGCGGTAACCTGTTCCTTCAATGTCGGAGCAAGCATACCCTCCATTGCAGACTTCACCTCCTCGATAGCATCATAGATGACAGAATACTTACGGATATCTACACCCTCCTGTTCGGCCAGTTTGGCAGCAGCTCCCGAAGGACGCACCTGGAAGCCTACGATAATGGCATCCGAAGCAGCAGCCAAGGATACATCCGATTCAGAAATCTGTCCCACGCCTTTGTGGATAACGTTGACTTGGATCTGTTCTGTAGACAACTTGATCAACGAATCGCTCAAGGCCTCTACCGAACCGTCCACGTCGCCTTTCACGATGACATTCAGCTCGTGGAAGTCGCCCAATGCCAGACGGCGGCCCACTTCGTCGAGCGTCAGCATCTTCTGCGTACGCAGACCCTGTTCGCGCTGCAACTGCTCACGCTTATTGGCAATCTCGCGTGCTTCCTGTTCGGTTTCAATCACGTGGAACGTATCACCTGCGGCAGGGGCTCCGTTCAGGCCCAGAATAAGAGCAGGTTCAGACGGACCGGCCTGTGTCATTCGCTGGTTACGCTCGTTGAACATCGCTTTCACCTTACCATAATTGGTTCCGGCCAAAACGATATCACCTACTTTCAACGTTCCGTTGGATACCAACACAGTTGCTACATAACCGCGACCTTTGTCAAGCGACGACTCGATAATAGATCCTGTAGCTTTACGATTGGGGTTAGCCTTCAGTTCCAACATTTCAGCCTCCAACAATACTTTCTCCATCAATTCAGGAACGCCAATACCTTTCTTAGCCGAGATATCCTGAGACTGGTACTTACCGCCCCATTCCTCTACCAGGAAATTCATGTTGGCCAGTTCTTCCTTGATCTTATCGGGATTGGCAGTCGGCTTATCTATCTTGTTGATGGCAAATACGATGGGAACGCCGGCAGCCATGGCATGGTTGATAGCCTCCTTGGTCTGCGGCATGACGTTATCGTCGGCTGCCACAATGATGATGGCAATATCCGTCACCTTGGCACCACGGGCACGCATGGCGGTAAATGCTTCGTGACCCGGCGTATCAAGGAACGTAATCTTACGTCCGTCTTCCAACGTCACGTGATAAGCACCGATGTGCTGCGTAATACCGCCCGCTTCACCGGCAATCACATTCGCCTTACGGATATAGTCGAGCAACGATGTCTTACCATGGTCTACGTGACCCATCACGGTTACAATCGGAGCACGAGGTTCCAAATCTTCCTCTGCATCCTCTTCTTCCACGATGGCCTGTGCCACTTCCGCACTTACATATTCCGTCTTAAAGCCGAATTCTTCAGCCACCAGATTAATGGTCTCGGCATCCAGACGCTGGTTAATGGACACCATGATACCGATGCTCATGCAGGTACCGATGACTTGCGTAACGGGTACGTCCATCATATTGGCCAGCTCGTTGGCTGTCACAAACTCTGTCAACTTCAATACTTTGCTATCAGCCATTTCCTGACTTTCAAGCTCATGCATACGGTCGGCAGCCTGTTCACGTTTCTCCTTGCGGTATTTGGCTCCTTTACTCTTGCCTTTCGATGTGAGGCGTGCCAAAGTTTCTTTCACCTGTTTAGCAACATCTTCCTCACTGACTTCCTGTTTGATAACAGGTTTCTTGAAACGATCCTTATTTTTCTTGCCCCCCTGTTGCTGTCCGGCGGCATTTCCACCCTTCTGATGGTCGCCTTTCTGATAGCTGAAAGCGTTGTTGATATCTACTTTCTCCTTGTTGATACGAACGCGTTTCTTTTTACCACCGCCTTCACCGTCATTTTCATCCCTCATCTTGCTGTCTTCACGACGGATTTCTTTCATGATGGCTTCTTTCATCTGACGTCTCTGGTCAAGGCGCTGTTTTTCCTTCTCTTCGCGTTCTTTACGCTTTTCTTCCTTCGACTTCTTTTTGGGGCGAGTCGACTGATTCAAAGCAGCAAGGTCTATTTGACCGATAACGTTAATTTTCGAAACGAACTCAGGTTTGCGAATTGTAAAGATCTCCTCAGAGCTATCAGCCGACTTTGTTTCTTCAACTGGAGCTTCCTCTTCTTTTTCCACCTTCACGTCTGTTGTTTCATCCGAATGGTGTTCCTCTTCAGTCACATCCTGAGTCTGAGGTTCTTCCACAGGCGCTTCGACAGCCTTCTCTTCCACGGTTTCCTGAACAGGCTCTACTTCCGAAACTTTTTCGGCAACTTGTGCCTCAACCTCTTCCGAAGGCATCTCTTTAACTTCTGGCTTCGGTTGAACTGGCTCTACAACCGGTTCTGGTTTCTGCTCTTCCACTTCTTTTTCTTTCTCAACCACAGGTTTCTTACCCAGATTATCCAAATCAATCTTGCCTACAGGTTTAAACTTAGGACGTACATCTTCGGGAATTACAGTTTTAATTTCCTCCACCTTTTCCTTCACGGATTCCTTCGTTTCATAGCCTTCGATAGCCACAGACGCTTTGTTGCGTTCTTTGGTTTGACGTTCCTGCAAGAAGCGCTCGGACTTCATTTTAAGATCCTTGTCTGTACTGAATTCTTTTTTCAGCAACTCAAACTGTTCATCGGTAATTTTCGTATTCGGATTTGCCTCTACGACAAAACCCTTTTTCTGTAAGAATTCAACAGCCGTCGTAATTCCCACATTCAAATCTCGTGTTACTTTATTTAACCTTATCGTCATATTTTACTTTTAATGATTTTAATGTGCCAATGTACTAATGTGCCAATAAATCGCCCCTCTTCCTCGATGTGCCTCACTGCTTTCACCAGTACATTAGCACATTCAAATCATATATATTAACACATCTATTATTCTTCTTCAAATTCCTGTTTCAAAATGCGCAGCACTTCGTCTACAGTTTCTTCCTCCAAGTCGGCTTTTTCAATCAGCATCTCACGAGGAGCGTTCAATACAGCCTTGGCTGTATCGATACCGATACCCTTGATTGCATCAATAACCCAACCTTCGATTTCATCACGGAATTCATCCAGATAGATATCTTCATCTTCCACATTTCCATCAATTTCGCGGAAGACATCAATGGTATATTCAGTCAGCATACTGGCCAACTTGATGTTCAAACCACCTTTACCAATAGCCAACGAAACTTCTTCTGGTTTCAAGAACACTTCTGCCTTGCGTTCTTCCTCATTCAAGCGGATGGAAGAAATTTTGGCAGGACTCAACGCGCGCTGGATGAACAGCTGTACATTCGAAGTATAATTGATGACATCAATGTTCTCATTGCGAAGTTCGCGTACAATACCGTGGATACGGCTTCCCTTCACACCGACACATGCGCCTACCGGATCAATACGGTCGTCATAGCTTTCTACAGCAATCTTGGCACGTTCGCCAGGGATACGGGCTATCTTACGGATGGTAATAAGACCATCATTGATTTCAGGCACTTCCATCTCGAACAGACGCTGCAAGAAGACGGGAGAAGTACGGCTCAAGATAATCTTCGGATTGTTGTTCTTGTTGTCTACACGAGCCACCACCGCACGGGCAGTTTCTCCCTTACGATAGAAGTCGCTCGGTATCTGCTCGGTCTTAGGCAGCAGCAATTCGTTGCCTTCATCGTCGAGCAGCAGCATTTCTTTCTTCCAAATCTGATAGACTTCGGCATTCACAACTGTTCCTACCTTGTCGATATATTTGTTGTAAAGGCTGTCTTTTTCCAGTTCCAATATCTTGGAGGCCAACGTCTGGCGCAAGTTCAGAATGGCACGACGGCCAAATTTTGCGAAGTTCACCTCGTCTGTCACCTCTTCACCCACTTCATACGAAGCATCTATTTTCTGTGCCTCGCTCAGGGATATCTGCAGATTAGGGTTCGTCAGGTCCTCATCGGCAACCACCTCACGGTTACGCCAGATTTCGAAGTCACCCTTATCGGGGTTCACAATGACGTCGTAATTCTCATCCGTACCAAACATTTTCGCAATCACGCTACGGAACGACTCCTCAAGTACGCTCACCATCGTGGTTCTGTCGATATTCTTCAGCTCCTTAAACTCCGAAAATGTGTCAATCATGCTGACAGTCTCTTCTTTCTTGGCCATAATCTTATTTAAAACTGATTAAGTATTTAGTATATTTTATTTCTTCGTACGTAAAGTTCAAATCTTCATCCACCATCTTCGGGCGTTTCATGCCCTCTTCCTTCACTTTCTTCTGGATGGTAACCGTAAAATGCTGTTCATCGGCCTCCTTCAGTACGCCACTCAGTTTACGTCCATCCTTGGTCAGCACTTCTACCTCCTCACCAATGTGGTTCATGTACTGCTGAAGTACCTTGAAAGGCTGTCCGATACCGGCCGAGCCTACTTCCAGTTCGAAATCCTCCGCGTCGCGGTTCAGGCGGGATTCGATATAGCGGCTCAACTCCACACAATCTTCTATCCAAACACCGTCTTTGTGGTCGATCTCCACCACAATCTTGTCATCAGGACTCACCGTTACCTCCACCAGGAAGTAATCTTTGTCCTTCAACCAATCTTCTACAATTTCACAAATCGTTTTTTTCTCTATCATATAAACCGTATAAGAATAAAAAAGAGGAGCTTGATTGCCCCTCCACCTTTCATCCGTTTCCGTTTGCAAAGATATAAATAATCTGTTCGACTACAAAATATTAGGAGAAAAAAGTCGGAAATTTACGCACCATTGCCATCATACCTTCCACCTGAGCCAATGCAAGCATCCGTCCATGGAAGGAATAACCGGGGTTATAGCCCTTGTTTCCATCATTCAACATCAGCCGGCCATGGTCGACACGCATAGGCACATCGGGCAGATTCTTTTCGTAAAAAGCAACCAGTTCAGGCACGCGTCCGCGCCCTTCCAGATGGGACGCTTCCATGAAATTTCCATCTTCCATGACGTTTGTACTACGCAAATGCACGAAACGAGTACGTGAGGCAAAACGACGGGCAAGTTCAACCACGTCATTCTGCAAACCTGCACTCAGCGAACCGGCACAGAAGGTCAACCCGTTGTGAGGATTGTCCACTGCCTTGAGCAGCCAGTCGATGTCTTCACCCGAAGTGACAATACGAGGCAATCCCAGCATCTGATAAGGCGGATCATCGGGATGTATACACATATCCACGCCGCAAGCATCGCAGACAGGCATGATAGCCGACAGGAAATAACACAGGTTGTCACGCAGCTGATGGCGGTCGATCCCTTCGTAGCGCGACAAAAGTTCTCTAAACAATTGTACAGGGTCGGGCGTATGGCCGTCGATATTGCCATTCACAAAGCCTTGCGTCTTGACAATTACAGTATCTATCAACTCATATTTTTCTTCATCCGTAATGGTCTTTGCCAGCTCGTCCACCTTCTGCAATTCTTCCGCCGTATAGTCAGCTTCAGCCCCTTTACGTTGCAAAATCCGACAATCGAAGTAGGCAAAACGTATCTTGTCAAAATACAACGAGGAAGAGCCGTCTTCCCATCGATGGTTCAAGTCAGTACGTATCCAGTCGATGACGGGCATGAAATTATAACACACTGTTTTGATCCCTGCTTTCGACAGGTTTGCCAGGCTTATTCCATAGTTTTCTATCAGGCGATCGCGCTCCTTGCCACCATACTTGATGGCTTCGCTCACGGGCAAACTTTCCACCACCGACCAGCGCAAACCTGCCCGTTCTATATAGTCGCGCAGCTCCACAATCGCCTCCAGCGGCCAGATCTCGCCGTTGGGGATATCGTGCAACGCCGTCACAATGCCTTCCACACCAATTTGTCGGAGCATGTCCAACGTAATCGGATCTTTTTTACCAAACCACCTCCATGTCTTTTCCATAATCTGCTCAAATCTTATTTGCTAGGAAGATTTCCAAACTCAATCTTCCAAACACCTGTTTTCAATACCATTCCTGCTTCAGCAGGTTTCCCATTCACACGCATTTGTGTATATCCGTCAGGCAAGCCCACCAATCCAGTCGTACCTTCGGGCACTGCCAGTTCAAGTACACATCGCTCTGCATCCTTTTTCACATCAGCCTCGATAAAGCGTCCGCCCGCAAGCGGCACCGTCACTTTCACATGGCTCAAGTTTCCTAAATTGGGACAAATCGAAAAGACTTTAAAGCCTGGCTCCACCACCTTCACGCCAGCCACGTAACTACTCAAGATCGTCAGCGGACCTCCGCTCCAGGCATGGTTATAACTACCACCTCCAAAGCCTTCCTTGCCGATGCCCCAGCCTTCCCACAACGTGGTCAGCGGACTGTCCACCATCGCTTCGTAGCGTAGCCTCATCCTGTCCATCGCGTCCTGATAGTATCCCATCTCACAAAGGGCCTGCAAGACATATTTTTCCATATAAGGGCTGGCATGGTACTGCTGACGGAAGAAAGGACGGATAGTCGGATAAAGCTCTTTGGGCAACACGCCGGCCACAACGGCCAAGGCTTGGGCACGGTCGTCAGGTTGTCCCTCATAGTCGGGTGACTTGTAATACGTCCCCGTCCAATACTTCTGATGGAAGACTTTGCGCAGGCGGTCATTGGTTTCGTCCGCCCAACGCGCTTCTGTCAGCTCATCCACCAGACGGGCCATGTGGGCATAGCCGTCCAAAGCGATGGAATACCACAGGCTAAACAGAAGTTCCATATCCTTGTTGTCGCCCCAGTCGCCCCATGTCCATCCACCCTTGCGGGGAATAACCAGCCCGTCGGGAGAGGTCTTCCAGACGTGGATGTATTTCTTCACTCTTGGAAACACGTATTCAATCAGTTCCTTGTCGCCCGTCCCCATATAGTACGTCCAGAAGCCATAATAGCCCACACTGGCCAGCATCTGCATGGGCAGTTCATCCTTGTAATTGCCGGCAGGCACAGGAGCGAAGATCGTACTGTCCGCTCGCTGCCAGTCCATCAGCTCACAGATGCCTTTGCGTGTCAGCCGATGTGCTTTCTCGTCCAAGGCATAAAAAGCCTCGCCAAGTTCATTCACCACGTCGCCCCACCATTGTGCCCGCTCTCGGTCGGGGCAATCCATATAGGTGTCGCGCATCGTGATGTAGAGTGTACGTTGCGACTTCGTCCACAGGCGGGTCAAGAAAGGATCGTCACACCAGAAATTGCCTGCAAAATCCGTTTCATATCCTGTCTCGCGATATTTCAATTCCAACACCTCACAACCTTCAGGGATGGTATAGATGACATAATGGCCGTTCATCCATCCGCGACATTCAAACTCCTGAACGCCTTCACGCGTAATATATTCGGCAAACACATTCGTAGCCGAACCACCCCGATAGTCATCCGTACGGATGTCAATCTTTCGGTCAGCCACCGACTTCACCTTCAGATAAGGAGTTACCTGCGCATTGTAGGGCAAATAAGCTAGAATCTGATTTCCCTGCCGCTCCGTCCTTGTATAGGTTTTCAGGCCATAGTCTTTCCATTGAGGAATGGGACGATCCACCAACCGGTTCCATCCAGCCTCCTCCAACGACACCCGTCGAGCCTTGCTCCAACAGCTGTCATCATAGTCGGGTTGCTGAAAAGCGATGTCCTTCGCGGCATCGAATCCGATGTTCGACTCAGGCAAACGATAGTTGGGCTTTTCTCCTTCAGGTAAATAATAGGCTGGATGCCTGCATATCTTCCAAGCTTTGTCCGTATCCAGTACTTTACCGTCCACCGACAAGCGGAAAGCCAACCCCGGCGTCGGCGAATTGCGATGACTAAAACCGTCCTTGCCAAAGTACCACACCAATACAGCTACCGTATTATCGCCTTCGCACAAGCCCTGCGCCCCACGAAGCACGTCGCAATACGTATCCTTCGGATTAGGTCCGCGCTTCAGTCCGCCTTCCCTCACCTGCAATTCGCCATTCACCCAAAGCCAATACTTGCTATCCGCCGCGATACGAAGTTCCACATCCGACGGTTCGTCGTTCAAGTGCAGATTCATGCGATAACAAAGCCACATGCCAGGCGACACAGCCTCCGAGGCAGGCAAAGTCAAAACTTGTGCAGAGCAGGCGATTGCGCACAAGAAAGCGAATACAATGCTGAATACCGTTTTCATATCTTATCCAATGTTTGTGTAGAGGTGCAATATTCGTAATTTTTTTCGAAAACAGCAAATATCAGTCGACTTCCTGAACATATATCTCGTCAATCGATGGAGGCAAGGAAGCATTCAGCACTTTCAGACGAATTTTGTCTGTCTGATAGATATAAGGAAATCTGATCACCTTACAATCTCCCATCGGTTCGTCAGAAACATATACACACTCCCAATCGCCATCTTTCCAGATATCGATACGATAGGATTGTATCCGATTCACACGTTTGTTCGAGAAGCCATCAGAAGAATTCACCGCATCACAATGCTCAAACACTACGACCTTGTTGAACGATTTCACGCCATCGAACGAAATGACGAGTTCCGCATGCACATCGTCCGCCGCCCAACGGGTTTGCATTCCTCCGTCGATCGCATAAGCTGCACCATACTGTTCTTCATTGTTTTCATAAACCGATGAAGCCGTAGCCATCCCACCCTCAGTCAGCCACGCACTTCCTACAGGCAGCGGGCGGTCTTGGTGCAAATGCAAACGCTCCTTGTTCAACGCAATGATATGATTGGCCTCATTCTCGCGGATACGTCCCGTCTGATCGGGAGGGACATTAACCACCAATGTATTGTTGCCCGAAGTACACCAATAGAACAATTCTTCCAGTTCATCCAGGCTACGCACCGTTTTGGGGGTATTCTTCTGAAACCAGTTCCACTCCTTACTGATGCAGACCGTATGCTCAAACGGCAGATAGTAGGAATTCCCACCATACAGATATTGCTTCTTGTCAAGCTTGTGCGCAATCTTCGGATCCCACAAGCGGAAATCAGTAGGGAAGTATTGCAGATAATACTTATTGTCCACCAGCATCGAATCCGGCAAAATATGTTTACGGCTTCCTTCACGATCGACCACCGTATGATTCACCCCGACAGCACAGTTAGGTTGCATCTTCTTCACCTCGGCATATACACGAGGAAGATCCCAATCCTTTACAGGACGGTCCCAGCCGCCATCAAACCATAATTCACAAATCGGACCATAGTTCAAAAACAACTCCCGAAGCTGCCCAATCATATAGTCGATATATTTCTTCGGATCCTTATCACGATACGACGGCTCGTGCCTGTCCCACAACGAATAATAAACACCAAATTGAAGTCCATATTTCCGACAGGCATCCGAAACCGCCTTTACCACATCCGTCTTAACGGGCGAAGAGGCCACATCGTAATCCGTATATTGGCTGTCCCATAAGCAGAAACCGTCATGGTGCTTCGTTACGAGCAACACATATCGGAAACCAGCATCACGTGCCACCCGTACCCACTGGTCACAATCCAAACGTGTCGGGTTATATTTATCCACCGGCACTGTCCCGTCCGACCATTCATCGCCCGAGAAAGTATTCACCCCAAAATGAACAAACATACCATACCCGCGCTCTATCAGTTCACGCTGCGTCTGATTAGGCTCCTCAGCCGGCGTGATGGCTTGCCCATACGTACAACAAAGCCCTGCTATCAGCAGAAAGCCCAATAATAAATATTTTTTCATGCCCTATTTAGTTTAAACAATCCACGACAAAGATAGGGAAAGTTGAAAGCAGAAGAAACAAGCTTGCTTGATTTTTTTGCTGAGACGCCCCCTATCTTATCAAAAGAAAGGGAAAGTTGAATGCAGAAACAAATGAAAACATAGTTTTCAATATTCCCTTTCACCAAGTCCATAGTTACACTTCCCAAGTCCCTCTTTACGCCCGTCAAGTCCATGTTTATACCAGCCAAGTTGCCTTTCTTGTTCTCCAATGCCCCCTTTGACACAAAACACCGTTTCATCCCCAAGAAAGCATTGCTTTACAAGGAACAAAACAGTGCTTTACCGAAAACGACGCTTTCACATCCATAAATAAGGATATGTTTATCCCAAAATGGTTTCACGGCTCCACAATCGTCGTATCTTGTTTTAAATGTAAAAGTTAGGGTGAAAGCAAAAGCGTACAAATACGGGGATTAGGCATGTTTCATTGCAAAATGCTGAATTTAAACAGTTTACAATGAATTCACAGCCAATAAGCTCTGAAATCAATTTGTGAAAGCAATGCAATGTTGATTTCCGTTGATTATTGTTGATTATCGTCCGTTATTTACGTTGAAAAACTTGACTTCGCCTTTTTGATGTCGTATCTTTACGAAAAAAAGAATACACCTATGAATCTGATCTGCCAACTGAGAGATTTCTTTTTCCGTGAAGAACCATCCGTTTCGTCGTACGACCGGCTGCTTGCCGACCTGAACCATGCTTGTTCCAGTCTGCCCGAAGGGCAGGCCTTTCTCGTGACAGGCGACGGCGAGTTCACCGTCCGCCTGACTTGGAAACCGCAACAGGCGAATCCCGAAAAACGCATGTTCAGCCTGAACGGACAGAATGAGGTGACGGAATGGGTAGAAACAGCTCCCTCTGCTGTGGAACCGAAGAAACCAGTAGCACAGCAGGCAGAAAAGGAACCGAAACAGCAACGGATGATGCAACGTCTCTCACGCTATCTGAAACTGCACTATGCTTTCCGCTACAACCTGCTGACGGAGCGGACGGAATGTGCCCGTTTGGATATGGAGAAAGCCGATGAGGCTCACCACCTTACTTATACACCCGTAGACAGCCGTACCCTGAACGGTATTGCCCTCAGTGCCATCGAAAACGGCGTGGAGTGCTGGGATCGTGATATCAAGCGGTATGTGGAATCCGACCACGTACAAGCCTACCATCCCTTCGAACTCTATTTCAGGAACTTGCCCGAATGGGACGGCAAAGACCGTGTGAAGGAACTGGCAAGACGTGTATCCGATAAGGATGTCTGGGTACGCGCCTTC
>ENA-OOVE01000067-OOVE01000067.1-human-gut-metagenome-genome-assembly--contig:-NODE-67-length-28070-cov-4.775119_pt1 | contig 28070 bp, 22 predicted proteins | sample MGYA00241556_ERZ501294 | MGnify/ENA primary metagenome ERZ501294 (study PRJEB25962, sample SAMEA2042283) | human gut metagenome | biome: human gut; feature: human-associated habitat; material: faeces...
GGTATGGACTGGATGTATGCCAACTGCTCTACTACTGCCCAGCGCGGTGCTCTTGACTGGATGGGCCCGTTCCACGATGCTATTAAACCGGTTATGCAGAAGTTGTATGAGAGCGTGAAGTGTGGTAACGAAGCTCAGATATCTATCGACAGCAACTCTAAGCCCGATTATCGCGAAAAACTGAATGCTGAGCTGAAAGCTCTGCGTGAAAGCGAGATGTGGCAGACGGCTGTTACCGTCCGCAAGCTCCGTCCGGAGAACAACTAAACGTATAGGATTGAAGAACTCCAAGGGAGTGTATCGGCGTGCTTGGCACGGCCGGTACACTCCTTTTTTTAGGTATCAAATATCAAGCATAAACGACTTTGCAAAGTCCCTCTTTACGTCCGCCAAGTTCATGTTTAGCGAGCTAAAGTAGGTGTTTAGGAACGCAATATCGGTAGTGAGTAATGGATTGTCCCAATTTGGTTTCAATCCTTCATTTGTAGTGTAATCTGTTAGAAGAAAGGGATGTAGGTTGAAAGATAAAGTTTCACGGCAGTGTTCATTGTCTTCGGCTTGTACAATAATATGTCATCTTGCCCAATATGGATGTTTCAATATAAATTTCTTATTATCAGTTGTTTGTGGTGAAATCACATAGGTGAAATGTATTTGTAGAAAGGGAAATAAAAAGAACTGCTTCACTAATAGTGAAACAGTTCTTATTCTTCGTGGGCGTTGACGGATTCGAACCGCCGACCCTCTGCTTGTAAGGCAGATGCTCTGAACCAGCTGAGCTAAACGCCCTTTTCTTTGAAAAATCGTGGCAAAGGTACGACTTATTTTTATATCTCCAAATAATAGACTCGTTTTTTTCAAAAAACATTGTTTGTTGCAGCATAAAAATGGGAATGTGTAGAGGGAATGGGCGTTAAACTAACACCTATTCCCAGTTCTGCGATTCCTTTTGAATATGTTCCAGCAATCGTCGGTAGAAGGCATGACGGTTCAACGTGGAAGCTTCACCAAGGATGACCAGTTTCATGCGAGCTCGGGTCATGGCTACGTTCATGCGACGTAAGTCGGAGAGAAAACCTATTTGCCCTTCGTCGTTGGCACGGACGAGACTGATGAAAATGACATCGCGTTCTTGTCCCTGAAAGCCATCGACGGTATTTACAGTCATCAGACTGCGATAGGGACGCAGGGTAGCGTCGTTTTTCAGTTTTCCACGTAAGTATTGTACCTGTGCCTTGTAGGGGGAGATAAGGCCAAAGTCGATGCGTTCGTCCAAAATACGTTGGCCGCCGATGCGTTCGATGTATTTCCGTAGTTCGCTGAGTAAGAGATCTGCCTCCTGGCGATTGATACGGCCGAAGCTTTCGCCCACAAACTCTTCCTTAAAATCCATTTCCGATGTGTCGATCCACGAGATGGGTGTGTCCCAGTCCAGGATGCCGCGATGGCGCACTTCGGGGGCGGCTTGCAACAGCCCGCTGTAGAACCAGTCGGACGAGAAGCGCATGATGGCTTCGTTCATGCGGTATTGGGTAGTGAGCAGCGAGATGGTCTCAGGTTTGCGGGCCACGACAGTTTCCATTAGTGTGCGTTCCAGGCCACCTCGTGCTGCATCATAGCACTTGATGGTGGGTGGTAGTTGTTGGTGGTCACCAGCCAGCACCACGCGATCGGCCTTACGGATGGCTATCCAGCAGGCTGCTTCGAGGGCTTGTGCCGCTTCATCGATAAAGAGGGTGCCGAAACGTCGGCCCGACAGTACACGATGGTTACTGCTGACTAAGGTGGAGGCAATGACGTGAGCCGAGTCGAAGAGGTCGGCATTGATCTGAACTTCCAGAGCTGTGGCTCGGTCGCGTAGGCGGGATATACGGCTGCGCACTCCTTCACGTTCTTCGTAAGTGCCACGGCGGGCTTTGCCATGTAGTTGACGTAGCTCTTTGCGGATGCTCCACAGTTCAGTATAGGCCGGATGGGCTTCGAAGCGACGTTCGTAGGTGAAGGACAGCATTTTGTCATTGACGCGTGTGGGATTGCCGATACGCAGTACGCTGACACCTCGGTCTACAAGCTTTTCTGAGATCCAGTCTACTGCCGTATTACTTTGTGCACACACCAGCACTTGCGGTTCGCGGTGTAGTGTCTCGTAGATGGCTTCGACCAGCGTGGTAGTTTTTCCTGTGCCGGGAGGGCCGTGGACAATGGCAACGTCGCGGGTACATAATACTTTGTTGACGGCCGACTCCTGTGTTTGGTTCAGCCAGGGGAAACGGACGGGGTAGAGTTCGCGGAAGCCGGGATTCAGGGTACCCAGCAGCGTGTCGCGCAGTTCGGCCAGCCGGTTGCTTTTGGCGCGGAGCACGTCGGTCAAAGCTTCGAACATGGTGCGATAACTGGTCTCGTCGAAATAGAGCTGTACCCCTAAACGATCAGCTCCCTGTATGTCCATGATGGATCCTGCTCCGGGCATAACCACCACCATGCGTGTGTCGTCGGCATAGCTTACGGTGCCTTGGAAGTTATAGTAGCTGAGGCTCCCGTCTGCTGTTTGGTGGAAGAAGCAGACTGGACGTCCATATTCGAAATTGTGTTCGATATCAATATCTTCGGTACGGGTTATTTCCACTACCAACTGATTGAGCGAGTTATAGTAACTTCGTCCGGCGGTAGCCGGAAACCAACAAAGCCCACGTTTTACTTTGCGTGCCACTCCCATGGTTTCCGTCTGGCGTCGGAATTCTTCCTTTTCGTATTCATATTCCATGCGGAGTAACAGTTGTTGCTGCTGGAGGTGTAGGCTGGGGCTTTCAGTATCTTTTTCCTGTTTCATGGAAGCTTTTTTCACTTGACTTACCATTGGATCGGAGTCTCTCCATGTGCTTTCAGGTACTCGTTTGTGCGGCTGAAATGTTTGTTTCCAAAGAATCCGTTGTAGGCGGAGAGTGGAGATGGGTGGGCTGATGTCAACACCAGATGACGGTTGCGGTCAATGAAGGCTCCTTTGCGCTGGGCGTATGCCCCCCACAGGATGAAGACCAAATGTTCTTTCTCTTCAGCCAACAGGCGGATAGCAGCATCTGTAAAGGTTTCCCAACCGCGGTTTTGATGTGAACCGGCCTGGTGGGCACGTACTGTTAGTGTGGCGTTCAACAGAAGCACACCCTGTTCTGCCCAGCGCGTCAGGTTGCCAGTGGACGGTGTGTCGGTGCCTATGTCACTTTTGATTTCTTTGAAAATATTGACTAAAGATGGTGGGAAAGCTACTCCATCGTTTACAGAGAAGCAAAGGCCATGTGCCTGTCCTAGGCCATGGTAGGGGTCCTGGCCGATGATGACTACTTTTACCTTATCGAAAGGGCAAAGGTTGAAAGCATTGAATATGAGTTTGCCCGGAGGATATACGGTTCCGTTTTGATATTCGGTTCGTACGAAATCGGTCAGGGCTTTGAAGTAATCTTTGTCGAATTCGGGTTGTAGACGTTTTTTCCAGCTCTCTTCTATTTGAACATTCATGGCAGTTGGATTATGAATTGATTTTTGGGATACAAATTAACGCAGATTTCTGCAAATGGAAAAACTAATCTTCTCCTTTGTTTGCAAAAATCTGCGTTCTATATCCTTAAATCAGATGAATGTTGTGTTCGCGGCACTCTTGACGCATCTGTTCAGGCCAAATGCTGGCTTGTATTTCGCCGATATGTGCCTTGCGCAAATAGAACATACAGAGGCGTGACTGGCCTATACCACCTCCGATGGACAGGGGCAGGGTGTCGTCCATCAGGCGTTTGTGGAAATAGAGTTCCATGCGTTTTTCTTCTCCTGCCAGTTTTAGTTGTTTAACTAAGGCTGCCTTGTCTACTCGGATACCCATAGAAGACAGTTCGATGCTTCGTTGTAGAGGTTCATCCCAAAGTAATAGGTCGCCGTTCAGTCCGGGCAGACCATTCAGGCCCGGAGTTGTAAAATCATCATAGTCAGGAGCACGTCCGTCGTGTTTCTTCCCGTCTCCTAATTCACAGCCAATACCTACAATAAATACAGCTTTATGCCTTTTTGTGATGGCATGTTCGCGTTCTTTGGGAGACATATTGGGGTAGAGTTGGCGTAGTTCTTCGGCGTGGATGAAGTGTAATTTTTCCGGTAGACAAGGTTTAATCTGGGGATACATTTCGTATACCATGTACTCTGTGCGTACCATGGCGGCATAGATGCGAGTTACAATTTCTTTAAGGAACTCTACGTTACGGTCTTCGGCAGTGATGACACGTTCCCAGTCCCATTGGTCCACATAGAGCGAGTGCAGGTTGCCCAGTTCCTCGTCGGCTCGGATGGCATTCATGTCCGTATAGATGCCGTAACCGGGTTCTATGTTGTATTCGGCTAGAGTCAAGCGTTTCCATTTAGCCAATGAATGTACCACTTCAGCCTGTGCGTCGCCCAAGTCTTTGATCGGAAAGGAAACGGGACGCTCTACACCATTCAGGTCGTCATTGATCCCCATACCTTTCAGCACGAATAGTGGAGCCGTGACACGTCTTAGACGGAGTTCTGATGACAGGTTCATCTGAAAGAACTCCTTGATTTGTTTGATACCCAGCTCTGTTTGCTTTAGGTCTAACAGGGGTTTATAGTCTTTGGGTGTTATCAAGTAACTCATAGGATCTAGTTTTTAATGTTATGTTGCTAATTTGTTTGGCAAATATAGATAAAATATTGTTTGGTGTATCTGTTTTGCTAAATAAAATATCAATTTGATTGTATATTCTTGTGTTGTGTTTTCATTTTAATAGTCTAATAGATGGTCTTGCTCTGCGAAATAATCTTGAAAAAAGCAGGCATATATTAGGAGAATGCTGATATTTTTTATACTTTTGCCTCGCAATTGAGGCCTGGTAGCTTAGTGAATAGAGCGTCAGATTCCGGTTCTGAAGGTCGTGGGTTTGAGTCCCACCCGGGTCACTGAAAAAGAAAGTGCTAATTACTTGTTGTTTAAGTGATTAGCACTTTATTTTTTGGTTTTATACGAGCTAATAATATTGCATTTTTTAGCGCTTGAATCATGCTTTATGTGCATTTGTTGACTAATTGTTGACTAATTAATTATTAGCGTAAAATGCTGACTATCAAAGCGGAAATTAAGAAAAAAGAGCAGAAAACAGACGGAACTTATAATGTCAAGTTACGCTTTACACTCAATCGTAAGGTAAAGAGGTTGTCCACAAGCCTATTTGTTAAGCCAACAGACCTTACAAGAACGGGTAATTTTAAGAAAGGAACGCTTATCAGTAAAGAGATAGATAAGCTCGTTAATGCTTATCAGCTCAAATGCGATTCAATGCAAATAGACTTAAATTGCTATTCTCTTGAACAAATATTTAAGCGACTAAATTTTGAGGAACATAAGGAAAAAAGCATTGATTTTATTCAGTTTTCACGTCAATGGACTGCAAATGCCAATCTTAAAGGGGTGAAGAATTACAAGACCATCATTAATTCTCTTATAATTTTTATAGGCAGAGAAACACTGAATATTTCTGAAATTACAGTTCCATTCCTTTATAAGTATATGAATTTTCTAAACAAGCAGAGGGCGGAAAAGGTTGAGAAATTGGAAGCTGAAGGTAAAAGAATACCCTCAAATAGAATGTTATCACTATATCTTGGAGGATTACGACATCTTTATAAAGAGGCTCAAAAGAAATATAATGACTATGAGAATGGTTTTGTTTTGATACCTAACTCACCCTTTAATAATTTTAGGATTCCTAAGCAAGAAGCTACACGCAAAAGGGCTATTCCAGCAGACATAATAAAGAAAGTGTGGAAACTACCTTATAAGGATATGAAAAAAGGCTATAAAGCCACTTGTCGCTACAATTTGGCGAAAGATTGCTTTATTCTCTCATTTTGTTTGATGGGCATCAATTCAGCAGACCTTTATAATGCTGTTAAAATGGATGGCAATACTATTACCTATTACAGAACCAAGACAAAAGACCGTAGGTTAGACAATGCCAAAATGATGGTTGAGATTCCCCACATAATTCAACCTATAATTGATAAATATAGGGATAAGACAGGCAAACGGTTGTTTAATTTCTACCAATACTACTGTGACGAAAAAGGTTTCAATAAGGCTATTAATTATGGCTTGAAAGAAATTGGCTCTATTTTGGGACTTGATGATTTAGAATATTATGCGGCTCGTCACAGCTGGGCTACTATTGCATTGAACAAGGTTGGCATAGACAAATATATAGTCCATGCGGCTTTGAACCATATAGACGATTCCATGAGAGTGACCGACATCTATATTGAGCGTGATTTTGTGAATGAAAATAAGGCTAATGCAAAGGTGGTGCGATATGTGTTTGGTAAATAGCTCTGAAAGAGTTACACAAATTTATTTAGATAGTTTCGATAACGAACAGATAAACGAAGCTGTGAAAAGCTTACTCTAAATACAGAAAATTCCGCTTATCATTTTACAAGCGGAATTTAATTTGCTGAAAGCAATAAATATTTGCTGATGTTAACAGTTCTGCCATTCTGTCAGTTTTTCATTATGGCACGCTTGTTGCTTACAATTTAATGCCAAGTTGATTACTTGACTAGTCTTCTATAAAGACTAAAAGAGGTCTTTGAAATATTGTGATTCTGTTTCTCTGCAAGAGTTTTGCAGTTGCTATAAGAAGACGAACAGCACGACTACAATCATTTTCTAAATGTTGAATTTAATTTTTTTTTAGATTATGAAGTTTCAAAAATTTTTATTAGAAAATGAAGTAAGCATAGAACTTACTACTGTAACCGTGTTAATTAACAATGAGCAAAAGGATATTATTCCTGCGTTCACCAAGTTTTCAATTAAGCGTAAAGACCTCTCAAAGAGTAAAATCTTAGAGAATATCGATAAGAATAAAATCCTACCGACTACATTTGCGTTTACTGGTACAAAACCATTCCGAGATGAAGATGTTGCTTTGTTTGATTACAATGGAGTAGAGATACCTCAAGAGTTAGATGAACAAGCACTCGTCTATCTTGATGACCCTAAAACAGTCAATATGTTTGAGTTGTCAGAAGAACCTCTAAATTCTGCTATGGTGGAGTGCAAATCCGTTGCCGATGCCTACTCTTTTGTGGCTACAACTTTTGTCGTTTCACAACTTCCTGCAAAGGATGAATGGATTGGACTGGGTGCAGCTACTACCAAAGAAAATGTTCTAAGCCAAATCTTACAATTCGCAAAGGACAGAAAGATGAACGGGACAGCGGCACAAGCATATTTCGGGCTTACCTACCGAATATCGTCATTACAAAAAGCAGCTATAACGATGGTCACTCCATTTGAAGATGTTGAATTTCGTTCTTTGGATGAAGCGACAATGTTGTTTCAAACGGTAGAAAATGCCTTTGGAACAAGATGTGCAGTACAAACTCGCTATATAAAAGCCATTAATACAAGCATTAAGCTCTATGATTTGAATAAAGTTGTAGAAGCCCTTAATGTTATTGATGAAGAAACGAGGCAAAGAATTATAAACGCTCCTTGTGAGGATAAGCGTCAATACATACAGGATTTTATTACAGCGCAAGTTAGAGCACATAAAGATGCGGCCTAAACGATAAATAAAAGGAACATGAATCACAACAAACGTTTAGAGGGCATTCCGTATTACACGGTTTGCCCTCTATTCTTATATAAACTCATAGCCACTTTTCCGATTACCATCTGCCAAAGGAATCTTTACAAGCTTTATCTTGATTCCAAACTTCTTTTCCAGATGGCTTGCCACTCCTTTTTGCCTGATTCCATATCTTACATACACTTCCTCCATTTTCAGTTTTATAATATCGGTAAGCATTCTTGTTCCAACAGGAAATATTGTCCTAAACTCCTTATAAAGATGATAAGTTGCCTGTTTGCTCATCATTTCATTTTTGAGATTGCTTTCCTTGTAGCCAAGTGCCTTAATTCGCTCATAACCAAGTGAATCATAATATAACTTCAAATCTTCATATTGTCGTTCCATGATTACATCTGCAATGAAATATTGGCAGTTCTCTTTGTTCTTGCGGTACTCACAATAGCGTTTCATCCTATCGGAAAATCCCTCTTTCTTGATGATGCACTCCAGCTGTTCCTCATAATCCGAATGTACCTCGTTCTTATTGACATTAAAACCGCTATCCTCTAACTGTTTTCTTACCGAAATACCATCCAAATAATTTTCTTTTTGCACATCATAAGAAAAGCAATCATTCAAATAAGCCATATTGTTTACAAAGAAACGGTTGGTTGTTTCATTAAAGCACACGTAATGTTCACTATACTTATTCAGCTTTTGGCAAGTTAGAAGATCTTTGATGGCGAACTCCCTATTTCTGCCCGTTAAGCCGTTATTAAGTTTGGCATATTCATCTGAATCTTGAAATTTCTTTTCTAAGATTGCCTTATAAGCCCCATCCCTGCTTTCTCCAATATCTACGTTATAAATGAAAGTAGTCGTGTTCCTGAACGGATTACACTCTAATCTTTGCCGACCGGCTATCTGCGCCAACTCTGTAGCAATATCAATGGAGGTGTAGGCTTTCTTATTGTCGCTTACTACAAATGTGGATGCACACGTAGAATAAAAATCGCATCCAGCAAAAGCTGTGGAAGTACAAAAAGTGAATTTCTTGTGTGGCTCTCCTTTTAATGGAATACTTCCTATCTCATAATATTTACCTTGTTTATCTTTACCCAGCTTCTTTACAAGAAACTCATTTTCACCTGTAAAAGCCACAATGATATTCACTTCATCCGATTGCAAACCTGTTTGCTTGATAATGTTAACTATGTTGGTGACACTATTCAGGAAGATAACACACTCTTTCGATTCAACCCTTTCACCATTTACAAGAGTGGAAGCATATATCCCTCTTTGATAGTTCCTGACTATCTCAACGGCATTGTTTATCGGATTTTTCGATTGCACTCTATTGACAAACCTTTTCTCTACATTGCTCCATTCCAAAATGGTGTAGGGCATATCCTTGAACCAATCCATTTGCAACATATACTTGTCTGCAATGGGAGTGGCAGACAGGTAAGTGACATACGGAAACTCTTTCAACTCTTCCAATAAGAGCATTTCTGTTTCTGACTTGAAACCACTATCTATCAGAATATACTGATATTCATCTACAACTACTCTCCAATCTGACTTATCCTTAATAATATTACTCAATCGTGGAATGGAATCATACGTCGCCAGCAATTTGGGTTTGGGGGTGTTTATTAGATAATCTTCAATCTCTACATTCCTCACATCACCATAGACAGCCAAAGTCCCTTTATGCTGCCTACTTTTGTTTTTTATCAGATTGATTCTTGGACTGCAAATTATAGTCTTGTGTGCATCTTCAATGGCAAGGGTGGTAGCTCCACACCCTGTTATTCCCTTGTTTACAATTCCTCTTGGTAGCTCAAAGCCTACCCATTCATTCAAATAATTTACATTAGCTGGTACTTTTATCGTTTCAACCATAGCATAAAATTAAAATCCAACATATCCGCATCTTAGAATCTGTGTCCGATATTCCATCGGTTTAATCTTTACTATTAAGGAAGTCAGGATAAAAAATTAGACAGTCCAATAAATCTTGAAGTCAATCTATCTTTCTAAGAACATCAGGAAAGAAAATCAGACAGTATCCACAAAATAAAACCGAAACGCATAGCCTTCGGTTTTATTTCCATCTGTAATGAGGTGGATATGTTGATTTTCAAGTTGAAAGGGTCAGACAGTAAACATTTCCCTTTTGGATCTTGATGTAAGCAAATATATACATCTTTAAGGACACTTCCAAACAAACAGACCACCAACCACAAAAATAAGACTCTACATATAGCTCTACTCTATTTTTCATACTTGGAGGTCTATTACAAAGCAGCATACAGCCTATTCCCGGTTTTTCAGAATTCTCAGAAATTGAAATTCTCCGGCTACAATATGATACATATAGGACTACACAATTTTATAGTAATATACAACTTTCAAAACAATATTGGAAGATATAACCTATCCCGACAAAAGACCCCATCCAATAAATAGGCATACGTACTTTTATAAACCGATAGCGTCAAAATATCCCTCTCCACTTGTCCTGTTGTCCCATCTTTCAAATTGGAGAGCGCTATATACAAGCGACCTCACTATATTTTCAGTCCCCCCACCCATATTTGAATAAAAACAAAGAATCAACTTAATCATTCACCATTAAAAAAAATTCAAGTATGGAAAATTTGATTTTATTGCCTACTATGGCACAGAAAAGAAGTAGTAACTTCAATCAGTATGCAGAGGAAGCAACAGTAATTTCAGAAGAAACTACAAAAGTGAAAAAGGTAAATCACTTTATAGAGGCTAACACTATGGAGATTGATTTACTGCATTTAAAGAATGACTGTATCGTACCCGTTTTCAGTAAGGACAACGAACTGACCATTTCGCACAATGCCTTTATTGAAACGGTTTGGGATGCTGCAAACTCATTCTTTGCAGGTGAAACGATTGATAAACCGGACATTCGTGTTTCTCACATTGTCAAAGGCAGAATCCCTGAAGCAATTCATAAGCCTGCAAACCAACTTTTAGAAAGTGACAAAACACAATACTTTGAACGTATGATGTTTTGCTTTGAGATTCCCACTATTTATGAAACGGTAGAGGGAAATAAACTTACTCTTTCAGTTGGTGGTGTACGTGCTTATAATCAGATGAATCTGTATTCAAAGAAAACCGTTGAAAAATTCAAAGTCTTTGTTGGATTCAAGAACATGGTTTGCTGCAATTTATGTGTTTACACAGACGGATATTTAAGCAATTTGGAAGTTTCAAGCACAGGTGATTTATATCGCTCTGTATTGGAAATGTTTCATGCCTATAACCCTGCAAAACACATTCACTTGATGCAGATGCTTGGGAATAGCTATCTGACTGAACACCAGTTTGCACAGATCCTTGGGAAAATGCGTCTTTATCAATGTTTGCCACAAGGCTATCAGAAAAGCGTACCCCGTTTACTTATAACAGATACGCAAATTAACAGCGTGGCAAAGGCTTATATGCAAGACGAAAACTTTAGTGGCTTTGGTGGTGACTTGTCTATGTGGAGATTCTACAATCTACTGACAGGCGCAAACAAGTCAAGCTATATAGATTCTTTCTTGGATAGAGCCTATAATGCAACAGAGATCGCACAAGGCATTAATGCGGCTTTGCATGGTGACGAACACTACAAATGGTTTATTGACTGATTTTACACAATGAGAGATATTCAGAAATGGGTATCTCTCATTTCTTATATGAACATCTAAAATTCTAAGTTATGGACAAAAAAGAGAATCAAAACACAATGACAAAGGCCGGATGCGGATTTGCCGTATTTGCAACATTGTTTATTCTGCTTTGTTGCATTAACCCTGTAATAACAGTTGCAGTATTTATGTTAGTGATCATTCTGATTTCATGCGTTTATTGATTCACTAATAAAGAAAGTGAATGTTCCGTTCATATTCAATCATTTAGCAGACTTGAATACCTACCGGACATTCACTTTTGTTCTTTTACCCTTAAAAGTAAACATTATGAGTTTGAAATACAGTAATACAACGGCTGATTTCCTACAATGGGATGAAGCTATGAATTTAATCAGAAAACTGTTCAAGGATGGCAACTATAATATGAGCCTGCTTATAGCTTTGGGATGTTTCTTTGGCTTACGAATAAGCGACATTCTTTCTTTACGTTGGAATCAGATTCTAAATGTAAATGAGTTTACCATAGTAGAAAGGAAAACAGGAAAGAAAAGGACTATCCGTATAAACCCACAACTACAAAGACACATTTCAGACTGTTACAAGTCCATTAATCCAATAGGACGCAATGCACCTATATTAGTCAGTCAGAAAGGTACAGTCTATTCTGTACAGCGAATAAACATTATTCTGAAAGAACTGAAAAAGAAATACAGGCTACATATAGGTAATTTTAGTTGCCATTCACTTAGAAAGACTTTTGGCAGACAGGTTTATAATATGAATAGTGAAAACTCTGAATTGGCTTTGGTCAAACTTATGGAGCTTTTCAATCATTCAAGCGTTGCCATTACAAAACGCTATCTTGGACTAAGACAGGAAGAACTTTTGAATACATACGACTGTCTTAGCTTTTAATCTTTAACAGGTAGGAAATTCAGAAATATTGCTTTTATATGGGCGTGAATGAATTTTCTACCTCTTTGATGTATATTTTAATATGCCATTTTCATTGTTTTTACAAGTGTTTTTTGTAATTTTGGAGCATAATTTTAAAAAAAATGCCTATGTAATATTAACAGCTAATAAGACATAAAGATAAAGAAGCGTTAGCTTTATTCTTGCACTCTGAAAATTGGGGAATTGGACGAATGCTGCAAAGAGTAAAAGTTGATGCTCACGCCTATGGCGTGGGCTTTTACTCGTATATTGCAGCAAAAGGTTATCCCCAATACCGACAGAGTGCGTAGACGAAGTTTTAAGTCCACGTTTTTTTATTGTCTAAAATTCAGAGCATTGGACTGTAAACAACATAAGTTTTAGAATTATTTTTAAAGGAGCGATATGTATAATCATTTGAATAGTGATAGCTTACAACGTATAAATAACATTGTTAACGGCTTTCGTAATTATCCAGCTTATTCATCATATACCATTAAGTCATACACTTATGATATCCGTACGGGGGCACATGCTCTTGAAATTACACGTAATAATCAATTAGTAAATTTATGGCTTTTTATGCCTGGAATAGATGGAAAGATTGAATCCATAGCTGTTTATGGTAGTAATCTTCAAGGACATCTTAATGCAATACTTTCATCTATGACAGTATTTGGAATGAAAGTGTCTTCTGCTGAAATGGATTATTCTGGTTATTCCGATTATGTAGATATTTATTTAGAGGATTATTAACAAAATAAAGCTGTAGATATTATGATTTGCAAAAAATTTGGAGAACTTAGTGACAAACAAATTGAAGCCGTTTTACAGTTAACATTCCAACTGATTGCAAGTGCCAACTACGGACGTTTTTCTGAAAAAGATGATCCGTCCATTGATGTTATGATGGACAAACTTGATCTTTCAGCCCCATTATTTACTGATTTAGGCAATGCTTATTGGAACGATGCTATGAACATGCCACCTATGGAAGCATTTCGTATAGTTTCTATGTTTGATGAGAGCAAGAAAAAAGCTTTCAAAGACGCTATAATCGCCGTGGTAAATAAAGACAACTCTTTTTTAAGGCATGATATAGCATGTCAAATTTTTGCTAAAACAAATATTTCCTATTAAACAACAATATTTAATTTGAAACTATTATGTTGGATTCAAGCAACTATTTATCCGTGCAAGCATCAATAACAGGTAATTTCAGTAAATATATACCAAAAATGATGCTGTTCAAGTCGTCCATACAGAAAGCGATTATTCCAATGTTATCTGTAGAGGAGTTACAGGATATCAAAGATTGTCGTCTTAATATGGGGGTTATAGATAAGTTAGGCAATATAGGCAAAGAACAATATCAGCAATCCATGGAACATGATAATGAAACCCTTTATTGTCTTTGCATGGCAATAGGTACAATAATCAAGGAATATGACTGGGGAATAAAATATGTGCAATTAGATGGCATGTGTGAAATGGCAGCTAAAATTATAAGTTAGAATTTATTTAATGTTTAATATATCATGAGAGAAGTTTTAAAACCAATATTTAGCATCCTTTTTATGCAAATGGTTCTTTTTGACATTTGCTTAGCCGATGCACAATCTTATAATCCTTATAATCAAGGAAATACATTTGATGTGAATGGGGTTTTTTATAGACACCCAACATATTCAGGTACAGATACTGAATTTAAGTTTCTTGGGAATGTCACAGCAACCATAGAGCAAACTACCCAAGGATTTAGACTTGTCAAAATTAATGGTAATAAGGTGAAAATGGATCCACCTCCAGTAGTAGATTTAAACAACAATCAAAATGGACAGGTAATGGAATGCATCATTTCTGACAATTATTGGTATCAGGCACATTACAGGAAGAATGGGATTAGCTATTCTGTTTGTTTCAATTCTGAAAGGATTAGAGATTACTATATATCTTATTGAAGTATAAATAAAATAATATTTTTTTTAAAGGAATCACATAATATGCAGGTAATAGCAGAAATGTACTTGGTACTATAAAAATGGATACTGACTTAAGGCAAGTAGGTTTATGTCTCCTGATATAAATCAATTCTTTAATTATTTATGATCATGATTTTGGCGAATATATTTATTAATAACATTAAAACAAAAGACAAATGAAAACATTAAGATTTATTGGGATGGCTTTATTTGCCGTGATTTTGAATGTGAATTTTATTGCTTGTTCTGATGATGATGAAAAGAATGCAGAATCAGACACTTTGAAAGAAATTATTATCGGAACTTGGGCGCAAGATGGGGATGATGACATTTTAGTTATCAAAGCCGATGGAACAGGGATCATTTATGGAGATGAAAAACTTTATGCAAATGGTGATGGTGATCCCTTCTCATGGAGCTATAACAATGGTTGGGTCTACGCCGGTGTTGTGGGAATACAAGAAGAAGAGCTTAGGGCTGAATCTGTATCTACTAATAAAATAGTTTGGCGTAGATATAGAGATCGAGAAACAAACAATAAAGACGCTTTTGGCTGGTATGACTTTTGGACATGGGAACGATACACTAAGTAAAACATCCTAAATATCAAATTCTCAATAGTGCAAGGAACAGCATTTATACAAAACAAAGATAAATGCTGTTCTTTTTTATCTGTTTATTTTTTCTTTTCCTTTAATGAGATAGTCTGAAAGAAATGCAAAGTGTTCTTCTTGAGTAAATTCTGTATTTATAGTGAAGATTCAAAAAACACTGCTGATAGAGAGATAAAAAGATAAATCTTAAAATCAACATAGAAAAATGAAAGCCATATTTCTAATTCTTACGGTAATAATAGCTTTATCAGCTTACAGCATGGGACAAGACAAAGCAAAACAGGATTCCATTATTGATACTTCCATGCAAATAGCAGACACTATTGGCACACGTAAAACGCTTAATGAAATTCGTTTTGATGGTTGGGAAAGAAGTGATTGGTTGGATAATGAATATATTCGTACCTTACGAAAATACTTAGATGATTACAATAGTGGGAAAGTATGCAATGCAAAATTAGACCCTTATAAAGAGCAAATAAAAGGCCAGTTTGTGATTTATGATATTACTCCTTATATATTGGGAGGTGCATATATTAGAATCACATTCCTTGATATGCCCAATAGAGTGTTTAGTAGTTGGGTATATAGTAATGTAGATGAAAAGAAAGAGATTGTAGAAAGCTATGAATTTCGTTCTATCAGCATAGAGGAGGAAACAACAGACATGACTAAAGAAGATATACTGCAAGCTATAAAAGAAATGGATGGACTAAAACTTTGGTAAATGAAATATTTATCCGTCCAATTTTTCTTTCTGTTCCTCTTAAAATGAGTTGTAGAATATGCTGGAAAATAGACATAAAACATAGAGTACCTTTTTTGAAGATATTCAGTTTTATAGGAAGTATTCAGAAAAAGTACCTAACATATACAAGCCACAATAAATTTATTCATTCATGCGTAAAGTCTTTTTAAAAAGGATTATCCAATCAGTCACCATAATGCTTACAACAATGATAATTGCCATTGTGTGCTGTCATTGCATCATTATGTTCAGTGCCAAAAACAGATGCTACGATAACCTGTCCGACCTCCCTTTTCATGAGTATGGTCTGTTACTGGGTACTTCACCCATCACCCCACAAGGTGAGCACAATTACTATTTCGACACACGCATACAAGCAACGGTTGAATTATATCATCACGGAAAAATCAGACGGATTATAGCAAGTGGTGGTAATTACATAGATCAGGGTGGTTGCAATGAGTTGACAGCCATGCGGGATTCTCTGATTGCATATAACATTCCTGACAGCGCAATTATTTTAGACTATCAAGGTACACGTACTCTTTACTCTATTCTACAAGCGAAAACAATCTGCAATCACACTAACGTAACCATCATTTCTCAGAAATATCACAATGAACGAGCTATCTATCTTGCAAGGCATTACGGATTAGAAGCAGTAGCCTACAATGCCAAAACACCTGATATATGGAACAAAAGACTTAAGAATGAATTACGGGAATACCTCGCACGAGTGAAAGTGTTCATTGATTTGATAAAGTTAAAATAGAAGTCGGAATGTGGGTGCAACAAACACTCTAATTTATGAATTTATTCCAGTAAATAGGAAAAAGTAAGTGCAATCATGTAAACAATAAGACATTATCATTGCATGAACCCATAAGAATAATTATCTTTGCAATAAGAACGGTTGTTGACTAATTGTTGACTAATTCATTCTTAATAGAGTTTTTTAAATAGTTGATACTGCTTCATAATAGCATGATAATGAGCTGATTAGTTTTGTGAAGTCCTGGTAGCTTAGTGAATAGAGCGTCAGATTCCGGTTCTGAAGGTCGTGGGTTTGAGTCCCACCCGGGTCACAAACAAAAAATCCGCTGGTAACAGCGGATTTTTTGTTTGCGGCTTTTAGAGAGTTCTGTGTAAATGTTATTGTGTATAGCTTTTTCTTTTCTTGTTTGTACTTCCTTTTTTATTAAAGAATAAAGATTATATTTGCATATATTTATAAAGCATTACTTAATATCATGAAATTCAATACTATTTTCCTTTCAGGAATGGCTTGTTCGTTCGGCCCTTTCTATGCTGCTGCCCAACAACAGGTTGCAAAACCGAATGTGGTAGTTATCATGGCCGATGACATCGGTTACGGTGACTTGAGTTGTTATGGAGAAAAGACCATCCATACCCCCCATGTGGAGAAGTTGGCCGATGGAGGCGTGATGTTTACGGATGCCCATTCAGTGGCTGCCACCAGTACACCTTCGCGTTATTCTTTTCTGACCGGGCATTATGCTTGGCGGCGTTCGGATACGGGAATAGCGCCGGGTGATGCGGGTATGATTATCCGTCCGGAGCAATATACGGTGGTCGACCTGTTCAAGGAGGCCGGCTATGCGACGGCAGCCGTCGGTAAGTGGCACTTGGGCATGGGTGACAAGACCGGAGAACAGGACTGGAACCGGCTGATAGAACCGGGATTGAAGGATATCGGTTTCGATTATTCCTACATTATGGCTGCTACGGGTGATCGTGTTCCCTGTGTATGGGTGGAGAATGGCAAGGTGGTCAATGCCGACCCCAATGATCCCATCTATGTCAGCTACAAGGAACCTTTTCCCGGCGAGCCTTTGGGCAAGACCCATCCGGAACAGCTGACGGTGATGAAGCCGAGTCCCAATCATGGACACGACCAGGCCATTGTTAACGGAATTTCCCGTATCGGTTACATGAAGGGAGGTAAGAAAGCGTTGTGGAAGGACCAGGACATCAACGACAGTATTGTGGCCCATGGCATTGCTTTCATGGAGCAGCACAAGGATGAGCCTTTCTTCCTGTATCTGGCCACTAATGATGCCCATGTACCTCGCGTGCCGCATCTGCGTTTTGCAGGTAAGAGTGGCATGGGGCCGCGTGGGGACGCCTTGATCGAGTTCGACTGGACGGTAGGCCAGGTGGTGGCTACACTGGAACGCTTGGGCATACGCGAAAATACTCTGATAATCCTGACAAGCGACAATGGTCCTGTAGTGGATGACGGATATCAGGACCGTGCGGTGGAATTGCTGGGCGAACATCGGCCTTGGGGCCTTTCAGAGGAGGAAAGTACAGCAACTTTGAGGCCGGTACCCGTGTACCTTTCATCGTTAACTATCCGGGCAAAGTAAAGAAGGGTGTGTCAAAGGCCTTGGTTTCGCAGATTGATTTTCTGGGGACGATGGCTGAATTCCTGCAGACCAGTCTGACGAAGGAACAGATGAAAGACAGTAATGGCCAACTGGATGCCTGGTATGGCAAGGACCGCAAGGGGCGTGATTATGTGATTGAATATGCCGGAGCCTTGTCGGTGTCCGACGGCGAATGGAAATACATCTATCCCAACCGTAAGAGCGCTTACAATAAACTGACGAATACGGAATTGGGTAATGCGCCTGCCGAGCAGTTGTACTATCTGAAGAAAGATCTGGGTGAACAGGTCAACAGAGCCGAACAGAATCCAGATAAGATAAAGGAACTGAAGGCTTACCTGGAGGCTGTACGTTGAACAATAGGTTATGTGTTTTATTATGAGAAAACTGATTCTTTTTATTATATGTGTGCTGGTGGGAATCCACGGATATGCTGACATGGCCCGTTTCTCGACAGCCGGTTTTTATGAATTGCCGAATACCGGGCGTGAGGCCTATTCCTTGAATCAGGCCTGGCGGTTCTGGAAAGGTGAAGCGGATGGAACGCCATACGCTGTGGACTATGACGATACAGATTGGGAGGTTGTTTCGGTGCCTCACGGTTTGGAATATCTGCCGGTGGAGGCCAGCGGTTGTGCCAATTATCAGGGAGTGGCCTGGTATCGGAAACATTTCACTCCGGCCGACAGCCTGAAAGGCAAGCAGCTGTTTGTGCACTTTGAAGGCATTATGGGCAAAAGCGAAGTGTATGTGAACGGCAGTCTGGTAAAGAAACACTATGGTGGCTATCTGCCAGTTATCGTGGATGTAAGCACGTTGTTGAAGTTTGGTGAAGAGAATGTGATAGCCGTGAAAGCCGACAACAGTGACGACCCTACCTATCCGGTCGGTAAGGAGCAGAGCATGCTCGATTTTACCTATTTCGGAGGTATATACAGGGATTGCTGGCTGGTGGCTCATAATGATGTGTTCATCACGAATGCCAATTATGAGAACGAGGTAGCCGGAGGTGGTCTGTTCGTGTCGTACGACAAGGTATCCGAAGCGCAGGCCACTGTCAATCTGAAAGCCCATGTACGCAATGCTTCGGGAGAGAACTGCCGTGTGACGGTCTGCTTCGCGCTGAAGACTCCACAGGGAAAGGTGGTAAAGGAAGCCGAGAAGAAATTGTCGTTGAAGAACGGAAAGGCCGCTCATACGATAGCCTCTATGGTAGTGGAAGCTCCATCGTTGTGGTCTCCGGAGTCGCCTTACTTGTATCATCTGGATATACTGGTCAAGGATGCTTCAGGACGTGTGATAGATGGGTATCGCCAACGCATCGGTATTCGCAGCATTGAATTCAAGAAGACGGAAGGCCTGTGGCTGAATGGGAAACCGTATAAAGGCAAGATTATGGGTACCAACCGTCATCAGGACTTTGCTGTGCTGGGCAATGCATTACCCAACTCGCTGCAGTGGAGGGATGCCAAAAAACTGCGTGAAGCAGGTCTGAAGGTCATCCGTACCCATTATGTCATTGATCCTGCTTTCATGGATGCCTGCGACGAATTGGGACTTTTTGCCTTGGTCGAAGTGCCAGGTTGGCAGTTCTGGAACAAGGAACCGATATTTGCCGAGCGTATCTATTCAGACATACGCAATATGATACGCATCCATCGCAACCATGCTTCGTTGTTCTTCTGGGAACCGATTCTCAACGAAACCCATTATCCCGAAACGTTTGCCAAAAGAGCGTTGGAGATTTGTGGTGAAGAGTATCCTTATAGCATAGCCGCCTGCGACCACGGAGCGGCCGGTGACCAGTATTACGACCTGCTGTTGCGTCCCATCGAGTCCAAGCTTCGCAGTGACAAGACTTATTTTATCCGTGAGTGGGGCGACAACGTGGACGACTGGAATGCTCAGAACTCCGACAGCCGTGTGGCCCGCGGATGGGGTGAGGTGCCGATGTTGCTTCAGGCCGAACATTATGCGAATCCGTCCTATCAGAAGGATTTCCCCATTTTGTGCTATGAGTCTATTTGTCAGAAACCTGCCCAGATTGTGGGAGCTTGTTTCTGGCATTCGTTCGACCATCAGCGCGGATACCATGCCGATCCTTTCTACGGGGGTATCATGGATGCTTTCCGCCAGCCCAAGACTTCCTATTACATGTTCATGTCGCAGCGTGAACCTGTGAAAAGTGACTTACAGGCCGATAACGGACCGATGGTCTATATCGCTCACGAGCTGACACCTTTCTCGCCGGAGGACATTACGGTTTACTCCAACTGCGACGAGGTGCGGCTCACTGTGTTCAAGGACGGAAAGACCTATACTTATAAGAAAGATTCCAATCATCAGGGCATGCCTTCGCCAATTATCAAGTTTACGGATGCTTTCCATTTCATGGAGTGGAAGGCGAAAGCCCGTGCCCGTAAGCAGGACGAGGCTTATTTGCTTGCGGAGGGACTGATGGACGGCAAGGTAGTGGCTACGCACAAACGTTATCCTGCGGGACAGGCCGACCATATCCGGCTGCGTTTGGACGACGAAGGAATGCGGATGGAAGCCGACGGATCGGATGTTGTGACCGTGATAGCCGAAGTGGTGGACAAGCGTGGAACGGTGAAACGTTTGAACAATTCCATTATCCGCTTTACGGTGGAAGGTGAAGGACGTCTGCTGGGCGGTGACGTGGCTTGTGTGAATCCGATGCCGGTGGTATGGGGTTCGGCTCCGGCCCTGATACAGGCTACCGGCCGCGCCGGAAAGATCAAGGTGACAGCTGCACTGGAAGTTCCGGGCGAAGCACGTCCGTTGGAAGGTACGCTGGAGTTTGAAAGTATACCCACCGACTGCCGTCAGATTGCGGATGAGACAGAAATGACTGAGGTGGGCAAGTTGAAACAGACGGATGACCGGAAGACATCTGCCAGCGAACTGGAGAAAGAGAATGCGCGTCTGCGGAAGGAACTGAACCAGCTCAAGGTAAAGGAGGTGGAGAAACAGCAGACCCAATTCGGAGTAGGAATCAATGATTGATAAATTGATAATGTTGAATGAAATAAAAAAACAGTAACATGAGAAACAAGATGTTTGCATGCGTTGTCGGCTGCGGCTTGGCTCTGGCTTCGGCAGAAAGCTTTGCGGCGCAGCAGGAACAACCGAAAATGCCTTATTGGCAGGACCTTCAGACGGTATCTGTCAATCGGGAGGCGCCCCGAACGTCGTTCATGACCTATGACGACCGTGAGGCCGCCCTGAGTGGTAAATACGAGAACAGCCGCTTCTACCGGCTGCTGAACGGAACGTGGAAGTTCCTGTATTCCGATTCCCATCGCAGGCTGCCTGCCGATGTGACTTCGGCTACAGCAGACCTGGCAGGGTGGTGTGACATCCAGGTGCCGGGCAACTGGGAAGTACAGGGACATGGCGTGGCCATCTATACCAACCAGTGGTTTGAGTTCAAGGCCAGCGACCCTCAGCCGCCGCTGTTGCCCGACGATATTCCGGTGGGTGTCTACCGACGCGAGATAGATATACCGGCCGAGTGGTTACAGACAAGAGATGTCTACCTCCATCTGGCCGGAGCCAAGTCGGGTGTCTATGTCTATATCAACGGGCAGGAAGTGGGATATAACGAAGATTCCAAGAATCCGGCCGAATTCCTGATCAATTCTTATGTAAAGCCGGGCAAGAACAGCCTGGTACTGAAAATCTTCCGTTGGAGCACGGGTTCGTATCTGGAGTGTCAGGACTTCTGGCGTCTGAGCGGCATCGAACGCGACGTTTTCCTCTATGCACAGCCCAAGGTGGCCGTCAAGGACTTCCGGGTCGTATCGACGTTGGACGACACTTACAAGGACGGTATCTTCCGTCTGGCAGTGGACATGAGAAACCGGGCAGCCGGACAGAAATCCGTAAAGGTGGGTTACGAACTGCTCGATGCCGAAGGCCATTCGGTGGTCAATGCGGTTCAGGAGTGCAGCCTGCCTGCCGGTGGTGTACAGACTGTGGACTTCAGCACAACGCTGGCCGGTGTGAAGACCTGGACTTCGGAGCACCCCAATCTGTACAAACTGCTGATGACGGTCGAGGAAGACGGCAAGGTGACCGAAATCGTTCCCTTCCACGTCGGGTTCCGTCGCATCGAAATCAAGCAGATTGACCAGCTGGCCAAGAACGGAAAACCCTATACCGTGCTGCTCATCAACGGACAGCCGTTGAAACTCAAGGGTGTGAACATCCATGAGCACAACGAGGCTACGGGACACTACGTACCCGAGGAGCTGATGCGGAAAGACTTCGAGCTGATGAAACGCCACAACATCAATACGGTTCGTCTGGCTCACTATCCGCAGGACCGCCGTTTCTATGAGCTGTGCGACGAATACGGCCTGTATGTATATGATGAGGCCAACATCGAGTCGCATGGCATGTTCTACGACTTGCGCAAGGGGGGAACGCTGGGCAATAACCCCGAATGGCTGAAGCCCCACCTCTACCGTACGGAGAATATGTATGAGCGTAACAAGAACTATCCTTCAGTAACCTTCTGGTCGCTGGGTAATGAAGCCGGTAACGGATATAACTTCTACCAGACCTATCTGTGGGTGAAGGAACGGGAGAAAGATTTGATGAACCGTCCCGTGAACTACGAACGTGCCCAGTGGGAGTGGAATTCCGACATGTACGTGCCCCAGTATCCCAGTGCCGAATGGCTGGGTTATATCGGTGCGAACGGTTCGGACCGTCCGGTCGTTCCGTCGGAATATTCGCATGCGATGGGCAATTCCAACGGTAACCTGTGGGACCAGTGGAAGGAAATCTACAAGTATCCCAACCTGCAGGGCGGATACATCTGGGACTGGGTGGACCAGGGTATTCTGGAAACAGACGCGGCCGGCCGTCCCTATTGGGCTTATGGAGGCGATTATGGAGTGGATATGCCAAGCGACGGTAACTTCTGCTGCAACGGTCTGGTAGCTCCCGACCGCACGCCGCATCCGGCCATGGCTGAAGTGAAATATGCCCATCAGAACGTGGCTTTCGAGGCAGTGGATGCCGCAGCAGGCAAATTCCGTGTGCTGAACCGATTCTATTTTACGGATCTGAAAGACTACGACATCCTGTACGAAGTGCAGGTCAATGGAGAGACCCGCAAGAAAGGCCGTCTGAACATGGCCCTGGCACCGCAGCAGTCTGCCGAGTTCTCCATTCCGGTGTCGGGCTTCCGCCTCAAGGCTGGGACGGAATGCTTCGTGCGTTTCGGTGTGGTGACCCGCCTGGCCGAGCCGTTGGTTCCCAAAGGCTATGAAGTGGCCTGCGAGCAGTTCCGCTTGTCGGCAGCACAGCCCGAACTGGCCTACAAGGCATCGGGCCCGAAGCTGACAGACAGCCGCGAGGGCGACCGCATTGAGATTTCTTCGTCCAAAGTGCGTTTCGTGTTCGATGCGGCAGCGGGCAAGGTGACCTCCTATTGCGTGGACGGCATGGAATATGTGTCCGACGGATTTGGTATCGAGCCCAACTTCTGGCGTGCGCCCAATGACAACGATTATGGAAACAGCAACCCCAAGCGTCTGCAGATATGGAAGCAGGCCAGTCATGACTTCCGCATCAGTTCGGCTGACGTGAAGAAAGACGGTGATACCCGCATCCTGAGCGTGGTCTATGACCTGCCTACCCGGAACGAATACTTCGTGAACTACCGCATCTATCCGGACGGCGTGGTCAACGTGTCGTTGAAGTTCACTCCTACCAACGCCGCTGCTGTGAAGACCGAAGTGCTGGAAGATACCAATCTGGCAACCTATACGCCGGGCAAGAAAAAGGCAGACGGCAGTCAGCTCGAATTGCCCCGTCTGGGCGTACGCTTCCGGATGCCGGCCTCGCTGCATCAGGTGGAATACTTCGGCCGTGGTCCTGAAGAAAATTACATCGACCGCAATGCCGGTTCCATGATTGGCCGTTACACGACGACTGCCGAAGACATGTACGTCCGCTACGTGCGTCCGCAGGAGAACGGCCACCGTACCGATACGCGTTGGGTGGCCTTCTCGGACGGCAAACGGAAAGGCCTGCTGGTAGTGGCCGACAGCATCATCGGCTTCAATGCCTTGCGCAATACGGTGGAAGACTTCGACAGCGAAGAATCTTCGCATCCTTACCAGTGGCGCAACCGCTCTCCGCAGGAGATTGCCAATAAGAATGAAGCCGAAGCCCGCAACGTCATGCGTCGCCAGACTCACGTGAACGACATTGTTCCGCGCGATTTCGTGGAAGTCTGCCTGGACATGAAGCAGCAAGGTGTGGCCGGATACGACAGTTGGGGAGCCAAGGTGCAGCCGGGCTACACCATTCCTGCCAACCGCCTGTATACCTGGGGCTTTACACTGGTTCCCGTCAAGGGCGGAAACTACGACAAGGCTTTGCAGTATAAGTATTGAGAGAGAATGTTGGTGATATTCGAAGCCGGCAGCCGGATACGGACGAAGGTACGTATCGCTGCCGGCTTTGGTTTATTTATGAAAAAAACGAAAATCCATGAACAGATTGAGACTTTTAGGACTGTGGATGCTTCTGATGCCTTTGTTGGCCGTAGCATCGGAACTGAATTCTGTAAAAAAGAGGGTGGATATTGTTGTTCCTGACAGTGGGACACTTTACAATCGCATGATGGAAAAGGGAAAAGCCGAGGCCCAGTTTGCCTTCACCAACTACCGCCGCTACTATCGGGAAGCCCGCGAGCGTGTGGCCGACGAGAAGACAGAAGCCGTAGGCAAGCTCCGCGACTACTTCTTCCGTCATCCCCATCGGGCCGTGAAGCCGGTGGATGAGGCCGAGGCAGCCCGGATGTATGCTTTGCTGGGCGAGGACGGAACCTTCTCCGACCTGAATCCGACGGAGGAGCAGTACAACCGTGAGAACGTCTGGAACCGCGGATATGCCAATACGCCCGACGACCGGGCGGGTATCTTCATCGCCGATGCGCTGAACCGTGTGTACCGTCTGGCCGAAGCCGCGCGGAGAGGCAGTCTGAAGAAAGATACCGAGTTCCTGAACCGCCTTTCACGGGCGGTGGTGCATTACGGCAATCTGGAGATAGCCCGCTCCAACGACAAACCCCGCTTCCACGCTTCCTGCTTTGCCATCCCTACGGCGGCGGTCAACATCTATTTTGCCTGTATGGAGGAGATGGACCGGGCTGAGCGCGGAGAAGCCGGTGCCGAAGTGCGGGCGGCCTGCGACATGCTGAAGGTACTCGGCCTTCAGGCCTATACGCAACCCTTGCGCCGGGACGCTACGGACCGTAATGTAGTGTCGGTGGAACGCTTCCGCAACCACGTCTGGTGGGTAGGTGGAAATGCTTTGGCCTACCGTTCGCTGCTTCCGGTGGCCGTTATGTACAGTTCGGTGCCGATGCTCGATGTGCTGGCCGAGGTATGCCAGCGCGGCATCAGCGTCACGTCGCAGACAACCTACAGCGACGCTTTCTGGACCGAAGGCTTTACGGCCGACGGAGCCGGATGGGGACACGGCATGCAGTGCCTCATCTGGGGATATCCCATTCACGGCACATCGGCGGCGCTGGATATGCTGAAAACACTTCGCGGCACGCCCTGGGCCAAGAACCTGAGCCGCGAGAATGCCGAGGCCCTGATGACCTTCTTCCGCGGTGGCAGCTGGTATTACCGCGACGGTTACCGCCTGCCGTGCCTTGACCGCGGTTCGTATGTCTATTGCGACAAGGAGAGTGCCATTCCCTACCGCAACATGCTGCGCGACGTGGTGGATAACTGGAAGGAATCATTCACTCCCGCCGAGCAGGCCGAACTGGAACAGCTTCTGGCCGAAGTGGAAGCCAAGCGTATCCGCATGGAGGAATATGCCAGCGGCGTCTATCAGGGTACGCGATGGTTCTTCAACAACGACGACTTGATGAAGCATACGGCAGACTACCACCTGATGGTCAACATGGCTTCCGTGCGCTGTGACGGTCTGGAGAGTGCCGACTTTGCCGACAACTACAACTTCTATCCCACCGACGGCATGACGCTCTTCCAGCGCCGTGGAGACGAATATTTCCGCATCATGGGCGGATGGGACGTGACGGCATCGCCGGGCGTGACGGCCCGTGAGGGCATGGACCGACTGGTGCCTGTGACCAACTGGCGGGGCTATTGCAGCCGTCATAACTTTGCGGCCGGAGCGGCCGACGGCGGCGACTATGCGGCTGGCGGATATATCTTTGAGAAGATGTACGGGCCAGATAAAGAAAATCCTGACATAAAGGTGGCCATCCGAAGAAAAACGAGCTGTTGTATGGCTTCAAGGCCTACAAGGGGTATTTTATCCTGGGCGACTACCTGGTGGCCCTCGGAGCCGGAGTCACCAACCTGGAACCGGAGCAGGAAGGAAACATACGCACGACACTGGACCAGACGGCAAGAACGTCGCCCGTGTATCTGCTGGAGAAAGGCCGGAAGAAACCGCTGCCCATGGGCGTGACGACGCTCGACGCCCGCCAGCTGAAGAATGCCTGGATTGTTCAGGAAGGCCAGTTTGCCTACCGTGCCCTGCCGAACTACCAGTCGGACTTGCACGTAGCCTGCGAGAACCGTCCTGCCGACTGGGCCAGGATGAACGAGCAGAACCGTCAGCGGAAAGACCTTCCTGCCGAAGTGCCCGTCCTGCGTCTGTGGACCGACCACGGCCGTACGCCTGTGGCCGACACCTACGGCTATGCGGTCTATCTGGGTCAGGGCGAACCTGCCCGCAAGCTTCCCTTCGAAGTGCTGCGTAACGACACGCTGGTACAGGCAGTCTGTTCCGCCGACCGCATAGTTATCGGTGCCGTGTTCTATCCCGAAGCGCCGGCTCTGGAGGCCAAGGGGCTGAAGCTGGAAGTGTCTGCCCCCTGTGCCCTTGTGCTCCGCGAGACGGAGGAGGCCTGTTTCGTCACCGTGGCCGATGCCTGTATGGACGCTTCCCTGAAGGAGATAGCTCTGAAGTGGAACGGCCGCGACATACGGATAGCTCTGCCGCAAGGAATGTATAGCGGCAAGCCGGTGACTGTGCGGATAGACAGATAATTATCCAACATCTGCTGGGAAACTGGGAATGCAACAACCTTTCCCCGTTTCCCCTACGAGGAAACGCCCGTTCCCTTTAAAGGAAACAGACGTTCCCTTTTAATGGTAACGGTCGTTCCCTTCAATGGTAACGACCGTTTCTTTATAGGGGAAACGGAGTTCCCCCTGCGGAAACACGCGGAAACATGCTGTGAGGGCAGGGGGCCCGTCGTTTATTCCCAGACAAAGCAGTCAGTGTAGCCGTCGAAACAGTTCTCGTCCGGTGCTCCCAGCGAGCGGAGTACGGAACGTACCTGCTTCTGTTCGGCGGGCGGGAGCAGCCGGTCTCCCTTGCGCGAGGCGTAATAGTTCTTTCTTCCCATCTTTCCTATCATCCGTTCGCGGAAAGCAGCCGCCTGCTTCACCGACAGCTCGTCGATGATTCGGGCAAATCCTTTGGCATAGCGTACCTTGGTGTTGGGGCAATAGTATTTGCATTTTCCCTGCGCCTGTCCGGCCATGTGTGGCACCAGCATCCAGACGAAAGCCTTGTCGGCAGGCAGGTGTTCGTAAGCGATGTGGCGCAGGCAGGTCACAGCCTGTGGGCAGCTGGCCATGCAATGGCCGAATCCGCGGGGTACTACAGAGTAATCGAAATTTTCCATGTTTTTTAATATTAGATTCTAACTGTTTCAAAGATAAGCATAAGCTGGCAGAAATGCAAGTTATGCAAATCCGTTCTTTTTGTTCAGACTGGCTAAAATTTATGCTTAACTAAAGAATCCTCAGATTATTCCGTTGATTCCCGTTGGTCCTCGATAAACCATGGTCAAATTACACCCTACTAAAAACAAAAATCAGATAGAAATCTTTCGATAACTATCTGATTCTCTTAAGAGCGGAAGACGGGACTCAAACCCGCGACCCTCAGCTTGGAAGGCTAATGCTCTATCAACTGAGCTACTTCCGCAATTTTAGTGGGCAAAGATGGATTCGAACCACCGAAGGC
>ENA-OOVE01000068-OOVE01000068.1-human-gut-metagenome-genome-assembly--contig:-NODE-68-length-27611-cov-4.204620_pt1 | contig 27611 bp, 23 predicted proteins | sample MGYA00241556_ERZ501294 | MGnify/ENA primary metagenome ERZ501294 (study PRJEB25962, sample SAMEA2042283) | human gut metagenome | biome: human gut; feature: human-associated habitat; material: faeces...
CTCGCAGACAGCAAACTTTGGAGCATCACCCGGTTCTTTTTCAACCGGAACCTGTTCCACCTTGAACACCTCCGTCGACGGATTAAAATGACAGACCGTACCAATCTTGTTTACTTCGAACCAGACCTCATTATGACTGTCGACATATATTGACCGTATCGGATGCTGAGAAAAATCAAATTCATTTTTCAGACCGTAATACTTCAGTGATTCGAGCGCTGCATCTCCCACAACAAAGCCCGACCGGCGGGTAGCCATAATGACCTTTCCTCCAGACAATTCCCGTATGCTTATCACATCGTCCTGCAAGTCCAAGTCTTTCAACTCGAATGTTTCATCCTTCAGCGAGTATTTCCATACCCGTCCTTTATTAGAGGTAAAATATACGTGTCCGTTAACGAATGCAGCCGAAAAAAAAGACTGGTTAGGCCGTCCGGATTCAGGATGCGTATTTACAAAAAAAGGAGTCTGCTTTCCATTATTACCTTCGATGCAAAGCAATCCATCTTTTGTAAGCAGCCACTCTCTGTTTTTCTTGTCTAAAAAAACAGTCTTGATAGCAGTACCTTTTTCTTTTGAAGCAGTAGACAAATAAACTTTCGAAGCAAGTGTTCCGGTTTTCCTGTCAGGCACCACTCTGATACCTCCGTTTTTATCAGTAAGCAGCCATACGGTCCCATTATCCAACGGCAAAATAGAAGTTATAACCAGGTCTTTTTCAGCCCCATTTGCTGCAACTTCGGTAAACGCTTCCATCCGCTTATCGAAACGGAATGCCTTCCCATCGTAAGTAATGCACCATACATCTCCATACTTGTCGACCTGCAAATGGTCTACACGATTGGAACTCCATCGCATATCGTTTTCCTTACGGGCCTTATAAACCTTAAAGTCGTAGCCATTGAAGCGATTGATTCCATCCCACGTTGCAAACCATATCATACCGTCGTGATCCTGTACCATATCCATTACCGAATTCTCAGACAGACCATTCTCCTGAGAATAATGAGTAAACGTACAGTTCATTTGTGCCTGAGCTAAAGCACTGACGAACAAAAGCAAAAGGATATAAAAAAATTTTCTCATACTAAATTTCTGCTATTCGGACAAAAATAGGAAAAATTAAATGATTCCGCAAACATGAAAATCGGAGGGAGTCTAAAATTGTTTAAAATATTTCCCTTACAGAGATTCACTAGCAACCCAACCGATACGAACAAAAAACGGAGTATCCGCCATTATGCGAATCTCCGTTTTCGAATATTATTTAAAACCGGCGATGGGGAGGACCACCAAATCCTCCATGACGTCCGCCAGGTCCGGGAGGCGCAAAGCCGGGACCTCCCTTACCGCCGAACAGGTTCAGACGATAGATGAAGTGTACCATGCAATAGCTATAAATAGCATTATACTCAGTATCCTGACGCATAGCAGCCGTAATTACACGACTGATATTGCTCTGGTTTCTCAATATATCATAGAACTGAATACTTACGGTAGCAGCATTTCCCTTCAAAAAGTCCTGAGAAATCTGAGCGTTCCAAATCAGTTCATCGGTATTCATACTCGACTCGGCATATCCTCTGCGGGAGTTCTGCGACAAATCTGTAGAAATGGACATATTCCACGGCAAACGCACATTGGTGCTGGCTCCATAAGCAAACTGGTAAGTATCCAGATTGTTGCTTTCCTGATAACTGTTTCTCGAATGGGTATAATCGAGTGAGCCATTCAGAGAGAATTCCCACCAGTCATTACGGTACGTACCTCTTAAACGTTCACCCAGCGACAAGCGTTTGGTAATATTCTTGTCTGTATCAGAAACAAGATTCTTCTCGCTTATATAGCTCACCATATTCTGGTAATTTGCTCTGGTAAACGTATTGATGGTATATTTCTTGTTTCTCAAGGCAATGTTAGTTCCCACCATTCCGGTCAGGTTCCAGTTTCCGTTAATATTTTCAGGAGTAGTAACATATCCACCGGTTTCCGGATCGTAGACTTTGCGGTCGCTTATATTGTTCATGATATTCTGGTAACGGAAAAATGAAAACATTCCCCGTTGTTTTTCCGTATTAAAGAAATTATATTCGGCACGCAATTCATTTGTAAATGTCGGCTTCAGTCCCGGATTACCATTCTGAATATTAAGCGGGTCTGTATTATCGGAGATAGGCAGCAAATCTACCATGTTCGGCTGAGAAGCCTGTCCGCGATAACGCAAGCGCAACTGACTGGTTTTTGAGAAATTATATCGGAAATCGAATGTCGGAGTAAAATTAAATACATTTCTGACAGTCGTTGTATCCAGATCACCTTTCTTATAAGAAAGATCCGACTTCTGAGGCTGGAAGCTGACTCCCGCATTCAAGCGCATCTTCTCACGTATCCAGCGGAAAGTAACATCCATCTGGTGATTATAATAATTATAGGCTGCACTCTTGCTCAAGTCGTTGTTAAGCACTCCCGGATTACTTTCATTCACTCCGTCACCAATCGTCCAGTTGTCACCCATATCGAATGTAGAATTATCTGTGGTAGAGTGTTTATACTGGAAATTGTAGCTGAACTGCAAAAATCCCCCGGTAAAAATCGGCTCACTGTACGTCAGACGCGCACTATAATCGTAGCTCTTTGTAGGAGTTGTAATATAGCGGTTCAATATTTCCATACGTTCTTCCGGAGTTTTCTGGAAATACTCTGTTTCCGATGTAGAAAACTGTTCACTGCTGCTATTGGTGTAATTATATTTTCCACGGAATGTAATATTCCGGCCAAGCTTGCCTAATCTCCGGTTCACGAGTACCGAACCTCCTACAGTCAGGTCATCACCTTTTTTCAGTGTATTCTTCAGCACCGTATTGATAATATCTTCTTCGGAAACCAGCGAAGTCAAGTCGTCCGTACCGAAAAGTTCATCAGTTGTATATCCAGGATCCTGACTGAATGTATAAGAGTTCTGTCCGTTGGTATTGTCGGTCTTACCATAGCTGAAACGAGGACGGAATACAAAAGTAGTCATGGTATCCGGTTTCCACTCGATAAAGGCATCTGCCACCAGCTTGGTAGTTTTATTGCGAGAATGGTCTAACGCGTTTTTAAAAGAACTGCTTTCCGATGATACAAAAGTTTCGGATGCCTGTTTACTGACGATATCAGCATCCTTATAATTAAAGTTGACACTTCCTTCAGTCTTCAACTTTTCTGTTTCAGTAGCAAAGTTCACACCTGCCATTTTCACAGCAGTCAGACCGTTTCCTCCCTTACGGAATCCTCCACCTCCACCGGGAAAAGCATTGTCATTTACGTTATTGACCGAACCGATGGCAGTCAGCTGGTTCTTGTTGCGGAAATGATTGATCATCACCTTTCCGCTATAACGGTCTTTCGTACCGGCAGCCAGATCGGTATTACCAATCCATCCCTGATTCATTCCGGGCTTCACACTCAGGTCGAGCACGGTTTCCTCTTCTCCATCGTCCACACCAGTCATTCGTGCCATATCCGACTGTTTTTCATAAGCACGTATCTTATCGATGATATTAACCGGCAGGTTCTTCATGGCGATATTAGGATCATCGGCAAAAAACTCCTTGCCGTCGATCATAATTTTCTTTATTTCCTTTCCGTTGATCGTAATCTTACCGTCATCGTCAATTTCTGCTCCCGGCAATTTCTTAACCAGTTCTTCCAGTGCAGAACCCTCCGGAACACGATATGCAGAGCTATTGTATACCAATGTATCTTCAGCAGCAGTAACCTCTGGTGCCTGAGCTACAATGACAGCTCCTTCAAGCATAATTGCATCCGAGTGCAGGGAGATTGTTCCCAGATTAAGACGTGGTTTAGAACTCGTTAATGTAATAGGCTGAAAAGACGGCGAATATCCGACAAAGGAAACCTTCAACAGATATTTACCCGGACGAGCTGACAAAGAAAAGCGTCCGTCCAAATCAGTCACATTACCAGCTACCATCGAACTATCTTTCAACGCAAGAATCTGTACCGTAGCCTGCATCACCGGGGAGTTATCATCTCCATCGACAACTGTACCCGAAACTAAACCTTTGCTACCTCTGCTTTGTCCAAAAGCGTATATCCCACAGGATAACAGTAGCAGCCCCATAACCCAGTTTTTCATTATTCCGATCTAATCAAATGTTTTAACGCTGGTTTGACATCAAAACATTTTAAAGGTTTAATATTGCAACCTTTTTTAAAACTTATTTTTTTCTGAACGTTTTTTCTATACGATGCTTCTGATACAAAAACTCCCAACAAATCACACAGATAATCAGATAAACTATTCCGACAGAATTGTCGGCCACCTGCAAATCCTGGTTTACAGCTCCCTTTATCAGCATCACGATGTAATACACTCCCCAGATATATAAGGCATATTTCATAGCTTTACTGCGCAGACATGCCGTCTCTTCGGCCTCATCCTTTACTTTAGAGAGAAAAATCATGAACAGCGACAGCCAGACAACCAACTTAATCCCCAATTTTACATAAATCAAATTCCCGTCGTGTACCTGACCAAACATATACATCAACAAAGGCACAAAAACAGATAAAATAAGTAATGCGTATCCTGCTATTCTACAGGCAACCGGTAATATTCCTTTCATAAATCAATTTATTGGTAAATTCAGCACAAAAATAATTAATTGTCAACGTACACACATGTACTTTTTACTTTTTTTCTATTTTTGCAGGAAAAACAATAGATTTATGAGTAAACAAGAAGTTGTAATCTGCCATAACCTGGAAGAAAACCTGCAAAAGGCAGTCACCAGCAAAACATACGATAAATTATTTATTCTGACCGACGAGCATACGCGCACGTATTGCCTTCCGATTATCGAAAAATATCCGTTTCTTGCACAGGCAGAACATATTTGCATCGGAGTGGAAGATATTCATAAGAATCTGGAAACTCTTGCCTACGTATGGAGCCAGCTTAGCAACAAGGGAGGTACACGCCACTCACTGATGATCAATCTGGGCGGAGGTATGATAACCGACCTGGGTGGTTTTGCTGCTGCTACTTTCAAACGAGGTATCGACATGGTTAACATTCCTACTACATTACTGGCCATGGTAGATGCTTCTGTAGGAGGAAAGACAGGCATCAACTTCAATGGGCTGAAAAATGAAATTGGAGTGTTCGCACCAGCCAATTATGTTCTGATAGACTGTGAATTTCTTAAATCACTCGATTATCCCAATATCTTGTCGGGATATGCGGAAATGCTGAAGCACGGACTTATCAGCAACACGGAGCACTGGAGCGAGCTTATCAAATTCGATATGGAGCACGTAGACTACAAGCATCTGCAACAACTTGTCGCTACTTCCATCGAGGTAAAAGAAAAAGTGGTAGAACAGGATCCTTTTGAGAAAAATATCCGCAAGGCCTTAAACTTCGGACATACCGTAGGTCATGCATTCGAAAGTTTTGCTCTGGAAACAGGAAATCCTGTATTGCATGGATATGCCGTAGCATGGGGAATGGTGTGCGAACTATATTATTCACATCTCAAGGTAGGTTTCCCAAAAGACAAGTTACGCCCTACCATACAGTTCATCAAGGAGCATTACGGGAAACTGGCATTCAGCTGTAAGGATTATGACCGTCTGTACGAGTTTATGAAACATGATAAGAAAAATTCCTCACTAGGCAATGTCAACTTTACCCTACTCGGTGAAATAGGTGATATCCATATCAACCAAAGTGCCACTCAAGATGAGGTATATGATATGTTCGACTTCTATTGCGAAACAATGGGCTAAAAGGCATTATTAAAGATATTACAGCGACAGCTTATTCTAAAAAAGCAGAAAAAAGCATATGAAATAATTTGCTAATTTAAAATAAAGCCTTACCTTTGCATCCGCAATTCGGGGTGTAGCTCAGCCCGGTTAGAGTACGCGTCTGGGGGGCGTGTGGTCGCTGGTTCGAATCCAGTCACCCCGACTGGTGAAAATGAAGGAGTTAAGTCGTTGACTTGACTCCTTTTTTCTTTTATTCTATAACAAATCTACAACATTTCTATGTCCATACCGCCAATGTAGATGTTTGCGTCGCTAAAGTAGATGTTTACAATGCTAATGTAGATGTTTACGCGGCTCAAGTAGGTAGTGACGATTTCATTCATCAAACACCCTCTTGAAAAAACTTTGTTAGAAAAATGCTTTCACGCCTTCACAAGCCTGTAAACATTTAGCAATCAGAGTAATATTGTGAAGGGACGACCTTTCACTCCTAACTCACAAGCTTCACCGTAACACACTATATACAAGCACATTACGGTGAAACTTCACAGGACATACCCATCTTTCACTAACTAATAAAGACCGTACCGACAACAAATTAATAACCGAAACGCGACGTGTCCACATCCTTGTGTTCCTTTGCCTTGTAACCACCGAACTTATAGGTAAACGACAGGGAGAAAGAACGGCTGTCAGCATGCTGGTTTATCTCGAACCGCTGCCCCCTGTCGTTCACACGGGCGTTAGGAGTGGCACTGTTGAACAAGTCATTGCCCGACAGACGAAGTTCGGCTTTCTTGTCGGCAGAAGTCCATTTCAGTCCGGCATCGACTTTCCAGATGGAGGACAAATCATAATTTCCCTGAACGGAAGGGCTGACGTACAGCCCATTCAACTCCAGGCTGATGGCCGGCTTGGAGGACAGGCGGAAGGTATTGTTCAGCATCGCGATTCCCCGCCAAACGCAGTTATCGAAGCCGATGGCATGATAGTCTTTGCAAACATCCCTGAGGTAGGAGCCGTTCAGTGTGAGGCGAGAGTTCCAAATGTTGCCGACCGTGAAGGGCAGTATCACCGAAAGGCCGAAGTTCTGTTCGTAATCGTAATTCACCGTCTGATAAATCATCGTCAGTTCGTCGGGGCTTTGATAAGCCAACTGGGCGAACAAGTCTTTTACATGGGTATAGTACAGGCTGAAGATGTATTTGCTTTTCAGTATATAGGTCAGGTCGGCAGTATAATCTGTCGAGGGACGCAGGCCGGGATTTCCCACTACTTTGGCATAGCCGTTGAGGTAGCTCGTAGCGTCCTGCATGCTCCAATAGTCGGGATAGGCCTTGTCTGAAGAAAAAGAAAGCTGGAAGATGTGGGAAGCCGACGGCACATAGTTCAATTGCAGGGAGGGATAGACAGCCCAACGATCGTAACCGGCCAGACGGTAATACTCTCCGGCCACGGACAGAGAGAACGACAGACGCTCACCAAAGGCTTTCTCCAACCCTCCATAGAAATTGTAGGTCCGTTCGTCTAGTTCCGTATCCGAGTTCAGTGATGACATGTCATTTCCATCTTGCGCATGATATAACTGGGCACTTTTCTCGTTGGCAAAAGAAAAGTTGATGCCGTAGTTCAGGCTCCAATCCAAGGGCAGGACGTGCATCTGGCCGGCATAGACATTCCAGCGGTTGATGCGCTGGCGACTGTCGGCCAAAAACTCCTGCTCGACATTACCTGCCCGATTGCTGAACTCCTGTACGCTCGGATAGGAATAAGAGGTATAATCCAGCCCGACATTCATCCCCCAACGTGCCGTATAGTCGAGGTTGAAGTTGTGCATCTGTTCGTCTCCCTTTCGGACGTTGGATGACTCAGACAAGGAGCCTGTTGAGTTTTCAACCGTTTTGATGTTGGGAGTGACGGCTGCCGTATAGGCCATGTTCAGATGATCGTTCTCCGTTATCCGATAATCCAGAGAGGTACGGATGTTATGGGTCAGCTTTCTCCTCAAGCCGGTGTTGTATTGCTCCACCTCGTGTACCACGCCGCCCAGCGTATGGTGGGAGATGAAATCGTAGCCCGTCCACCGTCTGGTATAGTCGGCCGCATAGAGCACATCTGCCGTCACCTTCCGCCTTCCGAAAGAAAGGCTCATGCGGCCGTTGCCCTGCGCATAGCGGGCTTGAGTAAAGTCGGCTCCAACTTCTCCACGCAGGAAAGGTTCCTCGGACTTCCGATTCTTCAGCACCAAGTTGATGACCGCCCCTCGTACACGGTACTTGGCCGGCGCGCTATACATCACTTCCGCCTTCTCCACGTTGCCCACAGGCGTATTCTTCAGCAGATTGGCCAGTTGTTCGCCCGACATGGACGAAGGGCGTCCGTTCAACACTACCGTCACGCTTCCTGCTCCAATCAGGCTAAGGCTCCCGCCCTGCTCCCATACTCCCGGCAGGCGGGTCAAGGCTTCGTAAGCGTTGCTTGCTGTCGTCTTTTCGGCCAGGGCTTCCACGTCGTAGGTCAGGGCGCCGTTCTCTGCCTTCACCAAGGGACGTTCAGCACTGACCACCACTTCGCCCAAGGCATAGGCATCCTGTTCGTCCATCGTCACCACACCCATATCACCTGCCGCATCATAGTCCTTCACCACACTCTTGTAGAGCAGATGCTGAAAAATCAGGCGATACCGTTTCAACGTCCGATGGAACACAAAGCATCCCAATGAATCAGTCGTCACACCATCGACAAATACGGAGTCCGATGTCTGCATGACTACCGTTGCGCCCTCAATCGGCCGTTGGTCCTTATCCGCCACACGTCCTTTTACCTCCTGCGCAGCCAAGCGGGTGGCTGCCACAATCAAACTTACTGTCAGAATTACAATCTGTTTCATAAAGCATTCATTCTTTTTGTTTTCATGCCGCAAAGTAACGGCCTTTATGGCAGAAAGCAGGTTATTGTCCCGTTATGCTTTCCTTATATTATTGTTAGAAAACGCCCGATTGTTAAGAGATTGTTATATCTTTGCCGACAAATCGAGACACTTATGCCCGGCAAATACATCAAAATAGTCACCTTTCTGAGTCTGATTGTCATCGTGGCCATCCAAGGCTCGTGGCTGGCCCACACCTACCGGCTGATTGAGACGGAACTGTTGCAGGTGGGCAACCGTCTGTTTCCGCAGGCCGTTGTGGACGAGGCCAAGACGCGTCTCGACCGGCTAAGCGACACCCAAGGCGAAGACATCACCCTCAGCTTCTCTACGAATTTCGACTACCAACAGGAAATCGACCAGACACTGTTCGAGTATCTGACGGTGCTTGCCAACGATTACGCCGATTCGGTCTATCACTCGTCCATCTTCCTGCCGCTGGCCGACTCCATCTTTGCAGCCCGTCTGGCGCAAGAAGGGTATCAGGCTCAGGTGAAATGCCAGCTGGTCGACTCCCTTGGCGCTCCCCTTCAGGAAGAGGAGGCTTCTGCCTGGCACCATCCGTTCAAGACACTCCGGACCAATCCAGTCTATCTGAACAGGGAACATACGCAAGCCGTGCGGGCCACCATTCTGAACCCTTATTGGATTGCCTTCCGGCAGATGGGCGTCCTGCTCGTGGCCACCGCCCTGCTGCTGGTCTTTGTGGCCGGATGCATCGTCTATCAGGTACGCATCATCATCCGCCAGAACCGGATAGCCCGCCTGCGGCAGGACTTCACCTACGCCATGATCCACGACATGAAGACGCCCATCACCACCATCTCCATGACCGGGCATACACTGGAAAGCGGCCTGCTGGACCGAAACCCCGAACTGAAGAAACAGTACTTCGCCATCCTGCACGAAGAGAGCGCCCACCTGCTCGGCCTGTCCGAAAAGATTCTGACCATCGCCAAGCTGGAGCAGTCGCGCCTGAAGCTGGCGCAGGAACCGGTCAGCCTCCCTGCCCTGTTCAACGAGCTGACGCAGAAGTACCGGGTCCAGACCGACAAGGAGGTGACCCTTGAAACCCATTGTCCCAACTCCCTGCTGGTGACAGCCGATGCCGAATACCTGAAGGAAGCCCTCGGCAACCTGATAGACAATTCGCTGAAGTATTCCGACGAACGCGTCACCATCCGCCTCTCTGCCGAGGAGCAGAACCGCCACGTCCTCATCCGGGTGTGGGACAACGGCTGGGGCATCCCGCTGAAACAGCAGAAGCACATCTTCGAGAAGTTCGACCGCGGCGGACTGGAATACAAGAAGGAGAAGAAAGTGTCCGGCTTCGGACTGGGCCTGAACTTTGTCCACAAAGTTATCACGGCCATGGGCGGAAGCGTTTCAGTAAACAGTATAGAGGGCAAGTTCAGTGAATTCACGCTGACGCTGCCCGTTCCAAACAAGAAACTATGATACGAGTATTGCTGGTAGAAGACGACAAGAACCTATGCTTCATCCTGAAGAGCAGTCTGGAGCAGATGATAGGCGGTTACGAAGTGACCACCGCCCCCAACGGCCAGGAGGGGCTGGAACTGCTGGAGCAAAAGGAGTTCGACGTGATTGTGTCCGACGTAGAGATGCCGGTCATGGACGGCATGACCATGGTGCAGCACATCCGCCGGCGCCATCCCCGGCTGGCCATCATCTTCATCACGGGACTGACGACGGCACGCGACGTCATCAACGGCTACCAGTCGGGCGCGGACTTCTACATCAAGAAACCTTTCCTGCCCGAAGAGCTGAATGCCCACATCCAGGCCGTGCTGAAAATGAAACAGAGTGCACCCGCCCCGCAAACCGTAGATGTTCCCGCGGAAGAAGAATATACCATCGGCAGCTACCGTTTCCTGCCCTCGCAACACCAGCTCTGCCACGGCACGGAACGCCAGGCACTAACGCCCAAAGAAGCGAAAATACTCGAAATGCTCTGCCGCCGGAAAGGACAGGTGGTCCGGCGCGACGACATCCTGACCGCCGTATGGGAAACGGCCGACTTCTACTCCTCGCGCAGCCTGGACGTCTTCATCACCAAGCTCCGCAAGTATCTTTCCCAAGACTCCACCGTCACACTCAAGTCGCTGAAAGGTGTAGGCGTCTGTCTGGAAGACTAAGCCTCATCGCCCTCCCACGAAGCACGGCATGAGGGTGTAACGCAGTGCTTCGTCACCCCCTCACGAAGCACTTCCTGATACCCTGACGAAGCACTGTGTCAGAGGGTCACGAAGCACCGTGTCAGGAAGGCAGAAAGAACGGAGTCCGCATACTTTTATTTACAGGGACAGGTATAGTAGCCTTTGCCCCGGGTTTTCGAGCCATAGGCTATGGCATGCGTGGGGCAATAGTGATAGCAGGCCAGGCAGTTGAGACACCGGCCGTGCCAGACGGGCATGTGTTTCCCCTCACGCTTGGGGTGTACAGCCGTCAGCGTGATGTTACCCACGGGACAGGCCTCCACGCAACGGCCGCAACCGATACAGGCCTCCGCATCGACATGGAAAGCCTTATCACTGGTGGCATAACGGGTAAACAGCGGATAGATAATGCTTGTTTTCAACCCCGGTAACGTACCCTTCCAGGTAAAGTCGCCACACACCCCTGCCTTGATTTGTTCCGCTACTTGTCGGACGATGGCCGGAGCGGCATCCAGTTTGCGGTCGCGCACCTCGGCACGATCCACATCGAAGCCGGGGAAGAGGACATACGTATTGGGCATGAACACCGTGAAGCCGGCATCGGCCTGCAGCCCCGCCCCACTCACCGTTTCGCTCCACATGCGGTACAGGCGGCCTGCGTCATCGCCGCAGGTTGCCAGCAAGCCGACGTAATTCCGACCGGGCACATAGCCCCGTACGTTCATCGACGCCAGCACGTCTGCCAAATACTTGGGCAATCCCCACGAATGCACGGGGAAGACAAAGAGCAGCGGCTCGCCCCCGGCCAGCGTCACCGCCAGCCGTTCCGCCCCCGGCCTCATGTACGGGCTCATATCCATCACCGGCTGGCCGTCCAACTCCCGGGCCAGCAGGGCCGCCACATAGCGACTGTTTCCTGTTGCTGAAAAATAGAGTATCATAACGTTTCTATAACAACGATGCGCCCCGTTCGTTCATCAGGCGGAGCTTCTGTCGGCAAAAATAAGGATTTATTTTTGTAGGAATATATCCGGCTCGTTTTAATCCATCTGAATACTTGAACATTTCATTTTTTATAGATTACTTTGCAACCCGAATACCCCATTGACAACCATATTTAAACAGAATACACAATGAAAAGACTGAAAGAACACTTGTTGATCTTGCTTTTAAGCTCAGTATGCTTCACAAGCCTGTCGGCACAAACCGATGCCGAACGGAAGTTTCTGGCCTCTGCCGACTCGCTGAACACACAGCTTCTCAACGCATATACCGAGAAGGACTATCCGGCTACCGAAGCCCTCTGCCAAAAGGTTATCGACCTCTACGACGCACATGCGTCGCAACTGGCCGAAGGCTATGCCTACTTCAAATATTCCAGCTACTACACCATGGCCAGCGTCCAGGCAATACAAGGGAAAAAGCAAGAAGCCGTCAGCAACCTGTCCAAAGCCCTGAACAGCAATAAAATGGAAGTCAGCTACAACAGGGTAGTCAATGATGAGGACCTGAAAGACATTCTGGATGCACCTGAATTACAACCCGCCCTGAAGCGACTGAAAGAGACCACCGATTACCTTTATATCCTGCAAAATGCGCCGGAATACACCCGCACGCAGCAGGCCGATAGCCTGCCCCGAATTGCCTATGCGCAGGCCGACGAGCCCGACTTGAAGCGAGTCCGTGACTATTTCCGGTTGGACAGCGTGGCCGTGGCGGGCGACGAACTGGCCACCATCAAACACATCCTGACCTATATCCACGACAAGATACGCCACGACGGGCAGAACGGCAATCCGACAGGCGGAAACAACTCCATCAACTTTGCCGAGGCCTGCAAGGACGGCAGCCGGGGCCTGAACTGCCGCGGACTGGCCACGGTGCTGAACGAGTGTTACCTGTCGATGGGTATCCCGTCGCGCGTCATCACCTGCATGCCGAAGAGATACATCAACGACTGCCACGTCATCAACGCCGTCTATTCGTCCACCCTCGGCAAGTGGCTCTGGATAGACCCCACGAACAACGCCTGGGTGACCGACGAACAGGGCAACCTACTGAGCATACAGGAAGTGCGCGCACGCCTCAGGAGCGGCCAGCCCGTCCGGGTGAACGAAGAGGCTAACTGGAACAACGAAAAGAAGACCACGACGGAAGAGTATCTGTACGAGTACATGGCCAAGAACCTGTTCTACCTGGAAAGCTGGACGCGCTACGGGTTCAACACGGAAAGCGACCATGAGAACCTCATCAACTACATCTTCCTGCAACCCACCGGCTGCGACAGCAAGCAACGGAACCCGAGGAACTTCTCCGTCAACGACGACCGGTACTTCTGGCGGCCACCACATGCAGGCAGCTGCCCTCAGCTACAGAAATAAAAAGCCTTGCGCACCAACAAATGCACAGAAGCTACCCTATTGCAGGTCGACCATTCCTGTTTTCAGGATATCCACCAAGATAGGCTTCATTCCGCCTACAAAACATTCCACGGCTATCACCATCAGGATAAGGCCCATGAGACGCATCATGACATTGTTACCCGTCTCTCCCAGCACATTAACCAAGCGGGTGGAAGCACGGAGAATAAAGTAGGTCAGCAAATATATAAAAGCGATGGAACCGATCAGGACGCTTTTCAACTCAATAGTATCGGCATCCTGCATCAGGACAATAGCATTGGCAATGGCTCCCGGACCGCAAAGCATCGGAATGCCCAAAGGTGTGATAGAAATATCGTTCGCATACGTTTTGATTTCTTCGTCCTTCAGCTTCATCGGCGTATAGCGTGCTTGCAGCATGTCGAAACCGATCTTAAAAATAATAACTCCACCCGCTATGCGGAAACCGTTGGTGGAAATGCCAAAGAACCAGAAAAGGAACTGTCCGGCAAAAGTAAAGACCATGATAATGATAAAGGCAGTCAACGTGGCACGGGTAACCACGCTGTGCCTCTCCTTATCGGTCATTCCCTGCGTCATGGTCAGAAACACAGGCATGGTGCCCAATGGATTGGTCAACGTAAAGAAAGAAGTCAGGCACAAAAGTGCAAAAGGTAAAATTGTATCCATAATATCAGTTATTAACAAATAGTCTAAACAAAATCGAGCAACAACAGCCCTATCATAAAAATGTAAGCAATTCCTTCAAATCCTTGATGTGATAAGTCGGCTTAAAAGGTAATTCACTCCGCCCTTCCACATCAAAAAACGCCTGATGCATACCCACGCCATAGGCTCCGGCAACGTCATTTTCCCAGTTATCGCCTACCATCAACGAATCTTCCAGATACGACTGAGTAGCCGACAAAGCGAAATGAAATATCGGAGCATGAGGCTTCAAGACACCGATATCATCAGACAAGACTACTTTCCGGAAATAGCCGTCGATACCCGCTGAACGCATCTTATGGCATTGTAACTCCTGAAAGCCGTTTGACAGAATATAAAGATTGTAACGTCCTGACAAATAGTCGAGCACTTCACGAGCATGAGGCATCAGCTTTGCTTTTGTAGGAATCACCGAGAAGAAATCATCCGAAAAACGTTTGGCCAGTTCTGCGTCGCCCCATCCTACCTGCTCCAGCGGATAGAGAAAGCGCTGGCGATTCAGTTCATCTTTTGTGATCTTTCCCTGTCCATACTCTTCCCACAACTCTACGTTCCGCTTCTGATAAAGCTGATAGAAGTGGTCGAAGGAAGAGAAAAAACGGTCATACGCATACTTGTGATACATTTCCTGAAACGTATCATAGGCATTTTCTGAAAAAGCCCACAACGTATCATCCAAATCGAAAAAGATGTTTTTATATCTACGGGACATAGGAGAAAGATTAAGACTCCCTAAAGAAACTACAAAAAAACGCAGACCTATGCTGAGGGTTACTGAGAATATTTCTCAAACCTCTCTGCAAAAGCCTGCGTTTACATCACTATCGATTTATTATCTACAGCTTATTTCACCTGGATCACAAGATATTTGGAAACACTCCAGAACTCTTGCGGATTGGTAATCTTCAGCGTAAGCTGGTTCTTATCATCTTTCTCGAACGCATAGGAACCGGCAGGATGGTTAGTCAAAATGTCAGCCGACTTGGAATACAGCTTGATTTCCTTGGTCGTACGGATATCGACTTCTGTAAAATAGTCCTTGTTGACTTCGGCATCCTGAAGCACTTCACCTTTCTTGAGAATATTCTGGTCTTTCAGTTCCTTCTTGGTTCCGAAAACAAACCAGGCTGTATTCAACGCCTTGTCCTGTTGGGAAACGGTCTTGGCTTTGGCTTCGTTTTCTGCAGTAAGCTGCTCCTTCTGTGTCGTCAGGTCGGTAACTGCAGCATCCAGTTCCTGAATTCGAATATTCTTTGATGCCAGCTCTGCCTGCAATTCCTCAATCCGCTGAGCTTTATCAGCTAAATCCTGTGTCAATTGTTCAACTGCACGCTTCAGCTGTGCCGAGTTTGTCTTGCTACTCTTCAGCATTTGTTGCAGCTTCTCAATCTGCTGCTTATTTTCTTCCATCTGTTTGCGGATGAATTCTATATCAGAAGCCATCTGCTGACGAGCACTCAACGAACCTTCTGCGACCGAACCACGCTGCAGGTCCACCCGATTTTCAGCAGCATTAATCTGCCGGAAACCTTCAGAAATATCATTGAATGTACCCATCATCTCGTCTAACTCAGCATCACGCTGGCCCAATACAACTTTCAAAGAATCATTCTCGGCCCTTAACTGGTCTTTGCTCTCACCTGTAAAATTGTCGCATGAAGCCACAACGGCCGCACATACAACCAAAAAAGCTAATTTTTTCATACGCTTTGTTTTAACGTTTAAAGTTGGTTTTTATTCTTTGTCTATTCCTGCTATCACTATTACTATTTCGCCACGAGGTTCATTGGCCGTAAAATGGGCAACCAAATCACTCAAGGTACCACGTACGGTTTCTTCATGTACCTTTGAAATTTCTCTTGAAACAGAAGCTTGCCGTTCTGTTCCAAAACATTCGGCAAATTGCGTCAAGGTCTTTACCAAACGATAAGGCGATTCATAAAACACCATCGTTCGCGACTCTTCGGCCAATACTTTCAGACGCGTCATACGTCCTTTTTTCTGGGGCAAAAAGCCTTCAAAGCAAAATCGGTCACACGGTAACCCAGATGCGACCAAAGCCGGCACAAAAGCTGTAGCCCCCGGCAAGCATTCCACTTCTACTCCATTCCTCGCACATTCGCGTGCCACCAAAAAACCAGGATCGGATATACCCGGCGTACCAGCATCTGATATCAACGCTACCGTTTCACCTCCCTTTATACGATTAACAACACTTTCAACCGTTTTATGTTCATTGAACTTATGATGAGATTGCATAGCATTCTTTATTTCAAAATGCTTCAGCAAAATGCCGGATGTACGCGTGTCCTCTGCCAGAATGAGATCAGCCTCTTTCAATATGCGAATAGCTCTGAAAGTCATATCTTCCAGATTACCTACCGGTGTGGGGACAATGTATAGTTTTCCCATAATCCGTTCAATTGAAATACTTACGCAAAAGTTCAACAAAATCCACTACAGTTTCGTTCTCCTCTCCAACAGGTACTTCTTTTTGAAACAAAGCTATGGCTTCCTCAAAGGAAACGGCTGCATTCAATTCCGTAAATACCCGATTCATCCGTGCAGCATCTCCGCCAAACAATTCACGAGTAAAACGGAACGAATCGTTCAGGCTGACAGCATGGCGCAAGTCAGTCGCAGGTTTTATCCGTTCGCCCAATATGGCCGACGGAGAGGGCTGCTCTTCAGACACGTGTACAGGAGCAGAAGAAGGTTCCGTGATTTTCACTTCCTGCCTGGTAGGTATCGGTTCTCTCTCTTCTACGATTTCCTGCCTTACGACGGCTTCGGGAGTCTGGGACCTTGTTCCTGTTTGCAGCAATTTATTCAATTCCGCAAATTTATTCTGCAGTTCATCCAAACGCTGTTCCATACGTCCGATACTCCCTTTCAGGACATCCATTTCTGTCCTTATATCATCTAACAGTTTCTGCATATCCTTCGTTGCATACTTATTAATGGTACAAATGTAGAAATAAATAATGAAAAAATACGAGGAAGCGAACAAAATGATTACTTTTGTACGGATTATAACAACAAAGGGATGAACGTTTTTTCAGAAGATCATATACAGGAAACCAGCAGACGTGGACGGATAGAAGTCATCTGTGGATCAATGTTTTCAGGTAAGACAGAGGAACTTATCCGACGACTGAAACGAGCGAAGTTTGCCAAACAACGGGTCGAAATATTTAAACCAGCCATCGATACGCGCTATTCAGAGGCCGAAGTTGTGTCACACGACAGCAATTCCATTGCTTCAACTCCTATTGATTCATCAGGCACTATCCTGCTTTTTGCATCTGAAATTGACGTAGTCGGTATAGACGAAGCCCAATTCTTTGACAATGGCCTGATAGACGTCTGCAACCAACTGGCCAATAATGGAATTCGAGTCATTATCGCAGGCCTCGACATGGACTTCCGTGGCATCCCGTTCGGTCCCATGCCCGGCCTATGCGCCATAGCCGATGAGGTGACGAAAGTACATGCCATTTGTGTCAAATGTGGACAACTGGCCTCCTTCTCTCATCGCACAGTAAAAAATGACAAGCAAGTGCTTCTCGGAGAAACGGCTCAATATGAGCCCCTATGCCGCACATGCTATTTGAAGGCAATCCAAGAAGACAGCAAGAAATGAAAAACCAAATTCGCGCATTATGGAACGTAAGAAAATCACTTTCGACAGCTTTATACGCGGCGCTATCATTTGCGGCGTTGTCATTGCCATTCTGATGCTTTTGAAAAGGCTTAGCAGCGTACTACTACCCTTTTTCATCGCATGGTTGGCCGCTTATTTGATTTATCCGTTAGTAACATTCTTTCAACATCGGTTGAAATTAAGGAACAGGGCTCTTTCTATATTTTGCGCTCTCCTTTTATTAGCTGCCATAGGGACAGCAGCTTTTTATCTGTTGGTCCCCCCAATGGTCCAAGAGTTCAGTCGAGTCAAAGATCTGCTGATGGCCTATTTTACAGACAGCAGCTATGGTAGCAATGTGCCACGTAGTCTATCAGATTTTCTACGAGAAAACATAGACCCGGCATTACTCAAACAACTTTTTCAAGAAAAAAACCTACTGAATATGTTGAAAGAAGCTGTACCTCCTTTATGGTCATTGGTCACAGAATCCATCAACCTTATATATGGAGTATTCACGATATTCATTATCTTACTCTACATCGTATTCATATTGTTAGATTATGAAAGTATTTCCGAAGGTTGGCCACGTTTACTTCCGGCAAAATACCGTCCCTTCCTGACAGGCATTATGAACGATGTAAAAGAAGGCATGAACAAATACTTTCGCGGTCAGGCATTTGTCGCATTATGTGTAGGCATTTTATTCAGCATCGGTTTCCTCATCATTGATTTCCCTTTGGCTATCGGCCTGGGGCTATTCATAGGTCTTCTTAACCTTGTCCCTTATTTACAGATTATCGGTTTTATCCCAACCATTATATTAGCTATCTTGAAAGCAGCCGATACAGGAGGAAACTTTTGGATCATTTTAGCAGCAGCCCTTGCCGTATTTGCTGTTGTACAAGCCATTCAAGACGGTTTCATTGTACCACGTGTAATGGGTAAGATAACTGGGCTAAACCCGGCTATCATCCTGCTTTCACTTTCCATATGGGGTTCACTGATGGGAATGTTAGGCATGATTATAGCGCTACCGTTAACCACACTTATGCTTTCTTATTACCAAAGATTTATTATCGATCGGGAGAAAATCGAACATACAGAAAGCTCTAAAAATCAAACACATGAATAAATATCAACCAAAGGAATAAAATAAAAACGCTAATAATATTTGCTATTTAAAAAGGAATGACTATCTTTGCACCCGCTTAACAGCAATAAGGTTTGATTCGCTAGCTCAGCAGGTAGAGCACAACACTTTTAATGTTGGGGTCTTGGGTTCGAGCCCCAAGCGGATCACTCAAACAAAAAGCAAAACAATGAAAACCGCTGATAATCAATCATTATCAGCGGTTTTTCTTTTTATCCATACCGCAAATTGAAGCAGAATACCGCATCTTACTGGAGGTGAAATAGGTGGACTTAATTTTCACATAAAAACAAGTCCACCTGATTGGATTATATTTCACTGATTCTCTGTGTTTTGCATAAAACAAACTCTTTTCAAAACATGTATTTTTACACCATCAAAAAAAAGAAGAGTATGGCAATGCAAAGAAACTATTTTACGGTATTGTTTTTCCTGAAGAAATCAAAGCTGCTTAAAAATGGAGAAGCACCAATCTGTATGCGTATCACAATAAACGGAAAACGTGCAGAGGTACAAATCAAGCGAAGTATAGATGTTACAAAATGGAATACGCAAAAAGAATGCGCGATTGGCAGGGAAAAGAAGTATCAAGAAATAAACCACTATCTTGATACGATAAGAACTAAAATCCTTCAAATTCACCGTGAACTTGAGCAGGACGGTAAACCTATTACAGCAGATATTATAAAAAATATCTATTATGGAGAACACTCTACTCCCAAAATGCTGCTTGAAGTATTCCAGGAACACAATTCGGAATATCGGGAATTAATGAACAAGGAATATGCCGAAGGTACTGTTAGGATGTTGCTTTGGAAAAAAGAAGAACTATACTATCTGTCAGCCACTTACGTTTAGGTTAGTATTTCTCAATATCAGTAACATTAAAGATGAAAAAAATGAGAAAAAAATTGGATTATGATTTTTGTTCGGCATCTCCAATATTGGAATGGCTGGGTGATAAGTGGGCTTTAGTGGTTTTATTGAAGCTACACGAAACAGGGGTAGTGCGTTTCAATGAATTATATAAAACGATTCCTTCCATTTCGGAAAAAATGCTTTCTTCCGTTTTACGCTCACTGGTAACAGACGGATTAGTAAATAGGAAAATATATCCATCTGTACCACCCAAAGTAGAATATTATGTATCAGAGTTCGGTGAAACTTTAATTCCTCATTTGGAGCAATTAAAGCAATGGGGACAAGAGAATTTTGATACAATAATGGAAAATAGGCAGAAAAATAAATATTAAACTCTTAGTGCAAGGTGCAAGTATATATCTATATATAGCTTGCACCTTGCACTAACCAAATGGGATTTATTTTCAGTGATTTGCGTATCTCAAAATAAAGTTGTATCTTTGAACCCAAGATAAAGGCAGACACCATCCCGACAAGGGAAGCCAATAGTTCTTTCAAAAAAGTGTCCAATTCGTACCCCCTTAAAGGTAGTGGTATGCTAAGATATTGATTTTAAGATTTGTATTTCGCTGGGTTCATAACCCAAGCGGATCACTTAAAATCAGAGAGTTACACAAAAGTAGCTCTTTTTTTTATGCTTGAATTGCGCCGGTTTACATGGGGATATTCAGTAAACCAGATCAAGGGTCAGCGGATATTACTTCATTTCATATAAACAGTTTTCATAAAAAACAGGGGCAGCGTCTAAATTTGATACATAAATAATATCATTCCGACACGCCCCTAAGTTTTTCGATTTTTTCAATCTTATCAAATCTACTTCTTCTGGATTTTAGCTACATATCCACCACCTGGATACATTTTTATTTGAATCTTTCTATCGAAAGATAACTCACCAACTTGTTTACGATAATCCGTTCCTTTACGATGAGCATTCACTCCATCGCAAAATTGTTCAAGCTGATATTTGCCTTCAGGCAAAAAAGACAAATCAATAGTCAACTCACGGGTATTCCAATCAGTAATTCCACCTACATACCAAACATCTCCCTTACGACGAGCAGTTACAATATATTCGCCCATCTTACCTTCCAAAACTCTCGTTTCATCCCATACAGTAGGAATTTGTGCTATAAAATCTGTAGATTCTGGCTCGCGCATATAATTGCTAGGAGCATCACAAAGCATATTCAACGGAGACTCCAGCACTACATACAACGCCAATTGACGACAACGCGTACCTTGGCTCATCGGTTCAGAATAGCAAGGATAATAATGTCCCTTAGCTGCATTACGCATAGCTCCTTGAGTGTAATCCATAGGTCCAGCAACTTGACGAATAAAGGGAAGCATAACATCATATTTTACTTGATCATAAGATACTGGATTCCACTTTAATTGTTCCAATCCATTTACACCTTCAAAATTGAGCACATTAGGATAAGTTCGATTCAAGCCTGCCGGTTTAAACGTCCCATGTAAATCAAGAACCAACTTATATTTAGCACACATCGCAGCTGCACGATAATTAAAGTCGGTTATAATCTGATCGTCGCGATCCATAAAATCAACCTTAAAGCCTTTTATTCCCATTTCTGAATAATGACGGCATATGTTTTCCATATCACGATCAAAAGCATAATATCCAGCCCAAAGAATAATGCCTACATTACGCTGCTTGGCATAATCCACCAATTCGCGTAAATTAATATCCTTGACAACCTGCATCAAATCCGCTTTCAAATTTACGGCCCATCCTTCATCCAAAATAACATATTCTATCCCTTTAGATGCCGCAAAATCAATATAAGCCTTATAGGTTTCATTGTTTACTCCCGTCACGAAATCAACTCCTTCCAAATTCCAATCATTCCACCATTCCCATGCTACTTTACCCGGCTTAATCCACGAAGTATCGTCGACACGTGAAGGAGCGGCCAACAGATAACTCAGATTGGAAGCGGCCAAATCCTTATCCGAAGTAGAAACAATAGCTATACGCCAAGGGAACGTACGCGCTTTCTCAACTTTGGCTATATAATTTTCCCGTTCAGTTACCAACATCTGAAGCTGATTATGCCCGCCTTGTTTTAACTGCTTTGGATAAGGAGCAAAAACCGCACTCAACCGATTACTTCCCTGGGAAGCAGACAAATAAAGTCCTGGATAATTTTCCAAATGAGTTTCTGTTATACACATCTTCATACCTTCGCCTACATTCACAACTACAGGCAAAAACATCAGCCTTTGTTTATGCAACTTAGATAAAGATGTAGTTGTATATTCATTTTCAAATGAATTAAAGAACTGAGCGTCAGGGTTATCTTCATTCCAATTTCTGACATATGGAACTGAAGCTACCGCATCAAAAGGAAAATTAAAATCAGATTGTTCCGAAACAATATTAAAAGGCTTTTCCACATCGCTTACAAAGCGATAGGCAATCCCATCATCATATGCTCTAAATTCGACTCGATAATGTCCTTTAAAGAATAAAACCAATTCATTATAATGATCTCTAATTTGAGCAGCGCGATAGAATGGAGAAAACACCGTTTCGTCCACACTCTTACGCCGACTTTTTTGAATACGAACACCAGTGCCCCACACCGTTCCATTATCCAAAGTCATGGAAATATTTGATGGAGCCATTATCTGGCGACCGTTACAAACGACATCGTATGTCAATTGTTCACCAGCCACAATTGTTGTAGATAAATTTCCCCCAGGAGATTTCAAAACAAAACTTTTTTGGGCGTACACTGAAATTCCTAATACGCACCACAATAATAACAATAAAACAGCCTTCTTCATTGTCAAAACAATATTTAAATTATAAAATCTAAAACTATCTCATAAAGTTAATCAAGCAAAACCACAGCTCTTGACTACAAATTACTTCATCAACATCAAAGAAAAGTCAAACTATAGACGTTTACAACATATATGAATATTATAAACAAGATTGTTGATTTTTAATAATAAATGCATAGTCAAAGTTGTGCCATCGATAAACCTTCTCTATCATCTTCCTGTGCGCAAAGCCCGGTATATCGTCTCCTGAATGCGTTCACGCACATCAAGCTCCATCAACAGATTGTTACAGACATCGGGAGAAATACGATTGCTCAAAAACACGTAGACAAGACCATTGTCGGGATCGACCCAGGCACAAGTACCCGTAAAGCCTGTATGGCCATAGACGGAAGCTGGAGCAGACTCACAACAAGGGCTGAAGCGCTCATTGGCCTTGCCAGGCTTATCGAAACCCAATCCCCGACGGCTGATGCGTGAAGTCTGAGTCGTAAACGTTCGGCATGTCTCGGCACTCAAGTAACGCTTGCCCTGATAGACTCCGTCGTCGAGCAGCATCTGGCAAAGGGCGGCGACTTCGGAAGCATTCGAGAACAGGCCAGCATTGCCCGACACCCCACCAAGAAAAGCGGCCGACTCGTCGTGGACAAAGCCTCGCAAAGTAGTCTTGCGCAGGAAGGCGTCGGTCGAAGTAGGTACGATGTGGCGGGCAGACAGGAAAGCCAAAGGACGAAAACCTGTATGTGCCAATCCCATCGGCCCATAAAATTCTTTGTGAAGGAATTCATCCATCGAAAGGCCCGTACGAGCTTCGACTACCTGCTGGAGAAGGATGAAACCCACACAACTATAGCGGTAACGTTTGTCGCGAAGGCGCGCATCGGCAATCTTCCGCATCATCTCCTGCTTGAAGGAGGCTTGGAGCCAAAGGCTATCGGACACCTGGATGGTGCAACTATCAGTCCTGAAAGGAGAAGTCAACCCTGCACGGAAACGAAAATGGGGATTGCCCCACGTTTTACGTCCGAGGCGGACGGTGTGGAGGCGATCGGCACTCGCTTTAAACAACGTGCCGGCGTAACTTTCCTTGTCGATAGCATCCTGATAGAACAAAATGGCAGAAGGCAAACCCGACTCGTGCATCAACAATTCGCGAATAGTGATGCGCTCCTTGTCCGTCCCCTTCAGGAAAGGAAGATAAGTCGAAGCGTAGTCGGTCAAGCTAAGAAGGCCCTGATCATAGAGTTTCATCACGGCCAGCAGAGTGGCCGTCATCTTGGTAAGCGAAGCCAGGTCGTAGACGTCGGTTGCCTCCACGGGAACCTTTCCTCCTTTCTCCTGCGTACCGAAAGCCTTGTTGAACATCTCGTGCCCATCCTTCCACACGACGACCTGACAACCAGGAAAAGCCCCCTTGCGGATACCCTCCTCCACGATGTCGTCAATCTGAGAAAGAATGCCCGCATCCATGCCATGTTCGTCGGGGTTGTAGCGGGGAAGCGCGCGCGGCTCGATGGTGACGCCCTCGCCTGCAACAAAAGCTTCGCCGATGCTGGCCGAAAGACGACCGTCGGCACCCGCTACGCCATAGAGTATATCCGCCACACCTTGTTGTACCTCTTCGTCGGAGGCATGGGCCAAAACTACGGCCGACGCCTTCTTGAGGCATCCGTCCATCCACGACTCCAACCGATAACCTTGGACGAACAGAACATAAACCACGGGGACTTCTGGAGCAAAGGTTTCAAAGAAAGTGCGATAGGCGTCCAGATTGTCCTCAGTGACACACACCAGTACCCGACGATAGGAAGCAAGTCGTTTCTGGAACGCAGCACATTGCGAGGCATTCATGCCACGCACCACGTCGAACCGCTCGGGCTCGGCATAGGGACGCAGGGCTTGCATGAAGGGCATCAGCTCCGCATGGTCGCCCACGTTGACTACGGCCACGTCTTTCAATGTAGGATCCAAGGGCAAGGTCTTCTCCTCGTTGCCCAGCACGGTGACGGCCGCCAGACTCAAGCGGCGCACAAGGTCGCGCGCCTGAGGCGTATTGAGCCGCGTACTGAGTCCCGACAGGCGTACGAAAGGTTTCCGATTCAATCCCAACGCATATTTGTAGGTCAGCACCTTGCGGCATCGGCGCGCAATGTCTTCTTTGGAAAGTTCGCCGTGCTTCACGGCACGAAGTACCGCATCGACATCTTCCTTGATGCGACGCGGCACGAGCAACTGGTCATGGCCCGCCTTCAACGCCTCGAGGCAGAGGGAAGCGCTACCCGAAACGCCTTTCATGGCAAGGGCGTCCGTAAAGACCAGCCCCTTGAAGCGAAGTTCATCGACGAGGAGGTCGTGTGTAATCTTGCGCGAGAGGGAAGTAGGCACTCCTTCCCTACCCTCCAGCGCGGGTACGGCCAGATGGCCCACCATGATGCCGTTCAGCCCCGCGTCTATCACCTGGCGGAAGGGGTAAAGCTCCACACTATCCAATCTTTCGCGCGAGAAGCGCAACGTGGGCAGGGCTTTGTGGGAATCGACGTTCGTATCGCCATGACCAGGGAAATGCTTGGCTACAGAAACCACGCCTCCGTCTTCGAGGCCACGGGCATAGGCCACAACCTTGCGGGCCACGTTCGCGGGGTCTTCGCCAAAGGAGCGGGTATTGATGACGGGGTTCGAGGGATTGATGTTCACGTCGGCCACAGGGGCAAAGTTGACGTGGATGCCCATCTCGCGGCACTCGCGGGCCACCTCGCGCCCGTATTCGTAGAGCAGGCTATCGTCGGCGATGCATCCCAGCACCATGTTGCGCGGAAAGCGGGGCGTCTCCTTCAGGCGCATGGCCAGGCCCCATTCGCCATCCAAGGTGATCATCAGAGGTACGTCGGCCCACTCCTGAGCCAAGTTGGTCAGCGCCACCTGATCGGGCACCTCGCCGGCGGAGAACAAGAGGCCGCCCACCTTGTAATCTTTCACCACCTTGCGCAGGAGATCTACGTTTGCCTTGGTCTGCGTGGGAGCAATCGTATAGATGAAAAGCTGGCCGATACGCTCGCGTAGGCTCAAGGTCTGCATGACGGAGTCCACCCATTGACGGCAACCTGCATCGTCTTTCATCGCATAGAGGAAGGAAGCCTCTCCGCGGGGCGTGGAAGCAGGCACGCTTTGGGCATCGGACATAGGACGGTTGACAAAGAACAATATCAGGACGGCCAGCAGGCAGATGCGTTTCAACGAAGTGTTTTTCATAGCGGCTGAGAGATTATTTTTTCGTTAACGTCAATGTCCACACTCCCACATACACGCCGTTCTTGCCCGTATGGAACACGGGCGTCTCGCGCCCCTCGGCATTGGGGTAGAAGGCGGGAGTCTCCATAAACGTGTGCGAGTGTCCGCCAAGGATGGCGTCGATGCCCGAAGTGGCCACCACCAGCTTCTCGTCGCTCATGGCTTTGGGATCGATACCGCGGATGCCCAGATGCGACAGGCAGATGACGGCGTCGCAATGTTCCTCGTTACGAAGGAGGTCGGCCATCTCCTGCGCCACGGGGATGGGATCTTTGTAAACCACGCCCTGACACTTGTCGGCCTGTATCAGTCCCTCGGGTTGGGGAGCCAGGCCGAAGAGGCCGATGCGCAAGCCGTCGCGTTCGATGACCACATAGGGCTTCACCAGTCCCTCGAGCGGCGTACCTGTCACGTCGTAGTTGGAGCAGACCACCGGAAAGCGAGCCATGCGGAAGAGGCGGGCCATGTTCTCCATGCCGAAGTCGAACTCATGATTGCCGATGGTCATGGCGTCGTAGCCCATGTGGTTCATCAGCTGGATTTCGACCTCGCCCTTGTAGAAGTTGTAGTAGGGCGTGCCTTGCGAGATGTCGCCACAATCGAGCACGAGCGTGTTGGGATGTTCGGCACAGAACTGGCGGACGAAGGCGGCACGGCGGGCCAATCCACCCTTACCGGCATCGGCGTCGGCGGCATCGGCGGCCAGAGGTTCCACACGGCTGTGCATGTCGCTCGTCTGGAGCAGATAGAGTTCTTTTGTCTGCTGGGCGGAGAGGCTCAGCGCCAGGCATCCGGCCAGCCAAAGCAGCATATAGATTCGTTTCATCATTGCGATAATCCTTTCTTTCTTGAGTTTACATTGTTCATTTCTTCATCACCACACGGCCTTCGATGCGCGCCTCTATCTTCCGTCCGGCAGCCGTCTCGCGCTCCACGTAGTCCATGAAAAGGCCGCGGAGCGTGGCTCCCTCGGGACACTGGCGCTGGCTGGCGCGGGTCAGGGCCGCCATGCCGTCGTTGCCCTCGGCCAGGAAGTCGATGGTGCCCACGGTGTAGGTGCGCCCCTCGTCGATGGCCTGTCCGCCCACCTTCGCCTCGAGCAGGTGGCCTTCGGCATCGATGACCAGGTTCAGCCCGCTCACTCCCTCACCGCCACGGGCGGCAATGTTGGCGCAAAGCTCCTTCAGGTCGGCTCCGCCCAGCGTGAGCACACAGAGCGAGTTTTCAAAGGGCAGGATTTCGTAGATGTTCTGCGTGGTGATGTTGCCCTCGGTCAGCACATTGCGAATGCCGCCCACGTTGACCAGACCCACGTCGGCCGGACGGCCCAGCACGCTGGCGGCGGCCTGGCGCAAGACGTCGGCTATGAGGTTGGACAGGGGACTTTCGGGACGGAAGCGGTCCATCGACACGGCGGCCACGCCTTTCACCTCGCCCATCACGCTATCCACCCCAGCCTTGTAGGGCTCCAGCAGCGCCAGGGCATCCTTGTCAGGCTCCGCATCCCAGGTGGCGTCCATCGCCACCCGCGTGCCTTCCACCTTCGTCACTTCGTATTCCGCACGGCAGGAGACCAAGCCGCATACGCAGGCCAGCAGCACCACCGCCATCCACTTCGAGTATGTATTTTTCTTTTCCATGCGTTCATCGTATTTTTAAACCGACACAAAAATACGAAAAAAAATCGGAACTAGCAATAGGCATCATCCACAAGAACACCACATGTTCCAACCTACGCTTCAAGCGTCACAAATATCACAAATCACAAATCACAATTATCGAAAATAGATTTCCAACC
>ENA-OOVE01000074-OOVE01000074.1-human-gut-metagenome-genome-assembly--contig:-NODE-74-length-26385-cov-6.425205_pt1 | contig 26385 bp, 26 predicted proteins | sample MGYA00241556_ERZ501294 | MGnify/ENA primary metagenome ERZ501294 (study PRJEB25962, sample SAMEA2042283) | human gut metagenome | biome: human gut; feature: human-associated habitat; material: faeces...
GGTCAACTTCAAAAATGAACACCCATCCTACCTAGTATCGATATGGGGATAATTGGATTGTATGTTTACACGATGGAGGAAATAGGTGAAAAAACTTGTTTATGGGCTTTTATTGAAATCCGTCGTTTCCTCATTTTTTGTGTTTTCAGAGTAGACTGCAACTACACAGACAACATGGAAAACAGGTTGTGGGTCGAAAAATAGGCAAAAACATGGGTATAGTTTGATTGCGGGGCGAAAAACAAATAGGTTTGTTGATTGTGCGAGTTTCAATAAAAGATATTTGCTCGTGCGTTTTATTAATCTTTTTAGGCTTTGCACGAAATACATTTCTCGATTTTATGTTTCGTTTCGACTTGAACCAATGAATGAACCAATGATTGAACTAATAAGTGAACCAATCTGGACTTTAAAGTATACTATTATTACTATTGGATAGGGGATATATATGAATTTAGGAAAAGAAAGTTAAACGATTGAATTCAAGGAATCTACAAGTGAATTAAAAGAAGGAATACGATCTATTGCTTCTATGTTGAATAAAAATCAGCATTGCGTGCTTTACTTTGGCGTTAATGACAATGGGGATGTGATTGGCCAGCAAATTGGAAACCGAACACTTCATGATGTTTCTCAGGCAATTTCAGTCAACATCGAACCTTGTGAAACTCAAGAAACTCGGACTTATTGAAAAAGCTGGAAAGGCTGATATGAGAAAATACATAGTTGGGATGATAGAAGTGGTCATTTCAAACCAAATATAAAATCAATGAAATATGCAGATGAAGCCTTTGGAAAACTTCCGAAGGAACTGTTCACAAAGAATTCAAAGAAAGGAAACAAATAAAATGGATAACTTGATTGGTAAATACGGTTCCACCCTCTGGGAACCGCCCATAGACGAAGAGGATGCCAAGTGGTACAACGGTGGGAAAGAAGCTCAGGGCCACCAAGGCCTCGTTGGGAAAGTCATCAAGGATGATGGCGATATCCTGACCATGTTTTGCCAAGGAAGGACGATGCGTTTCTTCAAGAAAGACTTTAAAGCCTATCAGGAACCGGAATTCGAGTGGGGCGACAAAGTCCTGATTCTCGACAAGAACCTGGAAGGTACAATCTGCCATTTCACCTGGCACTTTAAGAACAAAGAGTACTTCTATTTTGTCGAAGTCAATGGCAAGAGACTGAAGAAGCGATATTACAGGACGGATTTGAAAAAGCTATGAACTACCTAGAACTCAGCAAAGAAGTCTCCTATGCCCTGCGCCACGCCCCATGGGAATATGAGCTCGAGATGGACGAAGAGGGATTCGTCCCGATAGCGCAACTTCTCGCCGCCCTCGATGAGACCGGGCATTATGAGAGGAAGATTACAATCGAGGACCTCCATTATATGATGGAAGCCAGCGACAAGAAGCGCCATGAAATCGTCGGTGACAAGATCAGAGCTCTTTACGGCCATTCCGTCCCTAACAAAATCCAAAAAGAAAAAGCTACTCCACCTGATGTCTTATATCATGGCACGGCTCATAAATTTATAGATTCCATTATGAAAAGCGGGTTAATCCCTAAAGGCAGGCAATATGTTCATTTGTCTATGGACACAGAAACTGCTCTTATCGTTGGCAAAAGAAGAGATAATAATCCTGTCTTGCTAGAAATTAATGCAAAACAGGCTTATGCAGGTGGTGTTTCTTTCTATATCGGCAATGATAAGGTATGGCTTAGCGATAATATACCGTCGAAATATATCAAGATAAAATATTAATATCATCAAAATAGAAGCGTTCTTCTACTACCAAAACTCAATTTTAATGATAATTTTGGTAGTAGAAGATGTTTTATGTTTTTTGAAATGGCAAAAATAATGGCTAAAATCCATGGATAGACGGAAACGAACCGATGATCACGGTGTACTCCGATAGGATTGAGATACTTTCAAGAGGCGGACTTGCACCTCTTCAGACTAAGGCCGGTTTCTTTCGTGGACATTCCGTTCCCGTAAATGAGAAACTATCTGAAATTTTCTTGCAACTGCATATCAGTGAAAAAACGGGAAGAGGAATTCCTGTTATTTCGTCTGAATACGGAGAAGGGGCGTTTGATTTCTCCGACAACGACATCACCGTCACCATTCCATTCAACTTCATCAACGAGGTGGGTGATAAAGTGGGTGATAAAGTGGGTGATAAAGTGGGTGATAAAACTGAAGAGCACGGACTCAATGACTCACAAACAAGAGTATTGGCTGAAATCAGGAATAACCCAAATATTACGAAAAAGGAACTGGCTGTTGTCTGCCATCTCGGCAGGACGTCCATTGACAATACCGTTGCCGTGCTGAAAAAAAGAGGATTTATCGAGAGGGTCGGATCTAATAAGTCAGGATATTGGAAGGCGAATTGAATGAAGTAAAGGGGCGGAGCGTTCCTCCGATGGTCTGGAGCTGGGGAGAAACAAGAAACGTCGTCTAGATTGCAGTTATCATTGCGTTGGATAGTAATGAAAGGTTTAGCCATCTTAAGCGCTATGGAATCTTGTAAAACTCAATACTTTCCTCATACTAGGGATGTTGTCTGAAATTTCCAGTAGACCTGTTGAAAAATGCATTCAGTAGACATGTTCCTTCCATGAGGTACCCTGTATTGGTAGACATGTTCATCGCATGTCGACGACACATGTTGAGACTGTGGTGTTGCTAAGTCGTAAAAACAGCTGAAAAAGGCCGAAAATCGATAAAAATTGACGGATTTCCTTCTTTCTAAAAATGAGGGAAATCCTCTTTTTTATTGCAAAAATGACCCAAGTGGCGGTAAACCGGTAAAAAACAGGGCTTTACTCGTATGGTAAAATAGGTCAACTTCAAAAATAAACACCCATCCTACCTCGTATCGAAATGGGGATAGGTTGATGGTATGTATACACGATGGAAAGAATAGGTGAAAAAGGCCGTATTCATGGGCATTTATTGAAATCCGTCGTTTCCTTGTTTTTTTGCGTTTTCGGAGTAGACTGCAACGACACCATTAAAAACACAATCCTTTCGGGCTCCCCGGCAAAGAAAATTACGGATCTGGAGGCGAGGATTTCAAACCTCGAGAAGCAAAAGGACAATATCGTTGAACCGAGGGTGAGTGGGATCGTCTCCAAAGAGGACTGTGAGAAGAAATACGCCTCGATAACGAAAGAAATAGAGATGGCGAAAGGTGAGCTTGACCGCCACCAGGACAGGAAGCGAGAACAATCCGAGATGAAGGGGAAGGGGAAGGAATTCAAGGAGACCATACTCAAGCACAAGAGAATCGACGAGTTCCAAAGGGAGATACTCGAGACGACTGTGGACAAGATCATCGTTGGCGGTTTCGATGACGACGGCAATCCCGATTCGCACAGGATGAATTTCATCTTCAAATGCGGCGTCAGCGCGAACGCCGTCTACTCTAGGTGTTTTTTCGACTACTTCCTGAAGAGGCTTCGCTTTTTATGCGACACGGGTAGGTTTATTTCAACAATTGATTTCTTAATTTGCTTGTTGTCGTTGCAAATATTTAGAAGATATAAAAAATTGCCACGATAACTATGAAATAGTGAGGCTGTAGTGTATAATAATGGCAAAGGAGGCAGGCTATGATACTATACAAACGGGAAAAGTATTTGTCTAAAATGCGCGCGTTCTTCCATGACGACGACCTCATTAAGGTGATAACCGGCATACGCAGATGCGGAAAATCCAGCCTTATGCAAACGATAGCGGAAGAACTAAAAGGGGATGGCGTTGCGGAAAGCAACATCATTTACATCGATCTCGATAAACGTGGGTACAAAAGTATTCGAAGCGCCGAGCAGTTAGATGCATTAATCGAATCCGCCACGCAAGCGAAAGGGATGAAATACCTTTTCATAGACGAGATTCAGAACGTGGAAGGCTTTGAGGAAGTAATCAACGGATTTCGGTCCGAAGGAGACTATTCGATTTTCATAACCGGCTCTAATTCTTACTTGCTCAGCGGAGAACTTGTAACGAAATTAACCGGCAGGTATTTGGAATTCGAAATGTTTCCGCTGACATTTGACGAATACGAGGACATGAAGAAATTTTATGGGCGGGATATCGATGCCAACGCCGAAATAGAATTGAACCACTATATTTTGGAAGGCGGATTTCCACGTGCCATCAAAATCGACAATCTTTCGGATAAACGTACTTATGTGAGGGGGATTATCGATGAAATCTTTGAAAAAGATATCAAACGAAGGGTGAAAATCAAAGATGTTCAGTCCTTTGAGCTGGTTAGGAACTACATCATTAACAATTTCGGTGCAACGACTAGCATCAACAGCCTGCACGAAGCCCTTCTCAAAAATGGTATGGCCATCAGCCGTCAGACGGTGACTCGGTATATAAAAACGTTGGTTGATGCCAAAATTCTGTATGAGTGCAAAAGATTTGATATGAAATCGAAAAAAGCACTTTCGGGGGAACAAAAGTATTACGTTGCCGACTTGAGCTTTTACTATGCGATGAACACGGACAACTGGATCAATTACGGGCCAGCATTGGAGAATATCGTGTATCTATATGCACGAAGCCTCGATTATGCGGTAAGCGTAGGTCGCATCGGAAAACTGGAATGCGATTTCATCCTCCGAGACGGCAATATGGATTATTCCTATGTGCAGGTGGCCTATAAGATGCTGCAGAGCAAAGATACGGAAGATCGAGAATACAGACCATTGGAGAGCATACGAGATAACTATAAAAAATACGTGATGACAACGGACTATATGCTGCAAAAGAGAAATGGAATCCTCCATGTTAATCTGATGGATTTCATAGGCGATGGGAAACGATTTTAAGCGTAGGACTTGCCCATTAAAAGCATGCCAAAGGAATAGCCTTCTATGATGTCGTCGACTCCATCGGCCGATTGATTGAAATCGTTATTTGATTAGATTTGAGATAAGGAGGATGCGTTCCTCCTTTTCGTATGGTTTGAAGTCGGATGAGCGATTAAAGCGTTCCGAAAATATACTAGAAGTGTGCATGAGGCTTGGAGGAAAAGAAAAAATCATTTTATTGATACACCTCAAAAACTTCATTTTGCGGGGTGGCTCCTCCCAAAAAAGCCTGATGAATACAGTCTCGATTCGATACCATCTATTAGGAGGAATAAGACTATATGCCGTTGCTTCGAGATGGTTGGTTTAATAGAAAGGAACGGAAGCGGCCTTAAGAAGATATACAACGTATACAAAAAAACTGAAGTTCAAGGAACCTCAGCTGAATGATCAACACGATTGTTTCCTGATCACCCTATACGATATGCTGGGTGAAAAGAATAAATAGTGTGATAATCAATGGCAAGTATGATGAAGCGATATTGGCCTTCTGTAATGGTGTTTCCCACAGGATTCTGAGTCATGCACGTCTACCTGTTCCGCCACGAAGGCATTCGGCTTATTTTTCTTTGTCCAATTTATCGAGGAATTCTCTTGTTTCTTTGATGAATCGGTCAACGTTTGAATTATCTTCCCATTTCTTCTTCGCCGCCTCGTAATCGTCCCTTGGGGTAGGGGAGAGAAGAGCATCGAGCTGCTTTTTTCTTGCTTCCTCCTCGAGTCTCATCTCTTCGTCCGTGAGATACCAGCTCCACCATTCAAAGAAATCGTCGTCCATTTTTCGTCTACCTTCCTTTCTGCGTTTTTATTATATCATCGTTTTTCCGTGAAATTACTGTTTCTGATTTTTTGCCTTTTCAGGATACAATACAACAATATAAAATCAGAAAAATAAGAATGACAAGAAAAAATCATTGCTCTTTTTATCAGAATTTAGAAAAGAGCTTATCTGAGAATCAATGAAGCTTTCTTTTGGAAATGAAACAGTTTATTCATTGTTGGCTGTTAAAACAATAAAATGCTTATTGATGATTATAAAATCTATTCGTCTTCCATATCTTCTTCGATATCACATTTTGGAATTATGATTTCATCAATATATTTCCCGATGGTGTTTTTTATGAATTGTTCTGTTTTATCCTTTTCAGAGCGTACTAAATAGGTTAAATAACGATAAACCAGGAACAATGGATTTTCCTTGTCCGAAAGGAGAGACTCATATTCGAAAACGTTATTGATTGAATTATCAAGCAAATCTTGAATCTTTTCTTCATCTTCGGGGTTGTTATTGAACAACATATCAAGGACACTTTTATCCGTCTTTAAAAATGTCGGGCAACTGTCAAATTCATCATTGGCCAAGAGAATACCGCAATTAGGATCAGCAATGAAAACCAGTTGGATGCTTCTTATCCAACTAACATGAAGAGATTATTTTTGAAAGTCTATGTCATGGAAGACTCGGATAGCGGAATTAACGTTAATAAATGCATCGATAAAGTATTGGCTCAAATCAAAACCATTTCCGCTAAAACTACCTTCTTGGCAAATTTGATGAAATTGAAAATCAACCCAAAACTTTATAGAGCAAAATATCAGTTCACTGTCCAAAAGGAAAATGTTTATCAAGTTAAAGATGATTTTCCAGTAATCACCTCAAAAACCATTCCTCATGCAATTTATGACGTTTCCTATCGTTTGAAGCTAGATGATATTTCAAGCTATTTAATCGAGGAGGAAACAATGCATGGACTGCTTTAATCAAGAATTAATAAAAAACGTCAAACTGGCTCAGTCCGAAAACGACACTGATGATTTTTCTGAGGAAAAATACGCCTTCATTCAATACGTTTTTTCCAAAATTGAATCTATCTCTATGGATAGCATTGAAATTTGCGACGAAGAGTTCGAAGAACTAAACGTTAACCTTGATGCTTATTACTTTGATGAAGATGCTAACGTATATAACTTATATCTCGCAATTTATAATAATCAAAATGATGATAATTCATTTCTCACCAAAGAGCAGGCACTAGTTTATTACAACAAAATCATCAATTTTCTAAAAAAGACTTTTTCTGGAAAATACGTTGAATTCGACGATTCATCTTTCACATATACCATTGCGAATGAGATTCACGGGTTATTAAAACAAGTCGAAATAGTCGTAAACGTCGTTTCAAATTACAATATTCCGCCAAGTTATAAAAAAGATGACATCGAAGAGATTGATGGGCAAAACGTCTCGTTTAGAACTTATGACCTTGAAGATTTGAAGAATAAATTCAAGCAATTGACTAGCGTCAATTCCGTTTTAGATTGTAATGGATCGTTCCATTGCGAATTAAATGCCTTGAATCTAATCAGTTCCGTTGATTTCGACGTTTATCTGCTAGGAATGAAAGGAACATGGCTGGCCGAATTATATAAGCAAGACAGCGTAAGGCTTCTTGAGCCAAATGTTAGATCCTATTTAAAAAGAACGTCTAAGGTTAATGCCGGCATATTGAGCACAGTAAAAAATAATCCTGAGCAATTTGTGAGCTTTAACAACGGAATTTCGGCTGTTGCAACAGGTCTTTCTTTAACTAAAGCCCCTAATCCAAGCCAATTGGTAAAGATACAAAAAATAGATAATTTCCAAATCGTAAATGGTGGCCAAACAACTGCCACATTGTATGAATGCTTGAAGGACAAATTAAACGACAATCTTAATGATATCATTGTTCCTGTAAAACTGACTGTCGTAAAAAATATTGGAAATGCCGAAAGTTTTATTAGGGATATCAGTGTTTTTTCGAATACCCAAACAGCAATTAAGAAGTCCGATCCGCCATCAAATTTGCCATTTTACATCCAAATCAAAAAACTATCGCAACAATGCCTTTCCACAGACGGGAACCTTGGCTATCTTTGTTATTTTGAACGTACTAATGGTGAATATGACACTGAATTTAGAAGAAACAATGGTTCCAAAAAATTCAGCAATACAAATCCGAAAAACAAGAAGTTCGATAAAATCGATTTGGCTCGTGCAATCAATTGTTGGGAACAAGTTCCATATATCACCTGTCAAGGTAGAGAAAAGAACTTCTCCTATTTCAACGACATAGTAAAAAATCAAATGACAAACCCTGATGAGCAGTATTTTAAAAACGCTTATGCGACCGTGGTCCTCTATCGAAAACTAGATAAAATGGCTAAGAAAATGAGCCTCTCGTATAAGAGCAATGTAGTGGCTCACACGTTGGGTTTGATGTCATACATCTACGATAAACAAATTGATTTAAACGATATTTGGGAACGCAAGGATCTTTCGCCTGTGTTAAACGATATCGCGGCAAAGCTATTAACCAATGTTCATTCTGTAATCATTAATCCTCCAACTGAATGCCCGGAAGCGAGAATGTGGGCGAGAAAAGAAAAATGCTGGGACAGTGTCAAAAATGTTTCTATCGATTTGCCAATTGTTAAAACCGGCAAGAAGATTGAGTTCTTTACAAAGAATGATGCATTAGCCTTCATCTCCGATCTTGAGAATTTCAACAATTCCCTCACATGGATGAAACTCAGTATTTGGGACAATAAAATGCATATTTTGAGCAAGCAGCAACTTTCTTACGTAAAAATGATGAGAAACTACGCTGATAGTAAGACTCTAACAAAAAAGCAAATCGACAGTTTGAAAGATGCCTTTATCGCGGCTGTTAAAGCGGGGTATCAGTACAAGTAAAAAAAGGAGGATTGTTTTATGGCAATGATATTTGACGATGATAACAATATCATCAGAATTGATGTCCCAAATTCAGAAGCGAACATTAACGCTCAGCATTGGGGAATTAAAGATAGAGAAGTTGGCTCATATTACATGAGCGAGAATTTTGATAAATGCATCAACTTTTTATCCGACTTTATCGGAGAATATTATATTGATATCCCTTTATGCATAAAGAATGCTGAAGCTATCTTGAAAATTTTAAAAGATAAGAATTATCAATCTGCTTTTAAATCAAACTTAGTCCCCCAAACCAATGCGGTTGAGGCTCTTAAATGGTCTACTAAAAATGACGGGTACTTTTACAAAATGCAAGCTCCATCTGTTAACAACCAGCAAAAATATTTAAAGCTTAATAATAGTGATGATGTGGTCGCTCTATTCAAGACTCTAGTATTGGGCGATTTAACCAGCATTTTTATTAAGAGAATTGGCGAAAACGGTTATGTGTTTTATTTAGATAAATGCCCTGATTTTGATAAAAAGATTGAAAATAACGTTGTTTTAAGATGGATGAAGTAATGAGTATGGTTTTAGGTGATAATACGATTGTTTTTGAAGGAAAAAAGAGATATTACGTCGAGGATTTGACCAAAAGAGATTTCACTTTAGAGAATACGACGCCACACCTTCTAAAGATTGATGATTATGACTTTGTCGAAAATGCCTGGGTTGAGATGACTCGAAACTTAACGGCGTACTTGATTCTCAAATATCCAAACAAGAAAAGCGAAATTTTTAATTTCAAAACCGAATGGAGCAAGAGCAACATCTTTTCCACAACACCGAGGACGAATTTCAAACAGTTAGACGAAAAACTATACGTTAATTGCAACCACACGGCTTTGCATTCTTGTTGGCTGATCCAAGACCTTCTAGATTTCTTCGGAGTCGATAAATCAAAGATTTATTTCTTGATTCATCGTACACCATATGCGGAACCGGATGACACAAGAAAATACTTTATCTCTAAGTTCAAAGAGGAATTTGCTCTCTATTTGTCGATGAGCCAAAATAAATCTAAAGAGAACATAGATAAAATTACTTCCAATATCGAGAAATACATGGATCCAATCCAGGCTAAGCTCTCTAAAAGCTATGATTCGCTCATGCTTTTTGAAGATAACCTTTCATTCATGAATTACGCAATTAAATTCATGAAATACATCGATTCAGATTCGAGAATGAATGATAAAGCCAAAATGACGATGAGACGATATATTGGGTATTTAAAGGATTTTTACAAGATATAAATAACGCTAAAGTCAATAGGAGCAAACTAGACAAAATATGGATGAAAAGATTAGATGGATAAACGAGTTTTATAAAACGAAGGTCTACAAGGGATCAAAGTATTTATATAAATACAGGCCTTTTGATGAGCATGCTTTTGAGATGCTCGAAAATAATTATTTATATCTTTGCAAAGCTAAAAATCTTGACGATCCTACTGAGTGTACGGCAACCATTGATTTTAATAAATTCTACGATTTGGAAACGAACAACCTTAAGAAAGAATGCATTCAGCTTATTATCGAAAAACTTAGGCCTTATACAAGCGAAGAAAATTACCGGATGATTCAATCTTTTATGGAATCCATAATGAATAGAAATGGAACTATCAGGCCTAATTTTTTGCTCGATTGTCAATCACAATTGCAAGTTCTTTTACCGAAGGGATATGATGTCGCACAATTCATAAACTTAGTTGTAAGTATACCCGAAAAACTGGATTCGCCTGAAATCAAGCACCAAATTTTTACGCTGATTAAAGCAATGTATAACGCGAGGGAAGAACTTGGGATTTGTTCTTTAAGTGCAAATAAAAACGATGAAGCAATGTGGAAAGAATACGCCTCTGATGGGACAGGGTATTGCGTCGAGTACGATATGACTGATTATGAGCATCTTAACCTTTTGTTTCCTGTGATTTATGTATCCGAGTACGAGAGGGAAACCGACATTACAACCAGAATTCTTCTATCGTTTATTGGGAATATGATTGAAGGCTTCTCTCACGGAGCCGTTGAAGCTGATACTTCGCAATGTATAACACTCTTTCTTACAAAATACGACAAATGGGAATATCAAAATGAATGGCGATTGCTTGGAGAAGCAGGTTCAAAGCTAAAGGCTCCAAAAATTAATGCAATTTATCTTGGAAAGAGAGCATCCGAAGCTAATATTAATTCAATGAATAATTTCTCTAAAGGCAAATTCAAAATGATTAAAGATTAGGAGATAAAATAGATGAGTGACATTATAGAAGAAATAAAAAAGAACTGCCCATTTAAAACTGAAGAAGAACTGTTTGAATATTTAAAAACGGCGTTAACAGGATGCGATTTAATCGATTTCTTAGAAAAGCTGAGCTGCCTTAGGTTTTTCTCTCTTACTAGTTATTTGAAGTATTCTAAAGCCCAAAGAAACGGAGTAAGGAAAATGTTTGATGAAGGCCTATCTTTTCTCATTCCTTTTTTGCTTTGCTTTAAAATTGAAGAAGGCAACGAAAAAATTAGTTATGACAAAATCGAATCGATTTGCCGGAGTATTTCCTATTTTCTGTTTGTAATAGGGATAAACAAAAGAGGTGATGGCAAAATTGATTATATCCAAAATAATTTAACCGATTTATTCGCTGATTTTAAAGCCATTCCTGTGGGTTGTCTATTAAAGTGTGAAGATGATTTAATGGTTCAAAAATATGGCGTCACATCTTCGGACTTGCTCAAAGAATTACTAATGGTTTTCCCAAAAAGAATTTTCAACCCCAAAACAAAAATTCAAACTTTCGAGCCAAGTGATTTTATCGATAATTTTTCTTCGATAATAGATACAAGTGGTTTCATTATTAACAAAGATTATAAATCATATAATTTATGCGACGATTTATCCGCTGAACTAGGATCTTTAGGAACAAAAGAATTCAATGTTTCCAATCCTTTATCTACTATTAATTTATCCCGCAAGCTTTTTATAAAAAAGAAAGGCATATTGTATAACTTGAATGATGATTTGATATGCGGAAGATTAAATAGGTCGGTGGAATCTTTGTTTTCATTACCAAAAGAAAAGGACGAGTGGCGAATTAAATATAAGGAAAAAACCGAATCTATAGTCAAGGAAGTTTTTGAAAAATATTTAATTGGTGGGGTTTATTACGAAAACAATTTTTATAAAGACAAGAATGGAAATTTTTGCGAAAACGATGGCTTGTTTGTTTACCATGATTTTGCGATTTGTATAGAAATAAAAGGGAATAAATTCAATCCTGATCCAATAAACGAAAACCCTGAAAAAGTAGAAAATTCCTATAAAAACGTTTTAAGTAAAGCTAAGGCACAAGTTATAAGAATTAGAGAAGAAATCGAGCAACAAAAAAGCTTTACAATCTATGATTCCAAAAGGAAGCCCATATTGCATTTCGATAATCTTAGTACAAAAAACATCATAGGGATTTGCATCTATTTTGAGGATATAGGGACTTATCTTGCCAATTTCGCCAAAGAGTCAGAACGGATAATTCATATTTCGTTTTATGATCTATTGATGGTATTTGAATTCCTGGAAAACCCGCTATTAATTATCAAATATTTATTTGAACGTAGCGAACCTATTAAAAATGAGAAAATATATCTTAACGATGAAATGATTTTTTAAGCCTCTTTAGGAATTGCATACATTTGAATTCATACATTAATAATCAAAATTTTTATGAACAACAAAACATTGACAATATATTTTTTCCAAATGATGAATTCGGAATGGAAATCGAACTATATTTTATGGGCGGTAGATCAAAACCCAAAATCATGATTAATGAGTTTGTAAATCGAATCATTAACATAGACGATTACTCGTTGATTGATGACAACTTATTTACTGGATTGTTCAAAATTCTTTGCGAGTCAAAAGAAAAATGGGAAGCCATAGAGATAAAATTTAAGGAAAAGAATAATTCGAAAGTAAGGTTGCCGATTGTTTTGTCTTATTTTAATAAAACGGGTAGTGCTTTTACTTTGATGTTTATTTCGCAAGGGCACAATCCTTATCAAAAAAACAAAGCATAGCATTTGCAAAAAGATATTTTGAATATCGTGAAAGTGTAAACACTATTTATCTCATTTCTGTGGGCAAGGATTACAGCAATTGTCTAAAGATAAATAGACAGGACAAATTTTTAAAAGACGTTGACGACAAGAGCTTGCTATCTGACACCAGCTTTAGGATCGTCAGTCATACTCATTTTTAGATGACGAAATTAAAGATTAAAGCTAGTTGATAAAGCTTATTAATTCAGAATAGTTGCATTGCAACAATCTACATATTTTTCTTAAGGTTGCTAGACTCACGTCTTCCTTGCTTTGCATCAAATTATACTCTTCAGAGCTTATACCCGACTTGGATATGAGCTCTTTTTTAGTCATCCCTCTCTCCTTCATGAGAGACCTTAAGCCGTCATAGAACGTGTAGCCATAATCATCGCTATTTTGCTTAGAGTCATCGCAAAAGGCCTTTTTTCCCTTCTGATTATGTCTTGAATGTGGCCGATTAAAAGAGCTATTACATCCTTGGCGATGTAGCCTTTTCTCACGGTCAATCCAATGGCTTTGAAATCTTCTGCGATTCGCTTTTTAGCTTCGCTGTCGAGTTCGCAATACTCGATGGCTTCCTCTAACCCTTCCTGACAGACGAGTGAAGAGCTGAGAGTCAATGCATCGTGGTAGGAGATGTCCTTCTTGCCATTCGGGTTCATGAGCTTTCTTGCATATTATCCCTTGCGTATTGCTTCCATGACCCCGGCTTTGTCCTCATCGAAATACCTCAGAAACCACGACCATATCGTCTCGTAGACGATGGAAACCATGGCTTTTTCTTTACCTTGGAGAACCCTCCGCATCGCACTGAAGAGATATCTTTCCAACACTAGGAAAATCTTCCCAATCGTCAAATCGCTCTCAGCCATAAAACAGGTCCTCACTCTTTGCAAAAGCAGGACAAACACGGTCCCGTTTGGTCCCGCCTAGGAAAGGCCTCTGTTCTAACATGGCAGTGCACTTCATCCACGAAAACCGTAAAGGAGAATTGCTAACTCAGCTTGGCCATTGATGAGGCATTGATAGAGAAAGCATATTTAGAACCCATGAACATGCTTGTTGACAAAGACAATACCGCCCAATTCAAGGATTTCCTCGAGGCTGTGGAAATGGCAATCATGTCTAAATCGCCGACGAAAAAGATCAATGAGCTGAAGTCCATGATTGAAGACCTTGAGAAGAAGAAAGACAGCATTTTGGAACTTAGAATCAGCGGAGTCGTATTCAAAAAGGGCTGTGGGAAGAAATATACTGCCCTATCCCAGGAACTAGAAATAAAGAAAGACGAGCTCAATACGTTCAAAGATCAAAGACGGGAGGCGACTGAGTGCAAGAACAGGCTGAAGAAATTCAAGGACACCATCCTTCAGCACAAGACCATAGATGTCTTTCCCAGGGAGGTGTTTGAGACCACGATCGAGAAGGTAATTGTCGGGGGATATGACAACAATGGCAATGCCAATCCGCTTATGCTTAACTTCGTATTCAAAAGCAGGGTAAGCAACAAGGATTATATCGGCAAGATAGACCAATCAAAGATCGTGAAGCTAGCCGAATTCAGCTGTGATTATCAGCATTACGTGTTTGAGAAAACGGAAAAATGAGAGAGAAGGAAGCTCTTTATCCCTCAGATCAAGGTTATCGTCAGCCTGAATATTGCAACCGAGAAAAAAACTGATGAACGAATATAAAACAATAGATCTCTATCTCACGTCATTGTCATCCGAAGTGTCCCAAATGAGAATTTCTGACAAAATCAACGAGATGGAAGAGGATGGATGGGAATTCAAGAACATCAAAATAATCGACGACTGCAATGTCATGCTGATGTTCTCGAGGAATAGAAAATAATATCATCAACAAATAAGCAAAATGAAAACCCCGGACAAAGCAATCCGAAATTCACTATTTAAAATCCAATGACATCGAAGGAAATCAGGGACTTTGTCGTCTAGTCCTCACAGCCTATTGTAAGTTGGAATTGATTATAAAAATAAGAGAGATGCATGGTTGTCCGACCATATGTCTCTCTTTTTCAAAGAATTTAAATCAGCTGGTTATTTATTGGATTTTTTGTATAGAGTTTAAAAAATTATTTTTCTAAATTACAGTGCATCAATACTTTAATTATATAATAGTGATACTAACTATTTTATAAGGGGGAGAATATGGCCAAAAACAATGTTCTCATCAGCAAAATTTTGGAATGTGATCCAGCCAAATTCCAAAAAGTATGCGATTCATATTTTAGAGAAAACGGGTATCCAAACATTATTAGCTATGGATTAACAATAAATGGAATAAAGACGAAAAAAGGTACCCCTGATTCACATTGTGTTAATAAGGATGGAGCCTTTACTTTTTTTGAGTACACGACTGAACAAGGGGATATTGGCGGCAAATTGAATAAAGACATTGATAAATGCATAAGTCATATAAAGGACTCGAAAAACGGCATCATATGCAAGACGATAATATTCGTTGCTTCTTCAAACGATCTTGATCCTGTTGATCTAAATGAGGCTCAAAAGAAATGCGAGGCTAATTCCATTCGTCTTGAAGTGATATGTTTGAACCAGCTTTGTACGATGCTGATTAAAAAAGGCAAAAGAATTATCGAAGATGAGTTTGGCTTAGCCATTAATGCATCGCCGGTTTGTTCAATTGAAGAATTTGTAGAAAGGAATTCGAAAATATATGGGAACGATTTTAAAAAATCATTTTATGGTAGAGAAACGGATATAAAAAATCTTTCTGAAAAGGTTCAATTTAATGATGCCGTAGTGGTTTGCGGGGATTCCGGTGTCGGGAAGACGAGATTGGTTATTGAATATTTAAAAAAACAAGTAAATAAGGTGCTAATTGTCCAAAATCGCTCTGGAGATATATCACATGATTTGCTGCTGGAAATTGACGAAACTGAAAATCCAATTGTTTTCTTTGATGATGCCAACGGAATTCCACAATTGAAGCAAGTTATCGAAGACTTGGCCGGACTGAATCGTAAAATTAAGATGATTTTTTCCGTCCGCAACTATGCGAAGCCCATTGTTTTAGGGATCATTTCCCAGTTTAAAAAAATGAACTATGATGAGCTTTGCGTTAGTAAATTAGAAAACACATCTATTAAAAACATAATTGAAAGCAACTATGGGATAATTAATCCAAAGTATCAAGAAAGAATCATTACTATAGCCAACGGCAACTCGCGCTTGGCGGTCATTGCGAGTGAAAAAAATATTAAAGAACAGCAACTCTGTATCTTTGTGGAATGATTCTGCATCTTTGCTGAATGATTATTACTCGGAAATTATAAAAACCAACTCCCAATTAGATTATGAAAACAATAAAAAGATTCTTTGCGTTTTGGCTATATTAGAGAAGATTGATTTACAAAACGAGAAGGAGATGAAATTAATTTGCTCCTTTATAGGTGTTTCGCATGATGATTTTATTGATAAAGTATTTAGCTTATATAGATTTGAAATTTTGGATATTTATTTGAATAGAGTTGTTCGCGTTTCCGACCAATGCCTTAAAGATTATTTTATTTATGATGGTTTTATAAAATCTAAGTTTTTCTCTCTTAAAGAATTTGTTAAGTCGTTTTTTTATTCATACAGAAAGAGAGTTATTAATTCGATTAACATGTTGGTTAGTGTATATACATCCGAACCCGGAAACGAATATTTAAAGAACGAAATAATCTCTTTGTGGGACGAGTTGGAAAGGAATGGTAAAATCTCTGATGAGTTTATCGCTTCGTTTTCCTTGGTTGATCCTAATAGAGGAATTCAATGGGTTGAAAAGCGCATTTTTGTAAATCAGATAAAATCAAGTTGGAAAAATGATATTCATAATCAGGGTTTTTATTCTAAAAATCTATATTTGGAAATACTCGAACACGTTTTTTGCACTAATTTCGATTTTAATTCGATAGCTCTTATATTTGAATCTTTGCATTATGATAGTTTGCGAAAGTTAGCGATTGATTCAATTAAGAGAATTGCTTCGATCCAAATTGATGATTTCGATTATAAATTTTCAAGGCAGCATAAATTAATTGAAGATTTATTAATGGTAAAGGATGAAGATTATTTTTGTGACGTTGCCTGTTTGGTGGCAAAAGAATTACTAAAATTTAGTTTTTTCACTTGGCGCAACGGGAAAGCAAACAATGTTGAATATTGTTCTTTTTCAATCAATGACGAAATGCCTTATTGCTTTGATTTGAGAAATGATGTCTGGAAGCTATTGCTGAACACAGATGCCACGCGTTCTTTTGATGTTATATACCATTGTTTGGATGGCTGTTCTAAAAGTGTGAGAAAACTTATTATCAATGATTTGCATAGCATTGAAAGGATAATGGAAAAATTTCACTACGATAGGAACAAAGAAATGCTCATCTATGTTAAAGTGCTTAGAAATTCGCATGAAAGTGAAATCGAATGGAATTATATAAAAGGCAAATATAAAGATGAGATGGAGGATATTGAACTCCTTTTTGACTTAGGGGATAACGAGTTGACGCAAGCAGGACAAAAATTGGATTGGGAGATAGCGATACAACAAGTTGCGGAAAAGGATGGCTTTGAAAAAGGAATTGGAAGATTGAAAGACGCACGCTCGATGTATTTGATATCGAACGATTACAAATTATCTTCGTTTGTAATTTGTTATTTGAGTTATTGCAACGACAAAATTATGGAATGGACGCTCAGCAATCTGCAAGATTTGGTTGTCAGTTTTGGTGCGTCTATTATCTATTCTATTGTAAAAAGAGTTGGAGATATTCGCTCTTTAAACGAAAAATTAAAACTTGTCGAATCAGATGAGTTGAGAGATGAAGCAATAGCATGCTTTATAAATTATTGTCATAGCAAAGATGAAAAAATAAAACGGACATTCCATGAATTGATATCCAAGGATTTCCAAAGAGTCGATTATGTTCCTATAATCGGCCGAAAATTGGATAAGGTATTTGAATTATGTGATTCCAATGACGAGTTCTGCTCAATTGTATCATTAATAAATTTACATTGGGATAATAGTAAAAAACTATGTGAAAGCTACTATGGCCAACTATTTAACAAATACCTCTTTTCAATCGAGCGATTGATGATAGTATTTGGAAAAAACGTAGCGGTTTTGGAAAAGGCGTTTTTGAATTATTTGCCATCTAAAGAATTTATTTCGGATGTCTCGACTTATTTCTTCAAACTATGTGAATTAGATTCTTCGTTTTTTTACTCGGCCCTTGAATATGTCTTATCAATCGACACTGATTTCAAATCCCTGAGTAAATTGTGGAAACAGCAAAATAAAAAAATCTATGCAACAACAATATTCAATTATTTAATGGGCAAAGTTGAAAACGATTGCCATATTTCGTTTTTCTTTGCGAATTATTTCGGATTGGGCATTCACTCAGAACGTTTTTATGACAAATCCGTGTTGGAATGGGCTAAAGAGACTTTAGGAAATGAGGTTGATTCCATTAAATGCAAGTACCTAATGAAAATTGTCTCCGAAACTAATTCAAATTATGTTTTGGATTTTTTAGCTTTTTTGATTAATAAAGGCATTTCTAATGAGCTGTTTGAATCTCTTAGGATAGAGCCACAAATCGTTTCCTATAGTGGTAGTCAGGTTCCACAAATCGAGAAAAAGATTAAATTTTACAATGATCTTATTAACTTGATAGATAATAAAATGAAGCAAAGAACAATAGTTGCGACAATAAACGAAAGAATCTCATCTCTTGAAAAATATATTATTGAAACAAAAATTAAGGAAAACATCGATGAAGATTAACGTTATAAATATCTGAAATTAAACGCAAATATTTCAATTTGCTTTTCGGATATGAATCCTCACACGACTAACATTGACTGAAACTTCTAGTAGACCTGCCAAGAAATGGTTCCAGTGGATATGTTCCTTCTATGCGGTTCATCGTATGTATGGTCATGTTCCTTGCGTTCAAACTATGCATGTGAAGACTATAGTTGCACTGACGAGGAAAAATTCCTGAGATAGGAGCAAAATCGAGAGTTTTGACCGACTCAAAAAGATCGAGACTCTTTTTTCTTTGCCTAAAATCGGCTCGGATTCTTCCGAAAGCGAAGAAAAACGGCTTTTACTAGTATGGGGAAACATATCTACACCCCCAATGTCTTGTACAGGTAACTCGTATGCACACTTGGCTTTGTGGGAACATATCAAGCTTGCTTTAGGTCTTGCTTTTTTCAATGTAGATTTGTTTCGATAGCATCTGATTTTTGAGTGACCCAATGAGACAAAAATGCTATACTTGTCTTATATCGATAACCACAAGGAGCTTTTATGGTGTATTCGGAAGCTATCAAGACGTTAAGGAAGAAGTTAATTTTGTCGCAAACGGAGTTTGCAAAACTCTTGGGTGTTTCCTATGCGACCGTGAATAGATGGGAGTTTGGGCACTCTGAGCCTACGATCAAATCAAAACGAAAACTAGCTCCTTATTTTAAGAACTATAAGATTGAAACTGACGAATAGGGGGACGCTGGAAAAAAGCTAGATATAGACGCAAATGAACTGTTCAATAATAATCAAGAACTCCTGAAGCTATACCTGCAATAGCTCCAGCAATTGCTGGAATTGCAGCGACATTTTAGTAAAATATAATTAGGAGGGTATATATGCGAAAAACATTTGACATTAATATTAACAAAATAAGAAGAATAACAATGAAATTATTGTTAAAAAGAAAAATAATTATTGCCCTCCTAATTTTTATGTTTGGGAGTTTAGCTCTTTCTATCTATTGTTTTGTTATTGGAAATTTTGTGGATAAGGAAGCGTTTCAAATTGCATATACTTCATTGTCATTTTTCGTAATAATGTTTTTAACATTCATAATATGCATTTATATTTATTTATTTAAAAAAATTCCTGGTAAGCAAAAAACAGTTATCACATACGAATATGAATTTAATAGAGATAATGTTATAGTCAAAAACATATCTCGAAATACATCGTTTATTTTGAATAAGCAATACATCAAAAACCATTATATTATCTTAGATGTTTTGGTAGTTACCGAGTCGTTTTATTATTTTTTCCCAAACGATGAAACGGTAAAAAAAGAATTAGGCTTTAGAAAATAAATCGATGCGTTTCATTTTTTTGATTTTTAGAGCTCTGAAATATGGGCTCTTTTTTGATGCTTTTAGTCTTAATTTTGCAGTGTTTTTAGAGGACGCTTACCTCTCATCAATGAAAAGAATGGAAGAGTTATAGGAAAAGTTATTAAAGGAGAGTAAGTAAAATGTTTAAAGAAAAATTTGGTATTGAAATTGAGCTTACAGGAATTACTAGAAATAAGGCTTCAAAGTTAGTTGCTGAATACTTAGGTGGCACAGTTAGTGATGCTAGCGATTATTACGACACTAAAGTTATAACTGCACCTGATGGAAGAAATTTGGAAAGTCATGTATGATGGTTCACTTAGATGTCAAACTAAAAGAAATGGTGAAATCATAAGTGCTTCAATCTTGCGAGTTAGTTAGTCCAATTCTTACTTATGATGAGGATATAAATACACTTCAAGAATTAGTAAGAATCCTTAGAAAAGCAGGAGGACTTACAAACTCAAGTTGTGGTATTCACGTTCATTTAAATGGTGAGGATCATGATGTTAAGAGACTTCATCAACATTGTAGCTAGTTAAAACGACATTCATTATAAAGCCTTAGCAATCAAGCAAGAAAGAATGAGATTTTGTAAGAAGATGGATGAACACTTAGTTAACACAATTAATAAGAAGCATCAAGAAATTTAATCCTGCAATTAACTGATTGAAAGAAAACTTGTTTTTATTTTTTTCAATTCCATCAATTACCTTTTTTAAAACCGATTCTATAAATCTAGCTTGAAATTTATTCACTTCAATCAACTCCGAAGAAATTGTAAATGAAACTGTCAGATAATCGCTCGTTACCTACAATATTTAATTTAAGTAATTGTTTTGGTAAATAACCTCTAGTAAAATATTTAATAATAAGATTGGAGGCTATTAATAACATGTTCAAAAAGATACTATCAATGATTGCCTGTGCCGTAACTTTGAGTGTCACTTGTTTTGGCTTAGTTAGCTGTGGCGACAATGAAGAAGAGACAACAAGTCAAGAAAGACATGATTCTACTAAATGGTTTACCGATGAAGAACTATCTAAAGTAGGGCTAGGGGGATTAACTGCCCCAACAGGTTTAACTGGAGAAATAAGTTCAGATATCGCCTGGTTTAATAATGGTTATTCATTTACGCAACCTTGCCCCGATAAAGATACATTTGAATTGAATGCCGAGACATATTTCTCATATTTCAAAAACAATTATGATGGCAAGTTTGGAAAACCAAGAATCGAAAAACTAGGCATGGATACAAATGAAACCTGGTATGTTATAGAGCAAAAAAATTCAATATCTGAATATTATAGCGATAACCCAAGCGATCTTTATGACTTCTATTATGTAAGAAACACTGATTTAGATAATGGCTATTTTGTAAAAGGATCAGTTTGGAGTTTTGATATTCGTTATGAATTCGATACAATTTCTAACGAATATTTATTCAAGATGTTTATAGAAAGTGCTGACACCAACCGTAGTGGGACTTTCAAAAACTATTATAAGATTAAATAAGGTTTGCAAAATTCCATTGTTAGATGACATAGTTATTGCAACAAAATAGAATTATTTAGCCATTTTCTTATCTTTTCTCTTTTTCCTGTTTGCACTAGTCAATGAAAAGTAGACAGTGTTCTTTTGAATATTGTTTCATTTTGTCTTGCTTAGAGACACTTCTTAAGGCAGACGTAAGCACTCGCTCGGCGGATGGGGGTTGTCATTACGGAATCAAAATAGAGATAGGATTCTTCTAAAGCAGTTATGATATGTACGATTATGGAGGCAATTGATAATGTGGTATCACATAGGAATTATATGTATATCATCAATTCTAATTTTATTTTTTATTGCATTTATTTTATTATTCAGCAAAACCATTAGGATTAATAAGATAAAGGATGCTTTTTAAAAAAGACTAATATTTGCATATTAGTTTTAAATATCTTTTCAATAATTACTTCAATTCTTGTTTTTTTCTTCTACTACAAGTCAGAAAGCAAAGATTTTTTCGAGTCAAACCCATCTTTATCATTAGTTCAAGTCATTCTTATTCTAGTTTGTCCTATCCTAATCGTATTTTACTTCAATAAAGTTTTAACTAGAAACGATGATACACTTATATGTGTCGATAATCTTTCAATAAGAACTACTCTAGACTTTAATTTAATACTATATTCTGCTTTTTCATTCTTCTTTTTAGGGTCTTTAATTAATGAAATCTTATATTTTATTTTAGCTTAGCAAAGGATTGAAAACATGATCAATCACATTATTTTATGGCTTTTAGGAATGCTCAATCTAATCTATTCAATTATTATACTCTTAAACAATAAGAACATCTATTATAAGTATATGGATGATAAAGATAAGTTTTATTCTAGTTTTGAAATTAGAACAATGCTTTGCTCTATTTTCCCAATTATTTCATCAGTTTTACTTTTTGTTATTTGTTCAAATATGAATAAATTCATAGAAAAGCCTGTCGGCTTTTCTTTTATGCCCTTAATGATTCTCTTCGTCTCATATTGCTATACTAGCTTTAAAATTACAATAAAAATATCAGACTATAGAAGAGTGAAATTTCCTGACGATGATAGCATTCATTCATTTATCAAGTATTCGTCGATAAATGTTAATTTTTCTTTAGCCTTACCAGTATTGCCTTTAGGATTTGCTATAGCAGACTTGATAAGTGGATTTGCATCAAATTTCATATTAATGGAGTAATATATGTTTGAAATCACATGTATCTTTTATTATTAGGCAAATTTCTCATCATTTACTCCTTTAAAAAAGTGATATCCAAAATTAGGATATCACTAAAAAACTATTCGCCTAGAACTATTTCTTGTCCTTTCCTTTGATTATATTCTTCACCTTGACTCCAAAAGTCATTCCCTGGAAAACTAAATACAAGAAATTACCTACCGCTATCGGAGCTCCAGCTATAACCGATGTATATATACAAACTAGTGTTCCATATATGACAAACAATGTTCCACTAGTCAAAGCGAGTATTAGCATCCACAAAGATAAACTACTTGTTTCTTGAGTTCTCAAAGTTCTAACAGCTTGTGGAATGGTAGAAAACACTAATATGGCTGTAGCAAGCCATCCAAATACAGAAATGATAATATCTATCATAGTCTTACTCCTCTTAACGACTATGAATATCATACTATTACTAATATATTTATATGAAAAATATACCTTTATAAAGTAAGAATGATAATCAAATACAAAGATAATCGTTCTATTCTTTAACCATTTTATAGCTTATAATTATAATGCGTTGCAGGCGTAGTTCAGTGGTAGAACTTCAGCTTCCCAAGCTGATCACGCGGGTCCGATTCCCGTCGCTTGCTCCATATTGAAAGCATAGGTTTGATACAGTTAAAATAGCTGGTCAAACCTTTTTTTGTGCCTTTTTTAAACTTTGTACGGCCTTTTTATTAAAAAAAAGGCATCATTTATCCTGGTTTCCACTAAAAACGCAATAGTGGGCCAGGTTTTTTGCTTATTAGGCTTTCTTAAAAAAACGAAAGGTCGCTATAAAAAAGCGAAAGATATCAACAAAAAAAACGATAGCCCTATAAAAAAACGAAAGGTATTTTTGAATAATTACCATTTGGTGATGGTATAAAAAAAATTAAATTTCAATTTATCTGCTTGTTCTACGAAATCTACAAAGGTGCGTTGCTCATTCATTGATGGCAGCTCGATATCTAACTTAAGTAAATCTGATTTTGTCAGACTTGGTTTTGTGGTTTGTTTGTTCATGTCTTTATAGTCATAAAATTTAGACCTGTAATAGAAGAATACAGGATTTAAGACTTTACTATCGGTTTTTATTCCAAAAGCTGTATCTATGTTCCATATTTTTCCTTTTACTAAAATAGGTCTATCGATAGTTCCTTTCCTGCCAATTATTATTAATGTTCCTTCACAAATAAATCTATCAGCGTAAACATACATAAAACCACCGCTTCCATAAACAGGAAAGCCCTCAGTTTCATTGGAAACGTTTTTCTTATAATCTCGACCATTGTAGATTGTCAAAACATCAGCCCATTTCCTTTTTGGCAAGCCTTTCCTGCTAAGAAACATCTCTTTAAATCGTGATTTATAGAGATGTTTGGTGATGTTGATTCTAATACACGAGGATATCCAACATTCAAAATTGGAACTCAATTTTCTTTAGGAGCAGGAGGTACCCCATCTACACAAAATAAAGAATATTGGGATAATGGAACAATCTCGTGGATTGAATCAAATATGTGCCAAAATGCTGTTCTTTATGAAAATGACGGAAAATATATCACCGAGAAGGGATATGCAAATTCCTCTGCAAAACTATTTAAAAGAGATACAGTATTAGTTGCTCTTGTTGGTGCAACAATTGGAAAAGTTGCTTTATTAAAATTCGAAACAACGACTAACCAAAATGTGCTTGGAATATGGGACATTAAAGAGAATGGATATAATCCATATTATGTTTACTACTACATGCAAGCGATATATGGAAAGTTTACCGCTATTGGGGATGGCAACTTTAAAATGGCCTCAAAAGCGTTTGTTAGTGATTTAGATATTTTAAAGCCTTCATTAGAAAAGCAAGATGAGTTTGCATCGTTTGTAGAACAAGCAGATAAATTGTGGTTTATATAATTCATGAAACTTAACTAAATCATCTAAAACTATTTTAAGTTTTAAACCTAGTTTTGTAAGACCATATTCAACTTTTGATGGATTAGTTTTGTAATCTTTACGATAAAATATTCCATCACTTTTTAACTCACGTAAACTCGTGGCTGATTAAGCAAATTAATTTTAACATCAATTAAATGCCTTTCATGGTAAAGTCAGTATGGCCTATGAAAAACGCATAGCACGGGCTTTTTTCTTATAAAAACAGTTATAAATGTACATAAAAAAGTCACCTTACATGGTGACGTTTCATCAAGCAATTTAGCAAAATCGCTATTAAATAAAGGTTTCACAGCCTAATTAGCTATACTTTTGCTGACAAAGGCCTGAGAATACGTCGCTCAGGTCTTTTTTTGTGGAAGAAAAGCGTCTTTTTCCTGCTGATTTTCATGCACTTTTGTTTGATTCTTTGTTGAAGTATAGTATAATATTAGTGCAATAATTAACTATACAAGAGGTATCAGGATGGTTCCAGAGTCTATCAGGAAAATCCAAAGGCCCGTCAACACGATTGTGCAGGCCACCAAGAATCCGAACGTCTTTATGGTCATCAAGAGAATCGGATGCAAGAACGTCGGCGGAAGAAGGGTCCCTGTCAACGGCCCTGTCGTCGGACACATAGTCGACGGAAGATACGTCGAAAAGAAGACAGGCGACAAGAAACGAATCTCGACACGCGAAATACATCTTCTCCGCTATGGAAGCGTAGCCTTTGCCCATTCGGTCGGAAAGAATCTGCTGGACTCGCTGAAGAAGACATTCAATGCGAAGGATGCGATGAACATCTACAATCTCGCCCTGATCAGGGCGGCGTTCGGAAACGTCAAAGACTATCAGATCCAGGACAGGTATGAGAAAAGCTATGCGAAGGTTTTCCTTCCCGGCTGTGCGGTCAGCAAGAATTCTCTCTCCGCTCTTCTTTCCAATCTCGGCAAAAGCTATGACCTTCTTGTCGGATTCATGAAGAACAGAATCAAGGACACGGTCAGCGAGGAAACGAAGATACTGATCGACGGAATGCTGAAAAACGACAATTCCAGGGTGGATTCCTTTTCCGGCTTTTCCTATAAAGGCAGAATAAAAGGGACGAAAGACATGTCGATCCTTGCCGCAATCGATGCCGGGAAGAAAGAGCCGCTTGCCGTGAAGGTCTATCCGGGAAACCTTCCCGATGCCGTCAACATCAAGGATTTCATCGAAGAATTCAGCATAGAAGGAGGAATCGAGATCTCCGACAAGGGCATTCCGCTGGAGAAGGCAAGAGAACAGTTCAAGGACGGGAAGGTAGGCTTCCTCCATCCGATAAGAAGGAATTCGAAGAAGCAGAATGAGCTTGGCCTTTTTTCCGTTCTTTCTCCTTTGAAGACAGAAGAGGGAGTCCTTCTTTGCTCGAAGCGGAAAGACAGGGACGACGGCTTCTATTACTATCTTTTCAAAGACCTGAGAAGAGCCGCGAAGGAGGAAAGCGATTATGTCAGCGGGAAAAAGCCGGACGATTTCGACGGCCTGAAATACAGTGAAAAGAAAATGACGTTCGGAACGATATGCTTCGTTTCCAATATGGATCTGGACATAAGGGACGTCTATGAATACTACAGGACGAGATGGGAGATAGAAATCGTATTCAGGATGTACAAGGGAATCCTTTCCCTCAACACGACGAGGGAACACGACAACTATTCCACGATAGGAAGCGAATTCATCAACTACCTTTCGGAAATCATGGTCTGCAGG
>ENA-OOVE01000079-OOVE01000079.1-human-gut-metagenome-genome-assembly--contig:-NODE-79-length-25414-cov-2.640518_pt1 | contig 25414 bp, 22 predicted proteins | sample MGYA00241556_ERZ501294 | MGnify/ENA primary metagenome ERZ501294 (study PRJEB25962, sample SAMEA2042283) | human gut metagenome | biome: human gut; feature: human-associated habitat; material: faeces...
GAAACGGCGGTGATGGATACCCAACAGCACAGTCCGAGAAGTATCGGCTTTCCGCCGTTGCGTATCAGCTTTACTATATTTGTGTTAAGTCCTATAGCGCCCATAGCCATTGCTATAAAGAATTTAGCCAGCCATTTTGCAAACGGCACAAACTGAGATGAGTAGAACAGCGTGACGCTGTTTTCGGGCAGTAAGCCGCAGACCGTTGTTATAAGCGACGCACCGACAAAGAAAAGGATAAACCACGGGAATATCTTCTTTATTGAAAAACCGGATTTACCGCCGCCGCTTTTTTTGGCTTTTGCTGTGCGGTAGAGTGCAAGCACGAGCGTTATCGGGATAATGGCAAGCGTTCTTGTCAGCTTTACCGTTACGGCGGCTGAAAGTATACCGCTGTATCCGTAAATTCCTTCCGCTGTCGATGCCGCCGCAGTGACCGACGAGGTGTCGTTGACCGCAGTTCCTGCAAATACCGCAAAACCTTCCGTGCCAAGTCCTATAGCGTGTCCGAGTGTCGGGAATATAAGTGCGGCAAGCACATTGAACAGAAATATTACCGATATTGAACGTGCAACGTCTTCATCATCCGCTTCGATAACGGGCGCTGTAGCCGCAATAGCCGAGCCGCCGCAGATAGACGAGCCTACGCCTATAAGGCAGGCGGTCTTTGGGTCCACCTTCATTATCTTCATCATTATAAACGCAACTATCAGCGATATTGAGATAGTGCCGACTATAACGGGCAGGCTCTTTGCGCCGACCTGTGCTATAGTGCTTAAATTCAGCGAAAAGCCGAGAATTACCACAGCCCACTGCAGAATCTTCTTTGACGTGAACTTTATTCCGCCCGACAGCGATGCAAGGCTTGCGAGCTTCGGAAATACAAGCGTCAGTATCATACCGAGAAGTATCGCTATTACAGGCGCTCCGATAAGCTCAAAGGAAAATCCGCCTATGCTTATCCCGCCTGTCAGCGTTGCTACAGCGGCAATGACGGCACATACGGCTGTTCCCGGTATTATTGATTTCAGTTTTTTCATTTTCTCTCCGTTTTTTTGCATAAAATGAGCCACCGTGACCGGTGGCTCAATATTTTCTTTATTGACGATTATTCAGCGTCTTCAGCTTCTTCTTCCTCGTCCTCAGGCATTTCTTCCTTGAGTGCACGGATAGAAAGGCTTACTCTGTTCTGTTCCTCGTTGATTTCGATGATCTTTGCCTTAACTTCATCGCCGATGGAAAGAACCTGAGCTACATTGTTGATACGCTCTGTAGAGATCTGGCTGATGTGGATAAGACCGTCAACGCCGGGGATAATCTGTGCGAATGCGCCGAAGGGTGTGATGCTTACGATAGTAACGTCAACAACATCGCCTTCGTGATATTCAGCAACAAACTTGTTCCAGGGGTTGTCCTCTTCCTTCTTGCAGCCGAGTGATACTCTCTTCTTCTCGGGGTCGAAGCTCTTTACATATACATCGAGCTTGTCGCCGATCTTAACGATCTCTCTGGGGTGCTTGATTCTGTTCCAGGTAAGCTCGCTTGAGTGAACCATACCGTCAACTCCGCCGAGATCAACGAATACGCCGTAGCTTTCGATAGACTTAACTTCACCTGTGAACTTCTGACCTACTTCAATGTTCTCCCAGAACTTAGCCTTAGCGGCATCGTTTGCTTCCTTCTTAGCCTGACGGATAGAACCGACAACTCTGCCTCTTGCCTCTGTTACTTCGATAACCTTGAAGGGAACTGTCTTCTTGAGAAGCTCTTCAAGCTTGCCGTCCTTGGGAACGCCTGTCTGTGATGCAGGGATGAATACTCTTGTACCGTTGGAGATAATGATAACGCCGCCCTTAACTACCGATGATACTTCACCTTCGAGCGTTTCATTGTTTTCCATAGCGGCTGCGAGCTTTTCTACGCCGAGAACGCTGTCAACCTTCTTCTTGGAAAGTGTAACTGTACCTTCTGCGTCATTTACAGCTGTAACGATGGCTTCGATCTCATCGCCAACCTTGACAACATCTGAGGGAGCTGCATTGGGATCCTGCGAAAGCTCGCTTGCAGGAATGTAGCCCGAGTGCTTTGTGCCTAAGTCTACAACAGCTTCGTTCTTGTTTACAGCTACTACTAAAGCCTTGACCCTGTTCCCTATATATACTTTTTTGAAGGTCTTGTCAACCTCCGCCATGAAGTCGAATCCTTCTTCATTGTTGAGAATTTCGCTCATAATTCTATGAACCTCCTTTATTATATAGGCAGGTGTCGAAGCTCCTGCCGTTATACCGACCGTACCACCCTGCAAAGGGAGCAGGCTAAGCACTGCGGCTTTATCAATATCACTGCCGTCCTGCGTAAATATTACAGGGCAGTGTTTTTGACTTATCTGTGCCAGCTTTGCGGTGTTGCTGGAATTTTTTCCGCCGACCGTGACCATAAGCGCCGAACGCCGTGCAAGCTCCTCGGTTTCCTTTTGTCTTTCAGCCGTCGCACTACATATTGTATCAAAAATCGTGATATTTGTATAGTGTTTTTTTGCAACTTGAACGCAAGATTGCCATTTTGACGAATTAAACGTCGTCTGAGCAACCATGATTAGTGCATTTTGACGAGGAAATTTCTGCAATTCTGCCATTTTTTCCAGCTCGTCCGAGTCACGCACCACTGTTACTTCATCCGGATTTCTGCAATGCCCGACTATCCCGATGACCTCGGGGTGATCGGGGTCGCCCGCTATGATAACGGGGCATTCCGACTTTGAAACAATGTTGTGTATCTTTGCGACAAACGGGCAGGTAGCGTCAATACAGCTTATGCCCTTGTCGTGTATATAATCCGTGACCGATTTTGCAACGCCGTGAGAGCGGATTATAAGCGTCCTGCCCTGCGGCAGATCATCCGGTGAATCTATGGGGTATACTCCCAGCTTCTGAAGCCTTGCTATCTCACTGCCGTTGTGTATCAGTTCTCCGAGCGTATAGCAGCTGCCGTTTTCTTCTGCGGCTTTTTCCGCAATTTCAACAGCACGCTTAACGCCGAAACAGAAGCCTGCGCTCTTTGCCGTTTCGATATTGTAACGGCTCACTTGCTTTCCTCATCCGTCTGCTTTTCGGGCTTCGGGTTATACTGCTTTGGGAGCGGATCGCCGTATTCGCTCATACCGTCCATCAGCATCTTTATATTATCCATAATAAGATTTGAAACACGTCTTAGCTCTGTTCTGTCGTCGCTGTTCAGTGCAATATGCTCCGCAGGAATCATCTCGCCTACCGAGATCCATACTTTTCTGCGGAAGCCCTTTTTCCCGTACTTTATGCACATCGGAAGAACGGGGGCATTTGTCTTGCCGGCGATAACCGCAATGCCGGATTTTGCTCTGCCGATATTGCCGTCCTTTGAACGTGTGCCTTCGGGGAATATTACGAAAGCCCTGTTCTTCTCAAGGTCGGCTATGGCGTGGTCAATGGCACTGCCGTCACCTGCTCCTCTTACAACGGGGAACGCTCCGCACTTTGTAATAAGCCAGGCAAAGAATTTATTTTTCTCGAACAGCTCAATCTTCGCCATAAACGAAAAGTGTGCCTTGTTCACAGCCGCTATCAGCGGAGGATCGCCGTAATCCTGGTGATTGCAGGCGATTATATAGCCGCCCTTTATGCCGTTCTTATACGGTCTGTTGTCACCGCCGATTACCTTAATCCTGTATTTTATGTGCATTGAAAGACATACTATCTTCCTGAAAAATTCATACATTATCTGATATCTGCCTTTTCTTTGATTATTCTGACAAGCAGGTCGCACGAGCCTTCAAAATCAAGCTCTGTCGTATCCGCAAGCACTGCGTCGTCGGCTTGCTTCAGCGGTGCAATTTCTCTTGTCATATCGTTGCGGTCACGCTGTTTAAGATCCGTAAGCACGCTCTCGTAAGATACAGCCGTACCCTTTGCGATAAGCTCGTCATAACGGCGCTTTGCACGCACCTCGGCGTCTGCCGTAAGATATATCTTCACGGTCGCATTAGGAAGTACGACAGTGCCTATATCCCTGCCGTCCATTATCACGTCGCGGCTTTCTGCCATATCACGCTGAAGCTGAAGGAGGAATGCTCTTACAGCCGGGATAGCGGAAACCTTGGATGCCGCCATGCTTATTTCGGGTAAGCGTATCTCATCGGAAACGTCATAGCCGTTAAGATATATGTGCTGTGTGCCGTCCTTTATCTTTACGTCAAGAGAAATATGCGAAAGTGCCGCACTTACTCTCACGGGGTCGTCCATATCAACGCCGTTGCGGTCGCAGAAAAGACCTATGCAACGGTACATAGCACCCGTGTCAACGTATATAAAGCCTAAACGCTTTGCGCATTCTTTGGCGATGGAGCTTTTGCCCGCTCCTACAGGGCCGTCTATAGCTACTGCAATACTCATATCTTTTCTTCTCCAATTTACATATACACTAATTATAACACGGTTTTTATCCGATTGCAACAGGGAAAATGTGAAAATTAAGCGAAATACAGCGATTTTTTGCAGAGTGTATCTATAAAAACGACCCGCAGTATCTCTTTACTGCGGGTGTCCCTTTATTTGTCTGTTGTAAGTTCGGTTGTTGCGTAGCGAATGCTCTGCTTTTTCGACGAACAAGCCTTGAGATATTTCCTTGTACGCTTATATGTGCTGAGCACATGGGTGTTCTTTGGATCTCTCCACCAGCAACGGATCAGCATACCGTATATGGTTATCGAGATTTTCTTGCGCAGAAGATAGTATATAAATCTGTGCTGTTCAAATATGTCCTCGCTCTCCATAAACATACGCAGTGACGCATATGCACGCAGGTAGCTTATGGTATCACGCTTTGATATTGTACCGGTCACACTGCCCTCATGATGTGCATAATAATAAAGCGTGTCGTTTGCAAACGATACCTTGTCGGCGTAGTAGAAAAGCTGCGGCATTACAGAAATATCCTCGCCGAAACACATTCCCTGCGGGAAGTAAATATCGTTATCGGTAAACAGACTGCGGCGGTATATCTTATTCCAGATGTAACTGCGGACAGTGATATCCATAAGCACTTCGCCGAACACCTTTTTGCCTTCAAAAACACCTTTTTTATGCAGAATGAAATTGTTCATTCCGCCGTCATTGCTGTCAAATATGTTACGGTAATTGCATTGTGCAATATCCGAGCCGTATGCCTCGGCTGTGTTATACAGTACGGAAATATACGATGGTGATACATAGTCGTCACTGTCAACAAACATGACATATTTGCCGCAGGCTTTTGCTATACCGTTGTTTCTTGCGACAGAAACTCCGGAGTTTTCCTGCGTGTAGACGTGTATGAAATCATAACGTGCCGCATAATCGTTTACGATATCCATAGATTTGTCTTTTGTGCCGTCGTTGATAATTATTATTTCATAGCTACAGTCGCATTTTTGATTTACCAGTGATTCAAGACAGCGTGCCACATATTTTTCTACGTTGTATACAGGAACTATTACACTGACATCCGTAATTTTTTTCTGCGCCTTTTTCGTACACATAAGTTTATCCTTTCTGTAAAGTCGTATCGGTTGCAGATAGAAGAATTGTGTGTTGCCGTATTTATAGCTAAAGATATTAAACTGTGTAAATTATACAACTACTCATTTTTATAGTCAATCGGAAAACCGCCAAAAAGTCAGTGCTATATTAAAAATATGTCAATTTAACGAATAAGAAGACCACAAAAAGCAGATAATTAAACAAAAAGAACAAACGGAGATGATAGCTTGAAAAGCGTAAGAATATGCGTTGCGGCAATCACGGCAGGCGTGGTGTGCATTGCGGTGATGCTCGGGATACTGAGCGCCGCAATTTATGCCGAAAACGAAAGCGGCGACAGCTTTATAGGGCTGATGTATCATCAGGTGCTAAAGGACGAAAGCAGAGCCGGAAAATATATAATTACACCGGGCGAGCTGGAGAGCGACCTTGCGTATCTGTCCGAAAACGGTTATGTTTCCGTTCTTCCGTCTCAGCTTGTGAAAATTCGTGAGCAGGGCGGCAGACTGCCGAAAAAAACGGTTGTAATCACGTTTGACGATGGGTATGAAACGGGACTTTATTATGTGCTGCCGCTGCTGAAAAAATACGGGATGAAGGCGGTCATAAATGTTGTCGGCAGTTATACGGACGAATATTCCCGTATCAACGAAGAGGGAAAGCACTTGTCTTATGCTTACCTGACATGGAATGAGATAAAGACGCTGTCTGACAGCGGTTATGTCGAAATAGGAAATCACACCTACAATATGCACTCGAACAACGGGGAAAGAAACGGCTGTGCGAGAAAAGAAAACGAGAGCGACGAGCAGTACCGCACGGTGCTGTATGAAGATGTGGCAAGGCTGTCGGACAAATTACAGCGGGTCACGGGGAAAAGGCCTGTCGCTTTCGCATATCCCTTCGGGTCGCTCTACGAGGGAAGTGCGGAGATAATCGGCAGTGCAGGCATAAGCGTGTTTATGACCTGCTGTGAACAGCCGTGCAGTATGAACAGAAACGGCAGGATAGTGATAAACCGCTATAACAGAGAAAGCGGAAGGACGGCACGGCAGATATGTGAGGAATTCAATAACGCATTTTAGCAAAAGCCGGAAAAGATAAAGAAAAACCGGGAGTCCGTAAAAACGAACTCCCGGTATTTTTCCGTTATTTCTGATTACTTAGACTCAGAAACGCTTGTTGAGCTACCAACGCTTGATGATGTTGTTTTGTTGCCGCAAGCTGTTGCCATAGCTGCTACCATAGCTACTACTGCTACTAAAGCTAAAATCTTTTTCATGTCTTTAATCTCCTTACAGTAAGTTTGTATCGATCTATAACACCAAGTCTTTCGCTTGGCTGAAATGAATTATACATAAATTTTACGTTACGGTCAAGTGGGTTTTACCTTAATTTGTTTAATCGGCTTTATTTTCGTTCAGAATGACAAAAAAGAATGTAAACGTTTAAATGAAACTGGACATTTTTTTCGTTATGGTGTATAATATGTGAACAAAGCACACGCACAGGTCCGAATTTGTTACACTGCTGTAACTATAAATGCAGAATATGGATATTATTATCCGATTCACAATGCGAAATATGTAACAATATGTATGTTTTGGAAGAAAATGCTTGCTGTGTGCCGAAAAAAGAAGTAAAATCAGCATAATTCAAATGGTTTCAGAAAGGAAAATGATAGTATGTCAAACGTACCTACACCACACATAAAGGCAAAAATGGGAGAAATTGCAGAGAAAATTCTTATGCCGGGAGATCCGTTAAGAGCAAAATTCATAGCCGAAAATTATCTTTCGGACGCAGTCTGCGTTAACGATACAAGAAATATGCTCGGCTTCACGGGCAATTACAAAGGCTCTAAGGTAACGGTAATGGGAAGCGGAATGGGCGTTTCATCCATAGGAATATACAGCTACGAGCTGTTCAATTTCTATGAAGCCGAAACGATTATAAGAATCGGAACAGCAGGTGCGCTTGTACCACAGGTTCAGCCGAGAGATGTGATAATAGCGCAGGGCGCCTGCCACGATACTAATGTTGACAGGCAGTACGGCTTGCCCGGAACGTATGCGCCCATAGCCGACTTCGGACTTGTGAAAAGGGCGTATGAGCTTGCGACAGAGAAAAATATCAAGGCTCACGTCGGAAACGTGTTGACGGGAGAGGTATATTACGATGCGTCGAACAGCCTTTCGGCGTGGTCGAAAATGGGCGTTCTTGCCGTAGAAATGGAAGCGGCGGCACTTTATATAAATGCGGCGGCGGCAGGCAAGAAGGCGCTGTGCATCTGTACCGTTACAAACAACCCTCTGACAGGAACGGAGGACATCACACCCGAAGAACGTGAAAAGACCCTTACCGATATGATCACTATCGCACTTGATGCGTAACCGCTGTTTTCTTTATTTATATTTAAATAGTATACAGCCATATCGGCAGAATATGCCGTAAATGGCTGTGGGTATATGTCTGAACTTAAAAATAGCGAAAAAATGCCTTAAATTGCCGAAAACTGAGAATGCTTTTCGGCAATTTTTCATAAAATTTCGCTTTGAAAATTGTTTGATATGCTATCAAAGTTTTCTTGCTATTCAAAGAAACTTATGGTATAATTTTGTTATATAATAATTTCCATTTAATATGGAGGTTGTTTATTCTGTTATGATGAATGGGGGATAACCAGTGACAACTTTTGCTTACGTTGCTACCGACGTAAACGGTAAAAAGGTAAAAGGAACCGAAATGGCGGAAGATTCCGTCGAGCTTATTGACAAGCTCCGACAAAAAGGCTTGTTCTGTACATCCTATAAGGATGCGGCAAAGAACAAGGCGGCGGATGTAAAATATAAGTTTAAGACGAAGGATCTGTCGTTCTTCTGCCGTCAGCTTGCGGCGATGCTTACATCGGGCGTAAGTCTTGTAAAGGCGCTTCAGATATTGCAGGCGCAGACTGAAAATAAAAAACAAAAGCAGGTGCTTCTCGATATATATGAGGAGGTACAGAAGGGCCGCAGCTTCTCTGAGGCTATAGCTACAAAGCCCGGCGTATTTCCGTCACTTTTCGTCAGCATGGTCGGCGCAGGTGAAGCGTCCGGTAACCTTGATACAATCATGAACCGTGTATCCGAGCATTACGCAAAGGACAGCAAGACGCAGAACAAGATCAAGGGTGCGATGATCTATCCTATCGTACTGCTTGTGCTTCTGGTAGGTATCATGATAGCCATGTTTACGATGATCATGCCTATGTTCCGTGACCTTGCGGGCGACACAGAGATGCCTCCGCTTTCAGCCGCAATTTTCGGAATAAGTGACTTTATGATTAACCAGTGGTATATTCTTGTTATAGTTTTAATCGCAATTATAATTGTACTGCGACTTATTATCAAGACTCCCTCGTCAAAGCTCAAGTGGGACGAAATGCTTCTGAAATTACCTAAGGTCGGAGGGCTTCTTCGTACAATTTACACTGCACGTTTTGCCCGTACAATGTCAAACCTTTTCTCGTCCGGTCTTCAGATGGTAGACTGTATCGAAAAATCGGTAGGCACTCTCGGCAATACATATATCATAAAGCAGTTTGAGGATGTAGTCGAAAATGTAAAACGAGGCGAGTCGCTCTCGGTAGCGATGGGCAGAATAAACGTATTCGACGGTATGTTCGTATCGATTGTCTATGTCGGTGAGGAGTCAGGTACTCTTGATACCATCCTTGCTAAATCGTCAGATTATTATGACGATGAAGCCGACTCAGCAATATCAAGACTTGTAGGCCTTATGGAGCCTGTAATGATCATCCTTATGGGTGTCATGGTAGGTTGCTTGCTTGCAGGTGTATTCCCGATTCTTTACTCAGGTATGGAAGGTATGGGCAATACTTAAAAAGCAACGAAAATTAAACCTAATAAGCAGGAAGGAATTATTGAGATATGTTATCTATTGATATTACCGACAGACAAATCAAGCTCGTGCGTGGTACTTCACAGGGTTCGAAAATCAAGATTGATGAGGTTGACTTCAGAGAGATCGAAAAGGGTCTTGTTTCAAACGGCTACATAGCGGATGTTCCGCTGGTTGCGGCTGAAATAATCGATATGATCAACACAAGAGCCATTAAGGAAAAGGATACCATCGTATCAATCAGCTCAAGCTCGATACTCTACAAGGAGCTTATGCTCCCCAAGCCCAGAAAGCTCTCCAATACAGCCGCTATCGAGGCTATGATAGGAAGCAACATGGGTATATCGGGCGACTATAACATTTCATATACCATAGTAGGTGAAACCGTAGACGAGAACAAGAACCCTCTTATCAAGGTTCTTGCCACAGCCTGCCCTCAGCGTCTTGTTGACGGCTATGTAAAGCTGTTCACTCATATGGGTCTTTCACTCAAGGCTGTAAACATTTCAAACAACGCAATTTCACGTCTTATCCAGAACACTCCCAAGATGTCGGCTTATATGCCGCTCCTGCTTGTTCAGATAGACAAGGAGTTCCTGAATATCAACCTTTACGAAGACAACGTTCTTTCGTTCTCAAGATATTTCAAGATCGACCCCGCTGATTATAATAACGCAGAGGACTATGTTAACCAGGCTATATATGATAACCTGTTCAGAATGTTCCAGTTCTTCCAGTCAAGGAAGGATATGAAGCCTATCAAGGAAATGATGTTCTATGGCGAGATAGACGACTTTATTGCGCTTACGAACACCGTATCGGGCTTCAATGTTTCGTGTCACATTCTGAGCGCCCCCACGACAATAGCGTCAAGAGCTGACTTTGAGTTTACCGTATACGCAAACGCTATCGGCGCACTCTATAAGGTAAACAAGGAGCTTGAGCATATCAACCTTCTTGATACCACAGCGGCAAAGGAAAGCAAGGGTCTTAACACCTTCTTCATCGGACTTGGTGCGGCGGCTCTCATAAGCGTTCTTGCGGTTGTCGGCGCAAATGTTGTTGTAGATGTTATCAACAACAGCATAAAGGGCGAGATAACAAAGGTGCAGGCCCAGATAAATGATACAGAGCTTCAGGCAAGACTTACGACCTTACAGCAGAAGGAAGGCGTTCTCGAAAACTTCCAGAGCTATAAGAACTCAATAGCAAATGCCGAGTTGATGTACAATTATATGCCTAAGGGCACTACAACGGTATATAAGATGCTCAAAGAACCGTTCACGGCAAATCAGAACGGAATCGAAAGCGTCACAAGCGATGCTGTACGCAAGAATCTGAACGGTATGAAGCTCGTAGATAGCGTTTCAATCTCCGGCTATTCTGTAAGTGCTACCTTCAGCTGTACGAATCAGGCACAGCCTTCACAGTATGTAAGAGCGCTGATAGCTCAGGGCTATTTCGAAAACATTACATATAACGGATATGCGGTTGAGGTCGGTGAAGACAAGAAGGAAACCATTACATTCGGTCTTACGATGCTGTTAAAGGCAGGTAACGATGTTACCATAAATAAGGACGACGCCAACAGCATGATCGAAAATGAAGCAAACGGCGATCAGACAGATGATACTTCATCTACAGAATCTACTGCACAGTAACGGGGAAAGGACATACAGAACATGAAGATCAGTAAACAGGAACGAATCCTAATAGTTGTATTTTTAGTTGCCGCAATTGTAGGCGTTGGCATATTTGTATTTATTCTTCCCAACTTTAACAAGATAGGCGATAACAATAAGCAGCTCGCATCTGTAAAGCAGCAGTATCAGGAGATACTGACAAAGCTCGAGCATGAGTCAACAATAGACACCGAGATCAGCCAGGCGTATGAAGACGGTAAGAACCTTGCCGACAAGTTTTTCAACGACCTCACAGAATACGAGGCTGACGAGATTATGCGTAAGTTCATCGCAAAGGGCAAGGATATTACCATCGACGGCCTTTCGATTTCCCCCTTCTCGACAGAGGCACTTTCTGTATCGGTATTTGCACCTACAGAGGTAACATATCCCCTTAAGGATTTTGCAAACACAGTTGTTGAAACCCCCGATAAAGAAACAGACTTCAGCAAGCTCAGCACAAGAGAGCTTGTTATGTACGCAAAGAAGCTCCAGGCGACACTTCTTGCCGCAAGCGATCCTGTAACGGTAGGCTCGATAACAGTTTCTTTCACCGCTCACTCAAACAAGCTCCAGAATCTCCACGATTTTGCGGATCTTCTTTTCTCAGGCGAGTATGAAAAGAACGGAAAGGCAAAAGCGATCTCTATCGGATCAATCAGCTATGCAATGGGAGAAACGGCAAAAGCCGACTCCGGCGAGAACAGCTCCGAGAGCGATTACACAATGGAGTTCTCCGTGAATCTGCTCTGCATACAGCCTGTTGCAGATCCCTTTGCTGCTAATAACAGCACAGCCGAATAAACGGCTGCTTACAAGTAAGAAATGAAAGGATGAAACGCTATGAACAAACATAACAGAAAAGCGTTAATGATGAAAAGGGCGTTACTGCGGCTGAAAGGCGGCAAGGGAAGCGTTTTATTCTTCATTATCGCTATAATGTCGGTTATGATAGTTCTTGCATCTGCGGTTTACTATTCCACTGTTTCCGCACGAAAGCAGGTCGAGATTGAGTACGGCGATGAACAGTCCTATCAGAGTGCGATTGCGCTGAACAATATAATTTCCGACTACATAACCAAAAAGCCCAACAGTGATTTTGTAAAGACGATCGCCGGAATGAAAACAAACGGCGAAACGATAGTAAGTACAAGTGCCGATGGTATTGAAGGCTTCAGCGAGCTTGCTCCGGGTCTTGGCGACTACAAGATAACAGTTACAAAGGTAGCTGACGGCACAGAGGAAGGCACAAAGGTCGTTCGTATTACAACCGATGTGACCGTAAACGGCGAAAAGTCCACCATATCAACAGTCGGCGAATTCAAGGTAAAGGAAGAAGCGTATAACTTTGACCGTTTCTTCACATCGACAGGCTACGCTCCGAATGACGTTTATATGTCCGGTATGGATATTACCTCGACGATGTACCTTGACAACGAGTACAGCCAGATAGGCGGCGAGCAGGGCGGATCGCACATCAACCTCTATTCGGAAATAATAGCGGCAGGTACTCTGAAGCTCAACAATGCGCCTATCAACAGCGGAAAATCCAATAATCCCATAGATCTGACAGTCGGAAACAACCTTTATCTCAGCCAGACAGCCGGCGACGGTCTTAACCTTCAGGGCGGTACCCTGAGAGTAGGCGGCAGTGTTGCTCAGCTCAGCAACTGCTTCCCGTTCAGAAGGGGCAATATGTACTATATCATGGGCGACTATTACGGCGCTTGTGCAAGTACGGAAGCCGATCTCACCGATATGATATGCGTTGACGGTGATTTTGTTGTATTCGGCAATATGAAATACAGCGGTAAGTTATACGTTAACGGCAACGTTTACGTTGATAAATCGCACAATCAGGGACTTATCTCAAATCAGATGTTTGTAGGCGGAAATATCTATTTCTCGCCCAGCTTCGGCAATATGGAAAACTATGTGAAGCATATCACATTCGTTGACAGCGACGGAAGCAAGCATACCTATAGCAATCTGACCGATGCAAAGGCTTCGGGCAGAGTGGTTGAGTGTGCTTCGGCTATCACTCTTACGCTTGACGAAAAGGCCACTATCACCGACCTTAAGGAAAGCATAGACGACATAAAGGCTGTAAACGGCAATGGCGGCTATACTTATGTATGGCCCTCACAGGAAAAGCTGTGCGACAACATTGACGATGTCAAGGCAGATATCAACAGAAAGATAGGCGACCCCAAGTACATCAACTGGAACATTGAGAGCAAGTTCAAAAACGGCGAAACTCTCAAGGAAGCAACAAACATTGAATATAAATTTGTTGATTACAAGGCTGAACACGTTGTAACGTTTTCGGCAAAGGATAAGACCGAATATGTAATGGGAAATATAAAATTCCCGATAAACTATGACAACTTCGGAATAATATTTGATACAGACGCAGGCGGCGGAACATATAAGGATATATATGTATATCTCAAGCCCAACTGCGAGTATTACGAAGAAAACGGTCAGGAAAAATACCGTGCGGAAGATCCTACGAAGTACAACTGCTTTATGTGGAATCCTCCCAAGGGCTCAAGCTATGTCGGCGAGAAGAACAACAACCCGTTCCATGTATTTGTAAAGGGTAAGGGCTCGCTGATACTGGTACTGCCGGACGGCGTTAAGTATGTAGCAAACTGGCAGAGCTATGTCGGACATATAGCTATTTACGAAAAGATAACCGGCAAGACGGTTACAGCAGCAAACAGCCTTGATGCTATCGGTGCATTCGGCGGCATCAAGGGCAAGATAAACGATATTCTTATCAATGACAAGACCAGCAAGAAGAACGCTTGCTTTACAGATGAGTTCATAAATGAAACAGGCGACAGCGGAACAAAGACATATGTACATAACAATGTGTTCCTTGTAACTATTGATAAGAACGCTGCAATGAACTTCCAGCCTCAGCAGAATATGTTCGCAGGATTTATCTATGCACCGTATATGACGTTTGAGGCAAGCTCGGAGGGCGGTCAGGCAGGTATGCTCGGCGGTATGATAGTTTCCGACTATACAATGAAGGAAACGTCAAACACATATATGTGTACCATACCCTATGATTACTACGACAGATTTGTAACACCCGGTGCAAACGAGGAACAGAAAGAAGAAGAACGTCGGAAGTACATGGAGAAGCTGATGGCTGAATCCGGCTGTACGACAACAATAGGCTCATCTGTCGCTAAGACGTGGCGAGTTTATGGTTATAATTAATGAAAGGAGCGATAGCTATGAAGCAATTAAAACGTTTGCTTAGGAAAAAGGGCTTCACAATATCCGAAGTTCTGGTAGCTATGATGATATTTGCTATAATGACGGCTATCGTGATGCAGATATTAGCTATAGCGATAAATCAGCACAAGAAAAATGTCAACAGCGAAAAGGATATGGATAAGCAGGTTCAGGATATTGTTGAGTATAACAGCAATATGGTCAAACGTGAAACGGCAGATATGGCGATCAACTTCGTAAGAACTGGAAGCAACAAAGTCGCTTCTATCGACATAACCGGAGCGGATATTATGAGAAATAACGCCGCCGAAGCAAGCGGTGACGGCAGACTTGAGCTTAATACCATAAAGGCGAATATCGACAAGGACACAACAGGCGACGATGACAACAAAGATAACGCAGGTATGGTATCCGAGCATGACCATATTTACGGTACAAAGGGCATTACAAGCGTAATGGTCACCGAAACAACAGCGGAAAAGGACGATTCTACAAAGACAATTACTCTCAGCGTTACGGTAACGGACAGCAAAAATGTTCTTATGAAAGCGGAGAGCAATTCACTGAAGATAGTAATTCCCGATAAAAACGCAAATCCTAAGGTCACAATAAACGGAAGCAATATGAAATATGAGCCGCTGTCAAGCACCAATTACAGATTCACAGCGCTAAGCAAGGCAACGTCATATTCTTTCACGATCAAGTTCGAATTATCCAATGATGATTATGCAAGTGAATATAAATCGTTTGCAAAATATTTCATCGATCACGAGTATGACGGAAGCGATGAGGCTACATTGCGCTCGGCGACGTTCAAGGATTCGAAAGATCCCGGCGTTTATAACCAGAGATAACGGGAGGGCTTATGAAGTTAGCGAGATTACTGAAAAAGAAGGCCTTCACGCTGGTAGAGCTTATAATCGCAATGGCGATAATGATGATACTTATCGTTGCGGCTATGTCGATGTTCAATCCCGTCAGCAGCATTATAAAATCCATTGACGAGGATGTAGTGACAAACGCTATTGCCGACAGTATGACGACCTACATACATTCAAAGGTGAACACCTGCTCGACGTACAACATTGACATTTACGATAACACATCGCTTACTGCCGATGCGTCTGCTGACGAAAGTGCGGCGAAAAGATGCAAGTCGATGCTCAGCTCGATAAAGAATCCGACAGCCTAGCCAAGAAAAAAAACCCCCCAGCCGAGTCTTCGTATTGTATGGTGCTTCGCAGGAAGGATGATACTTTCCAGTTATACGACTTCGGAAAGATTACAAGCGTGGCACAGTTCACTGCAAGAGTAAATGACATTGAGAAATATGCGCTTTTCAACAACGAGTATTATAATGATGTAGATTTCCGTTTCACCTTTGAAACGAAATCGGGCTGGTGCAAAATTGGCATCACCTCGCTTGAGAGGGAAACAGGCAACGTTGTGGTTGAAACCAGAACTGATATGTTCAAGCTGGTGAATATCACATCGACACCTGAAAGCAATCCTGTTCTCAAGGATTATACAGCTGTAGGAACAGACAAGAACATTGTGATTTTCTATAACATTATAGATTACACGAAGTACACACCCGGAGCATAATAAAAATCCCCCGCCTTAATAGGCGGGGGAAATATAAACGCTTATTTTACAGCATCGAAAGATAAGCCTTGATAATGGTTTCACCGCAAAGCATACCGACTGCAAGTCCTACGCTCAGTGCAGGACCGAAGGCAATGCGGCGGCGCAGCTTTATCTTTGTTATCTTGCCGTTTTCCACGTTCGCACGGAATACATATTCCTTGCTGTCGGGAAGGTCGCCCATTACTTCATTCAGTTCATTGCTGAGCGACTCTGTTGCGGCTTTAAGCTCATCGCCCGAAATATTCCACGCTTTTTCTTCAAAAAGCTCAGGGTCAATTTTGCACTTTCCGTGTTCAAATTCACCTATGATAACATCCTTCGAGCTGTCGACAGCCTTGCCCTCACACCAATCTGTGAGTTTTTCACTGATTTTTGCGGATTGCTCCTTTGTGAACCGTGACGATACGCAAAGCACGATAAGCCCGTAGACAGCACCCACCACAACACCTATAACGGCTGAGGGAACTATCTTCCAGCCAAGCACAAAACCCGATGCCGCCATAAGCTGAACATCGCCGCCGCCCATACCGCCGAATAAAGCGAGTATAGCAAACGGAACTGCGATAACAGCCGCACCTGCAAAATGCTCCCACCAGGGCATATTAGGCTCGGTGAAGAACGTGGCGATACCGAGTACGGCAATCGAGATCGTACACCAGTACGGGATTTCCATATGGTCAATGTCGATACAGCTGAGGACTATCAGCAGTGAGAAGAATACGATTGCGACCACCATCGGCAGACTTGCCGAAAATCTTATGTAGGCGAGCAGGAACATTATTCCCGTCAGAGCCTCGACAACAGTGTAACGTGCCGAGATAGGAGCCTTACACTTGCGGCACTTGCCGCCTAAGAATATCCAGCTGAATATCGGCACAAGGTCATACGGCTTTATCCGTTCACCGCAAGAAAAGCAGTGAGAAGGGCCGTTTACGATTGACATATGCAGGGGAGTGCGGTAGATTACCACATTCAGAAAACTGCCTATGACTGAGCCGAAGATAAACACAAGCACGCAAATTACGGTATCATACCATAGTATACCTGTCATATATATAACCATCCTTTCCTTTTTGGAACGCTGTAAAACAGCGTATGGATATTTTACCACATATCGCCGCCTTTTTCAAGTACAGGCGGCAAGTATACCACTATTCACAGGGGGAACAGTTTAATGAAGAACATACCGATAGGACAGATTCTTGTTGAGAACGGATTTCTGAAAGAGGATCAGCTTGAAGAAGCCCTTGAAAAACAACGCAGTGAGCCGGGTAAAAAGCTTGGCGACGTATTGCTCGAGCTGGGCTATGTTTCAGAAACACAGCTTGCGCAGGCACTGTCTATCCGTCTTAAAGTGCCGTTCATCGACCTCACAACCACAAAGATCGATATTGAGGCAGTCAAGAAGATACCTGAGGCTATAGCAAAGAAGAACTGCTGTGTAGCGTTCCAGATGAACGATTCACGTCTTACTGTTGCTACAGACGATCCTATCAACTTCTACATATTCGAGGAGCTGAAGGTTATCTCCGGTATGGAGATACACGCAATGATAGCTACCCGTACAGCTATCAACGAAACTATCAGCAAGGCATATTCACAGCAGACCGTAAGCAACGTTATGGATAACCTCAATAAAGAGTACAACAATGCTACGGACAATGTTATCCAGGACGACCCCGAATCAGGCGAGCGTGTTGATAACGCACCTATCGTTAAGCTGGTAAATACAATAGTTGAAACCTCATTCAGAATGAATGCATCGGATATTCATATAGAGCCTTTCAAGGACAGAACAAGAATAAGGCTCAGAGTAGACGGCGAGCTTATCGAGCAGATGAAGGTAAAGCCTGCCGCACATAACTCGCTTATCACCCGTATAAAGATACTCGGCGGTATGAACATTGCCGAAAAGAGAATACCTCTTGACGGCCGTTTCGGTATGACCATCGACGGCGTAAACCTTGACGTCCGTGTATCTACCATACCTACCGTTTACGGTGAGAAGTGCGTTATCCGTCTGCTTTCAACGGCAGATGAAAAGACAAGAAAGATAACCGACCTTGGTATGACGTTGTACAACTACGAAATGTTCAAACAGATTATACGTTGCCCGCACGGAGTTATGCTGGTTACGGGACCTACAGGTTCGGGTAAATCTACAACACTGTACGCAACGCTCGGTGAGCTTTCAAAGCCCAACGTTAACATAGTTACCGTTGAGGACCCTTGCGAAAAGAAGATAGACGGTGTAAACCAGGTACAGATAAACGCAAAAGCAGGTCTTACATTTGCGGCGGCTCTGCGTTCTATTCTCCGTCAGGACCCGGATATAGTAATGGTCGGTGAGATTCGTGACGGTGAAACCGCAGACATCGCTATCCGTGCCGCTATCACAGGTCACTTGGTTCTTTCGACCCTCCATACAAATGACGCCGCAGGTACTATCCTCCGTCTTGTTGATATGGGTGTTGCGCCTTACATGGTTGCATCATCTCTTGTCGGAGTTATTGCACAGCGACTTGTAAAGCTGCTTTGCCCGGAGTGCAAGGAGAAGGTAATGCTTACCGATCCTGCCGACTTAAGACTTGTCGGAAAGACAGAGCCGGTCGAAATATGCAAGGCTCATTACGGCGGATGCCGCTCATGCCATAATACAGGCTATAAGGGCAGAACCGCTATCCACGAGATAATAGTAAGCTCGAACGATATAAAGGAGCTTATCTCAAGCGGCGCAACAGCCGAGCAGATAGGCGCACAGGCAGAAAAGAACGGAACAAAGCTGCTGAGAAGCAACGTTACCGATATGGTGCTTGCAGGCACTACAACGCTTGACGAACTGGTAAAAGCCACCTACTCCGTATAATACGGATGCGGTGTTAGCAATATGTCTTTTTAAAAGGAGAATAAAAAGGTGGATATTAACAAAATACTTGACGAAGCAAGAAGGCTCGGATGTTCGGACTTACACTTTACTGCGGGACTTCCTCCCGTTGTACGTCTGCACGGCAGTATCAAAAAGCTCAGCGGTTATCCCGACTGTACAGAGCCTATCATAGTCAATATCATAAATCAGATAACCTCAATGAAGCACAAGGCTTCTATCCAGAAGGGTCTTGACACTGACTTCTCGTATGTATCCGCATCCGGACACAGACACAGAGTAAACGTGTACAGACAGAGGGGCTATCACGCAATAGCAATGCGACTTCTGCGTAACGATATTCCTACACTGCAGGATCTTATGCTGCCGGGACTTATGGGCGAGTTTGCACTCCGTCCGAGAGGTCTTGTGCTGGTAACAGGCCCTACGGGTTCAGGTAAGTCAACGACTCTTGCGGCTATGATTGACCATATCAATCGCAACAAGAACTGTCATATTATTACAGTCGAAGACCCTATCGAATATCTTCACACACATAAGCAGTCAATGGTAAACCAGCGTGAGATCGGCGCCGATGTAGACAGCTTCGCAGGCTCACTGCGTGCCGCACTCCGTGAGGACCCCGATGTTATCCTCGTCGGAGAAATGCGTGACTTTGAAACTATCAATGCCGCAGTAACCGCCGCAGAAACAGGTCACCTTGTGCTTTCGACCCTGCATACGACAGGTGCCGCAGAAACCATCGACCGTATCATAGACGTTTATCCGCCTCACTCACAGGGTCAGATCAGAGCGCAGCTTGCGAACTCCCTCGTAGCCGTTATTTCACAGACGCTCGTTCCTACGGCTGACGGCAAGGGTCGTATCGCCGCTCTTGAGCTTATGAGCTGTACAGACGCTATCAGCTCGCTTATCCGTGAAGGTAAGATATTCCAGATTCCGAACTCCATCCAGACCTCTAAGGCCCTCGGTATGTTCTCGCTCGACCAGGATCTTGCAAGACTTGTCCGCACAGGCAAAATTACGGAAGAAGTTGCAAGAAGCCGCTGCCAGAACCCCGACGATCTCAAGAGATATATCGGAGCTTATTAATCAGCATAAATCATCAAGTGATGCTACAATGCCGCCAGTTTACACGGCGGCATTATTTATGCGCTTCTGAAAGGATTTTTTAATGAAATTTGTTATTCAAAGAGTGACAGGTGCGAGTGTGACCGTAGATAATGAAATAATCGGCAAGATCGGAAAGGGATTTCTGGTGCTGATAGGCATCTCGCAGACCGATACAAAGGAAATTGCCGACAAGCTGATACGCAAAATGACGGGGCTCCGCATCTTTGACGATGAGAACGGAAAGACAAACCTTGCCCCTGCCGATGTCGGCGGAAGCCTGCTTCTTATCTCACAGTTCACGCTGTACGCTGATTGCCGCAAGGGCTACCGTCCCTCCTTTACAAGAGCCGGCTCACCCGATATGGCAAATGAGCTGTACGAGTATATCGTTGAGCAATGCCGGAAGTGTGAAAGCATAGCCGACGTGCAGACAGGAAGGTTCGGTGCGGATATGAAGGTTGAGCTCCTGAACGACGGTCCGTTTACGGTCATCCTTGACAGCAACGAGCTGATGTAACGGCACGCTCAGAGCCGAACCGATTGTATAAGTGGTGAAAAATTACTGTAAATTCTTCTACTACATTTTTCGTCAAATTGCACAACTGAGAAAAATATTTTGTTGCATTTTTGTTAAATTTCCAATCAAACTATAGACAAACGGGCGAAAAAGTGTTATAATCAAGTCACATTAAAAGGAAACGCCGCAGCATAAAGCACAGCGCTCCCGGAAAGGACTTAAGTATGAATGAAATAAAATTAGGTAAAAAAATCTCCGAAGGTAAAACCGTTGACGTATATGAGAGCGGCGACCTTGCAGTAAAGGTATTCAAACCCGATGCGCCCAAAACAGTAGTTTTCTATGAGGCTTTCATGGATTCAAAGGTTGAAGAAACAGGACTTAACGTTCCTAAGATAAAGGAAGTTGAGCTTATCGACGGCAAGTGGGCAATTGCTACAGAACTTATCAAGGGCAAGACGCTTGCACAGATCATGCAGGAAGAGCCTGAGAACTGCGACGGCTATCTTGACGATATGGTTGAGCTTCAGCTTGAGATACACGCAAAGAAGGTTACAGGCATTTCAAAGCTGAAGGATAACCTCAGAGCAGAGATCGAGAGCCTTGACGTAATCGACCACATCAAGAGATACGATCTTCTGACCAGACTTGACAGCACACCCAAGCACGTTAAGCTGTGCCACGGCAACTTCGGTCCTGAGAACATAGTTATAACAGACGACAACAAGGTTTATATAGTTGACTGGATAGGCGCTTCGGCAGGTAATGCCAGTGCAGATGTTGCCAAGACATATCTGAAGCTCGCACTTACATCTACAGAAACAGCTGAGAAGTATCTCAACCTGTTCTGCAAGAAGACAAATACGGCAAAGACATATGTTCAGGAATGGCTTCCCATTATGGCGGCATCAACGCTCGCAAAGGGTGTTACAAGCAAGGAGGAGAAGGATCTTCTCTTTACATGGCTTGACGTTGTGGACTATTCTTGATGACAGCTTAATAACGATAATGACGCCCCGCTTCTGCGGGGCGTTTTTGTGTGCTTTTTGTGTATATGGCACAGGGGATATATCGGAAACGTCGAAAAAACGGTGTGAGCGGCATCATTTTTGAATATTTTCTGAAAATTCGCCGTAAAAGGCTTAACATTTGCGCCGATTTGTGCTATACTTACAACGTGGTATACTCTGCTTCGGAAGAATATATCCTTGCCGACAGCGGCAATAATATTGTAAACAACACACCTTAAAAGGACGTAAATATGAGTCAGAAAAAAACCAATTATCTTAATGCAGACGTTGAACTTGAGGAAAGTACGCCTGCGGTAAAGAAAAAATCAAAGAAAAAGCAGAACAAGACATTGAATACGGTAAAGCACGTTTTAGGAGTTATCGGAACAACGTTTCTCAGCCTGTTCATGATAGTAATTATTACCTGCTGTATAGTAGCGGTAACGCTTACGGTATATATAATGCAGTTTGCCGATAGTGCGTTTGACGTTGATCTCAAGAACGTCGATCTTAGCTATACCAGCTTTATTTATGCGAAGAACAGCGCAGGAGAGCAGGTGGAGGTAAAGCGTCTGTCAGGTGACGAGAATCGTATCTGGGTAAATATGGAGCAGATACCGAAGCACACTCAGGACGCATTCACGGCGGTCGAGGACAAGCGTTTCTATGAGCATGACGGCGTTGACTGGAAAAGAACGGTTCGTGTAACAATATCGACCCTGTTCAACGGCTACGGCGAGGGCGGTTCGACCATAACACAGCAGCTTGTAAAGAATATCACGGGCGATGACAGAGTAACTCCCGAACGTAAGATACGAGAGATATTCAGAGCGTTGAACCTTGAAAAGCAGTACACCAAGATAGATATACTTGAAGCGTATCTCAACCGTGTTCCTCTCGGAGGTACTGTTTACGGAGTAGGCTCGGCGGCTTACTATTATTTCGGAAAGACGGTCGATCAGCTGACAATTGCCGAAAGTGCGATACTTGCAGGTATGACACGTTCTCCGAGCGTGCTTAACCCTTATGCGAATCTTGAGCGCTCGAAGGAAAGACAGCTTTACGCACTGAAGTGTATGTATGAGCAGGGTCTTATTACGACAGACGAATATGAGGCCGCAAAGACAGAGAAGGTCAAATTCAGACTTATCGTTGAGGGCGATGCTTACGGCTATAAGGATCCCAGATATGATGAGTATTACGGAAACAACGCAAACAAGGACGAGAACAGCGACGGATATGACGATGAGGATACTTATGAGGCATATCGCTGGAACGAGTACGAAATAACTCAGAACTGGTATGTAGACGCTGCCATACAGCAGGTTATCGAGGATCTGAGTAAGGCAAAAGGCATGACCTATGCAGAGGCAAAGGCGGATCTTTATAAGGGCGGCTACAAGATATATCTCAATATGGATATGGATATACAGGAGAAGCTGGAAACCTTCTTCAAGGATCCGAACAACTTCTTCTACAGCTATGATAAGACTGCAATAGAAGAAAACTGCGCTCAGGCGGCATTTGTTCTTACCGACTACAGAGGTAACGTAGTGGCTCTTGCAGGCGGTATCGGTGATAAGCCCGGTGACGGCTGCTTCAACAGAGCTACACAGGCTATACTGCCTATCGGTTCGACAATGAAGCCTATCTCGGTTTACGGTCAGGCTGTAGATAAGGATATAATCAACTATTCTTCGATGATACTGGATAAATGTATTACGCTTCCCGACGGCACAAGCTGGCCGAGTAACTTTGAGGGCGATTACGGCTCGGGCGGATATATACCGGCGTGGTATGCGGTACAGCAGTCAAAGAACACTACCGCTGTCCGTATGGCACAGGTACTCGGAATAGACACCTGCTTCAACTTCCTTACGGATAAGCTGAACGTGACAACGCTTGACTATACCTATGATAAGGCATATTCACCCATTGCGCTGGGTCAGCTTACGCAGGGTATGACGCTTATGGAGCTTGCCGGTGCATATCAGATATTCGGCTCAGGCGGTGTATATTACGAGCCTAAGCTGTACAACCTTATCACCGACTACAACGATAAGACGGTTATCGAGCAGGAGCCTCTCGGTGACAGAGTAATGGAAAGCGACAGCGCATATATAACAAACAGACTGCTCAAGGCGGTTACGGATACTACAAACGGCTCGGGCAGATATGCGAAAATCGACGGTATAGAGGTAGTCGGCAAGACAGGTACTTCAAACGATGAGCGTGTTCTTGCGTTTGCGGGACTTACTGCGGATTACTGCGGTGTTATAAGACTGGGATTTGACGATAACAAGAACATCGGCACAACAAACTATATTTATCTTGCACAGGTATGGCACAACTTTATGGTGAATGTTGTGAATGAGGATTCCACAAAGACCTTTGCAAAGGATTCAAACGTAGTCGAAAAGAAATACTGTACCGAAACAGGACTTCTTGCAACGTCAAAATGCAAGAATACCGCTGTGGGCTATTACAAGGCGGATAATCTGCCAAAGACGTGCGATTCCACGCATAAAGACGGCGAGTATGTAAAGAAGCACGGCGGTGAAACATTGCTTGTACCCGACTGGGGTACGCAGAAAGCGGAAGAAGATACGAGCAGTACAAGCTCGAACTGAGTAAATTCAACAATGACAGCGGCTTACATCAGCCGCTGTTTTCGTGAAAGGATCATTGATATATGACATTCAGACTTACAGCACCTTGTCACTTCGGACTTGAAAAGACGCTTTCCTTCGAGGTACGCAGGATTGGCGGAGAGGATATAGCCGTGTCGGACGGACGGGTGACGTTCACCGGTGACGAGCGTGTGCTTATAAGGGCGAATATGTGCCTGTCGACAGCAGAGCGTGTGGGAATACTTCTCTCGGAGTTCAAGGCAAGAACATTTGAGGAGCTTTTTCAGGGGGTAAAGGCAATCCCTATTGAAAAATATGTCGGAAAGTTCGACAGATTCCCTATCAAGGGCTTCAGCCTTAATTCAAAGCTGACAAGCGTTCCTGCCTGCCAGAAGATAATCAAGAAGGCTATGGTCGAGCGAATGAAAAGCGTTTATAAAATCGGCTATTTTCAGGAAACCGAAGCGTTGTTCCAGTTCCGCTTTTCAATAATGAAGGATAACGTCACAATGACGCTCGATACATCGGGCGAGGGACTTCACAAGAGAGGCTAAAGAGGCCCTCCCGCCGTTTTTCAAATGCCGCACCTATAAAGGAAACGCTTGCGGCGGGAATTGCCGACCTTGCAAGGATAAGGGACAACGATATTGTCTGCGACCCGTTCTGCGGAAGCGGAACACTGCTTATCGAGAGCGCACTCAAGGCGCTTAACATACCGCCGTGTCTTGACAGGGAATTTACCGCTATGCAGTGGGAATTCTTGCCCAAGGAAATGTGGGACGAGGAAAGAGAAGCGCTCAGAGCGAATATCAGAAAGCCCGAAAACTTTAAGCTGTATGGCTTTGATATAGACCCCGAAGCTGTAAGACTTACCCGTGACAACGCAGTAAAGGCGGGTGTGGGTGAATATATTGAGGTTAAGCAGCGTGATATTGCGGATTTTACATATCCGGAGGGCTGTACCGTTGTACTTTGCAATCCACCTTATGGTGAGCGTATGCTTGACGAGGAGCAGGCACATGAGCTGTATAAAGTTATGGGCAAAAGATTGCTCCCGACAGACAGCAGGAGATTATTTGTAATCACTCCCGATGGGGAGTTTGAGGAACTGTTCGGAAAGAAAGCGGACAAGAACAGAAAGCTGTATAACGGTATGCTTATGTGCAGGCTGTACAGCTACTTTAAGGCAACACCGCACAATTAACGGCTATCGCCTTTGCCGCA
>ENA-OOVE01000101-OOVE01000101.1-human-gut-metagenome-genome-assembly--contig:-NODE-101-length-20297-cov-6.843466_pt1 | contig 20297 bp, 14 predicted proteins | sample MGYA00241556_ERZ501294 | MGnify/ENA primary metagenome ERZ501294 (study PRJEB25962, sample SAMEA2042283) | human gut metagenome | biome: human gut; feature: human-associated habitat; material: faeces...
CTTTTTCATCCCTCACGTGCACTAGAGAGTTTTAAACATAAAAGAAGTATTTTTTTGTTGGTTTCATATTAGTTATAGCTCCTTATTATATTAATCATATAATTGTTGATTTTGACGGCATAGGCGTGGGAATCTATTGTATTTTTCTCGATTATAATTTCCGCTACTCCTTGTACATCTTTGAAGGTGTTTCTGTCTTCGTAATAAAAGAATAATATCAACCATAAACACATTCCTCCTTTTACTTTTGCATCTTCATTATAGTGATTTTAATTAATAATGTAAATGAATGTAAATGTATTTTTTACTATTTTTGAAAGTAGTTAATTGTATATATTTTAATTGAATGAGTAAATAAAAACTCGTCCTAACATAAGTTAAGACGAGCTTTTTGCTATTGAGCTTTGTATTGTTCTGTGTTGCTTATAACTTTATCTTTCTTGAATGTTCTTCTTAAAGCCATAAACATCCAGAATGCAATCAATAATCCACTCAATACATCGATTGAAATCAACACAGGTATCCACCATGCATATACTTCTTTACTTTGACCTATCAAAGATCCTTTATCTAAGCCTTGAGCAGTTTCGGCATAGTATTTAGTTGCTACATATGAGTATAAGACATCTTTTGCACTCTTATGAATGTATTTCTTTGCAGTTGCACTGGTGTAGTCATCAAACAATGTATGACTCATATCCGGATGCAAGACTTGACTGTTTCCGGCTCTAATTCCTTCATCGAAGTCATTGATGGTTCCACCACAATAGTAATCAGTAATTACTGTTCCATCAAATCCCCATTCGTTACGAACGACAGCAGTTAATAATGCGTAACTTCCAGTACTTCTCATTCCACCGGTTCTTGTGGCAGCACCCATAAGTCCATTTGCACCGCCAACCTTAATTGCCATTTCAAATGGCTTTAGATAATTCTCACGGAATGACTGCTCAGTCAACCATTTGAATGCACCGGTCCCTTCGGTTCTTCCTTTATCGTCTTCGTTTGCTCCAATGTGTTTTATATAAGCTAATACACCTTTTTCTTTAGCTCCTAAAACATGATATGCACATATGGTTCCAGCTAATAATCCATCTTCTGAATAATACTCAAAGTTTCTTCCACCTAATGCTGATCTGTGCAAGTTTGCACCAGGTCCGTACCATCCGTCTATTCCTAACGCATTTCCTTCGATTCCTATGGCACAGCCTACTTGATAAGCTATATACCAATCCCAAGTTTGAGCAATCACTGTATCAGAAGGATAGTTCACGGCTTTTAAATTATTTGTACCAGTTACGTTATTGTTGAATCCGCTAGGACCATCTGCATCGACTGTCTTTGGCTTAGCAATAGAATCTATTGCCATGGTTCCAAATCCAGCTCTTGTAATCAAGTCTGCTGCTTGATCCAATGATAATTGAGAGACTAATTCATCCCACATAGGATCATCATAATTGACACCGAACAATTCTTGGATAGACCAAGAAGTAGCTTTAGAATCGAATGTAGGTGCAACTGCTCCTTCTTCTTCGACAGGGGCAGAAACTCCTAACATATCATCTTTTAGATTTCCAGCCTTTCTATCTTCACCTTTTTCGGTGGGGAACGTAGAAATGAAATCATTTCTGGTCATGTATTGAATAGGGCCACCTTCATTCTCAGATCCATCCATAGAATGAGCTTTTGGATTGAAAGGCTCATCGATTTTACTAGATGCACCAGAAGTGCTGTTGGTGTAAGTGGTAAATTTATTCTCTACTTTTTCACCTGTCACACTATCTGTCTCATATCTAATATCATCAGCAACTTTAAATGTGAGCCTATTAGTTCCATCCAATGTTTCTTTTAAGGTGTGAGCATCAGTTCTTAGGGTTAATTCATAATCACCTTTTTCTAATTCATAGCCCATGAATCCGTTGTTGTTAGCATCATAACAATCATAGGATTTCATCTCTTCTACATCCATAGTCAATTTGACGTTTTCGAATTGTCCAGGTTTTAATTCGGCAGTCTTTGCAAAGGCTCCTAGTTTGATTGCTGATTTTTCAATTCCGCCTTTGGTGTATGGTGCTGAATAATAAAGTTCTACTACATCTCTTCCAGGTAAATCTCCAGTGTTTGTTACAGTGACTTCAAGTTCAATCTTTCCGTCTTTTGTAATCGTAGCACCATCATTTAAATTACATTTATTTATCTTCCAATCAAATGTTGTATATGACAATCCATATCCGAAGGGATATTGAACAACATCTTTATATCCGTTTTTGATACCCCATCTTTCTTTAGCAAAATTAGAATCCCAGAATCCTTCTTTATCTGCTGTTTCGTACCAATAGTAACCAGTATAGATATTCTCTCTATATTCAGTATAAGAGGCTGCAGCGTCTGTATATCTTCCTACACCTTCTAATCCGGATGTTGCGTATGCAGCGGCAGTAGATAAATCATATGCCCAGGTATCAGCTAATCTTCCTGATGGATTTACTTTTCCAGCGATTATTTCTCCAATTGCTATAGTTCCACGGGTACCAGGCATTCCCATATCGATTACAGCATCGATATTATCGTTGTCTGCAAATCCTAATTCTAATGGATTACCATTGTTAGTCACTACGATGACGTTTTCGAAATTTTCAGTAACCTTTTGAATCATGTATTCTTCACGTTCGGAAAGTTGCTGAGTCTTTCTTGTAGGATCTTCGCCATCCTCTCCAGGTAATTGTTTGCTGTTTTCGGAAATGTATTGAACTTTAGAGAAATCGTTTCCTTCACCCATCATACGTCCTATTACAACAATAGCAGTATTTGAATAATTAACTGCATCGGTCATAAGAGAATCTGTATAGAAACTTTTAGGTGCTTCTGCAACTCCATAGAAATCTTTATATTTTTGTCCATGAGCTTCGATGACGTATGAGCCACCGGAGACTCTATTCCAACCTAAATCATTGTAAGCTTTAGCTAAATTCTCATTGTATTCAACACCAGCTTCTTTTAATCCACCCAAGAAAGTTACTAGATCATTTCTTGAACCTGTTCCTGATCCTGTGCCTTGTGGCATGAAACCAGCATCGCTTCCAGACCAACCGAAGACATTTACTTTTTTATTGGCTAATGGAAGTACTTTATTATTGTTCTTTAATAATACAGCACCACTAGCTTCGACATCTTTAGCTAATTCGTTTCCACTTTCTCTTGCTTCTTTGGAATTTTGACCATCGTCATCAAATCCATATCCACACAAATATGAAGTAATTAAATTTTTGTTAGCGAAACAAGCTATGTTTCCTGCAATTAAACCTCCGATGACGCCAAGGCTTATCACGCCTGCAACAATCGGGTATATATATTTTTTCTTAAAAGCCATTTTTACCTCCTTTATTAAATTGTTAAATAAATAGAATTATTCAGAAATAGTAGTATTTAGGATAAAGCAGTCTATATTTGCATTTGAATCAGTCAATGTTTTTAAAGTTAATGTATATGTTCCTGCACTCAAGGATTGAACACCACCAAATTTAACATCGATCCAATTGTGCCAATCGTTAGAACCATCTTCTGCTCTTCCTAAATTCTTCTCTTCTACTGCCAATGTGGTGTCATTTAATTTGACTTCCAACTTGTCTTTTGTTGAGAAGCTAGATTCATATTTAGCCATCAATGCTGATATTTGAACATTTGCATCTATATCAAGCTTGAATGTGAAGCTCAATACACTATTCACATTCATACCACAAACACAATAATTGCTTGGATTTTTAGAATCTACTTCAGTATTTGATGACATTGCTGGTTGAAGAGTTAATTTGGATAAATCGAGATTCTCGGCTTCAATTCTAGTTTCACCGGCTTTTGTAATTGTTGTGTCAGGCTCGGGCTCGGGATTAGAATTATCCAAATTGGAGAAACTAAAGTAATCGAGATTGAATCCACCGTTAGTAGTCATGCTGAATGTGTATGTTCCAACTTCAAGATCTACCTTTCCTAATGAAACATCAACCCATTTCCAATAATCGCTACCATCTCTATGGCCGAAAGTTCCTGCAGGAACAGGTGTTAATGTTTGTCCAGCAAAAGTGATTACTGTATTTGAGAAATCATATGTCTCACTGTCATAATAAGACATTCTCATTCCTACTCTTAAATCTTTAATAGCCTTTTTGACTTCGACAGTAGCGGTGATGACGGTTCCATTAGTCAATCCTCTAACGCTGGTTCCTGATCCAAAATCGTTGCTCCAAGATTCAGTGAATCCCATTCCGGCATCAGCTAAGTCTTTCCTTAATACCCAATTTGTTTTATCGAGATTCTCGGCTTCTATCTTATATTCTCCATCAGCACTTATTTCTAAATCGGCTTTAGAAGGCTCGGGTTCGGGCTTCTTTTGATTATCTAAGGCTGAACCTGATTCATCATAAGAGCCACTAGATACTACTGTGAATTGCACTCCATCGATGTTGCAATCGGATCCAGTGTTCTTTATCAAGAAGAAGTGATCTCCTTCAGTTAGGTTATATGATCCTAAATCAGTTGCAATCCAATACCAATATTCACCAGCAGCTGCATTACCACCTTTGATATTTCTATCTTCGACTAATTCAAGCTTGAATCCATCGATATAGAATTCCCAGTTTTCTTTAACTTTGTAATCATCTACTTTAGCAGCTATAAATTCCAATTTTATTGTTGAATCTTTAGCTAATCTCATTGTGGTTGAAAGTTGAGATCCTCTATTTAAAGCAGCCACTGATTTTCCACCACTTGTAGTCTTTCCCTCGGATTCCTTAGTTACTGTCTCAAGTCCTAAACCATTCACTATTTTATCTGGGTTAGCATTTGCCCAATCTTCTCTTGTAGATGCATATTCAGTATCGAAGGTTTCTAAGTCTTTCATCAATGTTCCTTCTGTCAACTCTGCTACTGAACTGATGTAACGCATTCCTACATAGAAGTCGATATAATCGATATCAGGAATATCGTCGGATAAGGCATCGAATGTAAGAGTATTTGTTCCTTCTTTCAAAGTAACATTTCTAATGACTATATCCTTCCAAGTACATTCACCCTTTTCTAAAGATCCGACTAACGATAATTTACCTTTTTCTTCTCCATCAACTACTTCTCTGTTCATATAAGCTTTTAAATTATCTTGTACATCGATTGAGTCCTTAGATCCGCTATAAGCCATTCTAAAGACTAATGTTATTCCTGTATATTCTTTGTCGGAATTGAAGGTGAATCCGAAATAATTATATTTAGCACCATAGCTGGTGAGATACTTTCCACCACCTGTGATTTCAGCACCTTCAGGTGCATCTTTAACGAAGCTAGTAACACCTTCGCCTTTTTTGACATTGGTCATATCGATGTTTTCTGCTTCGACTCTATATGCAACTGATTCGTTTTCACCGGTGATATTTAACAATGAAGTCTCTGAGATGGTAGGATAGACTCTCTCCTTTACAGTTATTTGATATCTAGCAGTTTGTCCGGAATAAGAAATAAGTACTACTCTTCTTCCTGGCAACTCCATATTAGGCTCTGTGATTTTGCAATCGGATAAGCTGACATCTTTAGTTGTTCCATCACTCATTTCAGCAGTGACTTTTAATCCGTCATAAGAGAAAGATTCATTGAAATCAAATTCCGTTTTGACTTTAGAAGTGTCGAGATTCAACTTTTTAACTTTGACTTCACTTTGGGTTGAATTTTGAGTTGAATCATTGTTGGTTCCACAGCTAGCCAAAAAAACTCCACTGGACATGACTAATCCCATAATCATCAACAACGAACAAATTTTCTTGCTTTTCATTTTAAGCTCCTTGTGTTTTGATTAATAACTTTCAGCTTTCTAGATAGGATCCAATGTCTTAGAAAGAAGGAAATTATTTCCAGTATTGTGATTTCAAAGCGCTTTCTAAGCAATTTTAGAGCCCTTAATTTGTCGTTTGCTAAACCTAGATTGTTATTTGATGGTTAAAGAAATGGTCATTTTGCTAGTTTTTTGTCGATTATTATTTTTTGCTGTTAGGTTGAGTATTTTTAAAAAGAATATTCACATTGAAAAAATTATTCTCAGGACAAATGTCTAGAGTACCGTCATATTTTTCACAAATGCGTTTAACTGATTTGAGTCCAAAGCCATGAATATCTTCATGCTTCTTAGTCGTTTTTGGTAATCCATTAGAAAATACAAATTCTGAATCTATGCAATAGTTATATACAGTGATAGACACATATTGATCTAGTTTATTTTCTATTCTGATTCCCATAGTTCTTTTCTCTATTGGACATTTAGATACAGCTTCAATAGCGTTATCTAATAAGTTACTGAATAAACTATATATATCCTCTTCGTCTATAAAAGAGATGAGACTTCCATCAGCCATATAACTAGCTCTGATTTTATTTTTCATACAAATTTTATTTGTTTCATTTAAAACTACATCTAATGCTGAATTTCCAGTCGAAGCTATAGATAATTTGCTAGATAACGAATCGATCATTTCATCTGCTAAATCAGGTGGAATTGTAGATGTTTCTTTCAGTCTATTAATTTCATGTTTTAAGTCATGACATTTTATATTGACTATATCCATAGCTTCTTTGACTGATTCATATTTATCTTTTTCATATCTTCTTATCAGTTTGCTCATTCTTAATTGTGAAAACAAATCCCATCTCAATAAGACTTCAAATTGCAGGAACAATCCTAAAATACAGCAAACGATGTTATATACACCGGTTAGAATTAACCCTTGATAAGTTTGTATTATATAAACTGCTGCAGCATTTAAAACTACATCGACTAATAATAGAGTCGATGTAAGTATAAATCCAAATAAAGGAGGCATTTGGAATTTCTGATTCAATAGTTTTCTTCCAAATATATAGAATCCAAAAAAATAGATATATACGAAGAAAAAGAAATATACGACAGTAAAGAATGGATTTGAAAAAGTAGGCATAAAGCTTTGACCATACATTCCAGATATAGTTGATTTACCTTTAGTCATAGCTAAGACGGCGATGTTATTCATTTGATAAGCTAAATGTTGAATTGTGTATCCAGCTACACAACAAAAAGATAATTTCAATAAGCTTTCTTTGAATAGAAACTTCGATAAAGCTATTGTTGTGACGAATAAGGATATAAACATAAATGATCTATATAGGAAATTATCGGATGCTATTGGAAAGAAATAAGAAATGGTAAATATTGCACACAATCCAACAACTAACCTAATAATAAAATACTTCCTTCTCTTCATCGAAATTAGAAATAAAGATTCACCTACCATCAGTTCTATCATGAATTGAAATGATTTATAGAACTGTAATTGAGTCATTTCTATCATAATTATTTGCCTAAGAATCTATTCAATGCAGAAAGAAATCCTTTCTTTCTAGGACGTGAGATATTAAGTTTGGTCGTATTTACATATATATCTAATCCTTCTACATTCTTTACGTACCTAAGATTTACTAAATAACAGTTATTGCATCTATAGAAATTATTTCTTTCTAGTTTAGATTCATATTCTCTTAAGGATCCACTTCCTTTGTAATCTCCATTGGTAGTATGGAATAACAAGCTATGACTTATAGCTTCGATATAGTAGATATCATTTATAGAAATGATCTTTATATTATTTCCAAATTTTATTTCTACTGTATTGTTGTTTATATCTTTATTTATATGCCTTAAAGCTCTGGTGAATCTCAAAGAGAAATCCTCATATATAATAGGTTTTATGATGAAGTCAAAAGCCATGACTTCATATCCTTTGACTGCAAATTGCTCATAAGATGTTACGAAAATCAGTGTTGTTGATGAATCTTTTAATCTAAGTCTTCTAGCAGTTTCCATTCCATCGATATCATTTTTAATTTTGATATCCATGAATATGATGTCGTATCCGCTATAGTTGGTTAGAAAATCAGTAGAAGATTGGAATATATCCATATTAATATCTATATTCTTCTCTTTAGCGTATTTATTTACATAATTGGATAGAATGGAAGACATTTCTTTCTCATCATCTATTATTGCAATTTTTATCATGTTTATAATCCTTGGTATAAGTTTTAATAATATGATTTGTGTATGTGCTTTAAAACACATGGCTTTTAAGTATAAACTAAAAAAGGTCAATTGCAATGTTTAAAAATTAGGGTTATTTAAGAGAGATTTAACACTTATATATTCATTTAACATACAATATAAAAAGTTAAATTATTGGATTTGCTAGCTTTATTCACTAGATTTTTCTTTCAAAGTCACATTTAAAATAAAAATGTTGTCTTCGATATATAGATACGGAACTGTTATATTTGTTGGCAATCATATTTATGGATTTAAGGCCATAGCTATGATTTATCTTGTTTGGTTTTTAGGTATTAATTTCCCATCTACATTCTTAGGAGCTATCTTAAAGTTGTTTTCTTCATGTCTGGTCAAGTAGAGGCTTTCTCTACAACCACAAATAAGCCTGTAGAAACTGCTTAATTAAGATTTAGTAAATACAGAAAATAAAAAGACTTGGAAATTATAAAATCCAAGCCTTTTTATTTTTGATATCGGATTAAGCTACTTTAGTAAAAGCATAATCAGCGTATGTTCTAATGAAGAAGGATTCAATATCCACTGATGATTTTGGAGTTAAAGCATTCTTGGTTGAATCATAAACAAAGACCACTTTCTGACCATTTAAAGTTACGGTGATTTCCTTGGAGGCTTCATCATAAGTATATTCCACATTTTTGTTATTTAAATATTCACCACCTTCAACATTTGAAGCTGAAGCTCCATCACCGGCTGAGAATGATAAAGTTTTTTCTGAAGAAGAGAACTTTATATAAGCATCATAAGCCACTGAATTATATTCCTCGTCGTATTCATCGACATAGTCAATTTTGCCTTGGAATGTTTGACCTGCAAAAGCTGGAAGGGCTAATACTTCAGTGTTTGTAATTGTGTATGTGCTATTTGCTAACGAAATTGTGTATGTTGTATTGCCTTCTTTGACGGTGATTACATCTTTGGAATTCACTTCATAAGTTATAGCTATATTGTTTAAAGTTCCAGTACCATCGTTTGATAAAATTAGTTCGCCATGATTATTTTCAGTGTCTGTATCAGTATAAGTTCCAGATACATCTATAGCTATTTCTAATGCACCATTGTTATTTTTCATACTGATTTCATGGTTGTCTTCAGTGACAAATATAAACGATGTTCCCTTAGTATTGATGGCTGTGTTGTTCTTGATACTTCCAAATACATAATTGCTTCCATTGAAGTATACAGCTTTTTTAACAAGAGAGCTTGAGCTAGTATTAGCGTCGTATATATCAGCAACAAACTTTTCACCTGTCTTTAGAGTTCCGTTAGTTAGACCGACTATTTCCATACCTACGCTGTCGGAACTATATTCTGTTATATCCTTTGATAATAAGTATGTGTTACTACCATTTCTTACCAATGCTAAGTCCTTATTATCTGATAGCAAAACTTTATATGAATTAAAAGTAAATGTTTGATCATCGTTGAATGTAATTGCTGAGTTATTTCCAGATTCCCATTTTCCTTTAAAATCAGGAGTTAATTCCATCTTATAGTAAGAATGCGAGGAAGAAACTTTTCCACCGATATATAAACCAGCAGAGAATTTTAATTCTTGATATGTGTTAGTGGCTGTATCGACTTTCAAAGTATGCTTCTTTCCGTCAATAATTATTGTTAAAGATTCTCCATCCATTGAATAGGTTGTATCTATAGTATTGCCGTCTTTTGTCACGGTTGCATTGCAAATGCCATCGGTAGTAATTGTTCCTAAAGATCCAGTTAGGGTCAAAGGATTTGTTGTTGAATAATCCGTTAATAGACCATTTCTATTAATAAAGTATTTATCTTCACCATTTATTGTAGCTTTAAAGATTGCACCTTCATCAGTAAAGCTGATCAATCCATTTGCAACTTGGATAGAAGTAATCTCAGATATAGTCGCTTTTTTACCACTTGTTTTTTCAGCATATACATAGATGTCTTTAGTATCATTTTTAAGTCTGGCTATATATTTTGTAGGTGTGCTATCTTTTGAATCTGCTAAATACTCAGTTTCAAGATTGCTTGAGGTAGAGCCTTGCAAGAATACAAGATCATATGTGAGATTGTTATATGTTGAAGTGGATAAGATATATATAAGTCCATTGTCAGTCCATCCACCTTCATAATCTGTACTTTCCATCTTAAATGTTTTTGTAGTGTCATCTACTGAGGTAATCTTAGTGGTAGTTGTAGAATAAGATGATGGGAAAGAAATATTTCCAAATCTATCAGCAACTAAATTAGATTTTGTCTTAGCTAATGAAACTCCTGATGAATATGTATAATTGATATAAGCACCTGCATGTGATCCAACTATTACATGGTTCGCATCAAATATAGGTTCGACTTCAGTTAAGGTGAATTGTAATCCATATGTCATATCGCTTACTACTGCGGAAGGATTGTAGTAATATCCATCTGAATTGGTGTATAAAGCACGGGTGTCATTCTCACTAAGTTTTACTTCTACCTTGCCGATGCCGTAATCTCCTTCATTTACTCCAGCCTTGGGTGTGACTTTGATATATAACTTCTCACCCCATCTAACCTGGGTCACAGGAGTATATGTGTTAGCTTTTTCATCGTGTGTATAGGCAGTCATCATCAAATGTTTAGAGTTGTTCAATATGACAGGAGCAAATCTCTCTTTTTCAGTTACGACTAGACTTACAGCTCTATCTTTCATGGTGAATGAATACTTTCCTTCTTCATTTGCAACCAATTCAACATTATCTAGTGTTACTTTATCAACTTCATATTCATTGGTGGAAGGAACAACAAATTCCACTTTAGAATTATATGCTGCATAATCAGGAACATCGACTTCCAAATGCTCACCGATAGTAGCATTGATCTTATATATTGATGCTGTTGTTTCTTGGCTGATGGTTACGCTTGAAGCAGGCATTACAAATGAGTAAGTTCCATCATCATTTGCCATGACTTCAACTTCATTATCACCGGAGGTAACTTTAACTTCACCAGCAAATTCAAATCCAGAGTCTAAAGCCATTGAAAAAGTAACTTTATCTCCAGCTTTAGCTGTTTTAGGTGCATTTACTACAACTGCACCATCACCAGCTTTATCAAGAATTGTATATTCTGCAGGTGCATCTGATAGTGTCACTGATAAAGATACATCACTTCCGGGTTCAACGAATGATCCTTCAAATGTTTTAGTTTCATTTTCTACTAAAGCCATTGGGACATCGATATCTCCAGCTTTTACCATGGGTGATTCTTTGGTTGAATCGGTGATTGCTATTCTAACTTTTATAGTCTCACCTTTCTTTGCTAAGGTGGAAGATACTGCAATTGTAGCTCCGGCAATTTGTTCCACATTTACTGCATATCTCATATCTTGAGTTACAGCTTTTACGGTTACAGCGTGAGCTGGCATTACGAATTTATAGACACCTTTTTCTGGTGTTATTATATTTTCTCCATCTATAGTGACATAAGAAACTTCTTTTTCTTCTTTCAATTCGACTTGGAATTTGACTTCATCGCCTTCACTTGCTTTTTCTGGAAGACCGGAGATTGTGGCTCCATCATCAACATCAGTCGTGATGTTGAATTCTTCTTTTGTTACAGTAGAACTGGGTGTGGGTTTTGGTGTTGTTGGAGAGATGGTTGAATTTGGTGTTGCTGGAGATGCAGTACTGCCAGGCAAATTACCATTGCATGAAGCTAAAGAACTTAGAATGACTAACAGCGATAAGATTGAAACTTTTTTAGAACTTTTCATAGATACTATTCCTTTCAAGCTAAGCTTTATGATACACCAAGTAAGCACATACAATCAAATAAAATCTTAAAATTGACATATATTTTTCAAAATTTAGCTAAGAATAAGGAAGACTTAAAAGTTATAAAACACGATAATTGAACGAAAAAAGTATAAATAGTAAACAATAGCTTTAATATTGACTACTAAACAAATTAGATAACTAATGTAAATTTAAAGCATAGAAATGTTTTTGAATTATATCGAATTATTGTCATTTGGCATTGGTCATAATTACACTTGTGTTTTGGAATTTATCGTTCCTATTTTGCTGGGATTATTGTTTTCTTTTATGTTTACATTGATTCCTATTATTCTTTTAACTAAGAAAAGACCTATAGATATTATTAAATTCAATCAATAACCTTATTTCTTACTATTTATATAAGATAAAATAAATAGCATTGAGGAGCATTATATTATGAGTGAAGAAAAGAAGGAAAAGTTGTCGTTTAATGAATATCAAAAACATGCATATAACTTAATATCTGAAGATGGTAAGAAGGATATGCTTACTAATGGTGTTTTGGGATTGGCTGGTGAATGTGGTGAATGCTGCGATATAGTTAAGAAGTATAAATATCAAAAACATGATCTCGATAAAGAGCATCTAAAAGATGAATTAGGTGATGTGCTTTGGTACTTAGCAGAAACTGCATCTGCTTTAGGCATTACTTTAGAGGAAGTTGCTCAATTTAATTTGGATAAACTACATGCTCGTTATCATGGTGAAACATGGTCTAAAAATGATGATGTTAATAGAAAGGATAAACTTTAATCATAAAAAATTAGAAATAATTTATTAGAGTTGTCTAGGAGCAAAGGAAAATAAATCAAAAAACCAGCCGATGGGCTGGTTGTTTTAGTGCTAGCAAATGATTAGTATCCGAGCATTGTCAACAATGTGACAAAGAAGAAGACAATTCCGGTAGCAAAAGTGATAATAGACAATATTTTATCAACACCTCTTTCCTTAGTCCTAGAAAAGATGTTCATGGTGTTACCACCGGTAATAGCTGAGGAGGCACCTTCGGATTTTCCTGATTGCATTAAGCAAATGATGATAAGGAATATTGAAACGATGAATAAGACAATTTCTGCAGCTGACATATAGATAACCTCCACTACAAAATGAGATTATAAATCTATATTTACTAAAAATGTAGTATTACTTTGTATTAAACCAATTATTTATAAGAGATGATCTTTGACTTCACCTTTGTCATCCCATACAGCATAATTCTCATTTATAGAATCATTGTAGAATATTTCTATCAAATCACTGAATTCAGGAGTCAGTTTATAATTTTTTAGATTTTTCTTTTCAACCCAAAAGACTTTTCCTTCTTCTGATGATTTCAATTCACCAGAAAAGGTCTTGGTCTTAAATAAGAAAACTAAATATCTATTGAAATTCGGACTCACATTGTTGTTTACACCAACAAGCTTTAAATCTTTTATGTCTAATCCTGTTTCTTCTTTTACTTCTCTGATTGCTGAATGGACGATGGATTCATCGAGGAGCAAATGACCACCTGGAAAGGAAATTCCTTTCCAATGTGGATCGACTTTGTCCTCTACTAATATTTTTCCATTCTCATCTTCGATCATGACCATGTTGGTCAATGTAACTGTTTCTTGTCTAGACATATATCAAGTCCTCGTTTTTCTTATATATGAAAAAGGATAAGGCTCGCTAGGCATGGCTTAACCCTATCCGTACTTTATTTTACTCAATGCCTATATGTGAGTAAGTACACATTTTTACTCATTTATGAATTGCTACTGGGTTTGTTTAGCAAATCCATTCTTTTTTGCAATGCTTCCTTTACTTCTTCTACAAAATAAGATGGTGCAACTGGTATGAAATCTTCTCCATATTGCATAGACCAGTATATTAAAGAATTTTTATCTATAGTTACATCAAAGTAACAATTCCCATCCATTTCATAAATCTTAGCCTTATCGCCGAACCAATCTTTCACTACATAGACTTTGGATCTTTTTGGATCGGTTGATTTGAATTTGGCATTAATTAATTCAGTATCGTCTCCAAATATGTACATATGAGTAGCTAAATAGTTATTAATATCAAATTTAACATCGTTTTCATCTTTAATTGCATTGACTTCATCAATTGTTCTATATCTTCCATTCTCATCATTTTCTAGAATTAAGACATGGTCCATATAGTCGATTCTAAAGGCGCTGACATATTTGCTTTCATCAGCTGTTTTGAATTTTTTATAATTGCAAAGAAGGTAGTATCTACCATTATTATTTACCAAATAATAAGGAGATACAGCATATTTTCTATATTTGCTTGGATCTTTGGTAGCTCTTCTCAGCACCTTTTTACCTTTGTTATCGAATCCTATATAGTTAAATATTATTCTTTTCTTTTGATTGATAGCTTCTATAATAATTTGAACATTTAAGAGAGTTTCTTTTAAGAATTGATTTTTATCGCTGTTTCCTTTTTCTTCGTGGTGGATAGATAATGATGGTAATGATTTCTGTTGGTTAACACTAAAAGTACTATTGATCTTTTTAATCAATTCAGAAGCTTCATGTCTGTTGATGAGTTTAGATGAATAAATAGAATCATCTAAAAGACGTGCTTCTTCTAATTCAAAAGTTCTTTTAGTTATAGCGTATCCTATTCTATTGTCGGGTTGGCTGATCTCATAATTAAAATCTTCAGGATATTTGTTTGATAATCTTTGTAATAAGAGTATAGAATTAGAAACACTCTTTCTATCTAGTTTTACTCCGTATTCATTTTCAAGAATATCTATTATTTGTGCTTGTGTTAAATAGCAATCGCTATTTTTATCATCCTCGCTAGGCTCGTTAGAGTACTTGTCTAGAATTTTTAGTATCAATAAAAGCGAAGCTTTCTTTTTGGCTTTAATCTCTCCCTCATCGGCATTTTCATCTTTTCTTTTGTTAGCCATATTAATATCCCCATCCTCCTAATGTTAGCATATCAAAGAAATAATAATGTGTCAATTATTTCCCATTCTACAACATTAGTTCTGCTCATTTATATTTTGTTTGCTAGCTAATGGATATTTATAAAGCGATGAGCCATTAAGATCCACTTTATTCATATTTATTGAGTTTATTTGATTATTATCATATGTAGTGTAGTAGTAAATTCCTTTTTGAGTATTCATACAAGAAGAAAATATAGTTATCTCGTATTCATTTGGTTTAACTTCGCAACACCCTTTTTGTTGCTCTACACTATGTAAAATATGGAAGAATTGAGTTACTGATGATTCCTCATCTTCCTTGCAAATAGAGTGATTTCTTGTAAAAGCAACTTTAACAAATCTAGACATAGATGATAAGTCTCCAGGAAGACCTATAGCACCCATTCCTCTACTATAAGTTCCAAGATTTATATTGGAGAAAGCAGTGTTTTTCGGATCTTTCTCAGATAGAGACATGTAGTTGTTTAAATTGAATAATTGCTTATCAAAGGGTGGATTATTTGTTAAAACTCCAACAGGATTGTTATAGACTTTAATTCCATCCTTCATAGGCTCAACTACTATAGTTTCATCTTTATCTCCAATAATATAATGTAGTTGGGATGGTGGAAAGTGTTCATTGAATGGAGTGTTTGTTATGACCAGATTTTTTAAAGCTTCTCTCACTTCTTTTACCGACGAATAATTTCTTAAAATGTATGGAATGAATTCAAACTGAGCTATATTTGTTTTACCACTAGTCGCTTTTTTATAAACAGCGTTTCCGACAAAGTTTAGTCCAGCTATAGCTAAACCTTTTTCATTCATTCCATCATAGAATAAAGGATAATCTTCTATAACACATGCCATTCCTATAATTGCATAGTTATTTCTTGCATTTCCTTCATGTCTAAAAGAAAGAGGATAGTTACGAGGGAGAATAACTACTTGTTCACCATAAGAAAAATCATAATCTAGATTTCTACCGAAATAGAAGTCTTTAGTCTTTAATGTTGCTGCTGTACACATTTTTATTACCTCCTATTGATAATATAATTCAAAATGAAGGAAAAAATTAAAAAATTATTATTTCTGTTGCATGAAATTTGCTTGAGAAAGAGCTTGAAAGCCAAACTCACTATAAAAAGGTGCAAGATATGCTTAAAACTCCCTATAAAAAGGTGCAGATTATACTTGAAACTCGCTATAAAAAGGTGCAAAATATACTTAAAACTCGCTATAAAAAGGTGCAGGTCTTTATTTTGAGGAGCATTAAAATGTTTAAAAGAAAAATTTTAGATGAAATAAACAAGTGGAAGAATTCACTTAATATAAAGAAAAGAGCTCTCGTGATTAAAGGCTTGAGGCAAATAGGAAAGACTACAGTTGTTCTTAATTATTGTAAAAAGAATTATGAAAACCTTGTTTATATAAATTTTATGGAGAATAAGTCGATCAAAAAAATATTTGATAATGATTTAGTAGTGGATGATTTGATTCGTGATATATCAGCAGCGATTCCAACTGCAAGATTCATTCCTCAAAAAACAGTTATCTTTTTTGATGAGATTCAAGAATGTGCAAGTGCAAGAACATCTATCAAATCTTTTATGATTGACGGGAGATTTGACATTATTGCCACAGGATCTTTATTAGGGTTAAGAGGTTATAATCAAAAAGAGCAAAAATCAATTCCTACTGGCTTTGAATATGTAGTTTCTATGTTTCCTATGGATTTTGAAGAATATCTATGGGCTAGAGGAATTGATGATAGTCTTATTGAATACATAAATAATTGTTTTGTTAAAAAAGAAATAGTAAGTGATGTAGTTAATGATAGTTTCTTGAACTATTTTAAAGAATATTTGTGTGTTGGTGGTATGCCAGATGCAGTAGATACTTTTTTAAAAACTAGAGATATGAATCAAGTAAGAGATGTTCAAAGAAACATATTGGAAGAATATAAAGATGATTTTGGAAAGCATCTAGATAAATATGAAAATGAAAGGATTGATAAACTGGAGTTGACTAGGATTATCGATGTTTATAATTCTATTCCTTATCAATTGGCTAAAGAGAATAACAAATTTCAATTTAGTGATATTAGAAAAGGTGCTAAAGGAAGAGAATATAAGAGTGCAATAACATGGTTGGAGGAATTCGGCTTAGTTAAGAGAAGTTATAATTTAAATAATCTTGAATTGCCATTGGAAGGAAACAAAAATCCGGATGAATTTAAATTGTTTTTATCTGACACAGGATTATTTGTTGCGATGCTAGATGAAGGAACCACAAATGATATTATTAATGGAAATCTAAAAATTTTTAAAGGAGCAATTTTTGAAAATATAGTTGCAGATGCTTTTATAAAGAATGGAAATAACTTGTATTATTTCAGTAAGAATTCAGGTCTTGAGATTGATTTTATTACGAAGTTCGATGGTAAATTAACACCCGTCGAAGTAAAGGCTACTAATGGAAACGCAAAATCATTGAAAGAAGTAATTAATAATAAGAACAAATATGGAGTGGATTCAGCATTGAAACTGATTGATGGTAATATCGGATATAGCAATGGAATATATACAATTCCATTGTATATGGCCTTTCTAATCGATTAGATTTAATCTTCCAATAATTTCTTTTGAAACAATACAAAACTATCGAATCTAGGCAAGGCAAATTTTGACTTACCTCTCGTTTCGATGTCGATAATTCCTTGCTTTGCTAATTGAGCTTTATAAATAGCTAGATTATCTTTGCTGATGTTTAGTCTTTTGATTAAACTTTGATTATCATCATTTCTTCCGGCTATTAAAAATATATTTGTGCGATGAAGCTATAGAGAAAATCGAAAGAGGTGATAATTGAATTTTAGGTGTTCTAAAAGGAAAAGTTAAAGGCTTATCACTAAAATCATTGAATATAGTTTGCAAATCAGTATTTCTTTGAATGATAGGGCTTGTGGATCTACCAAAAGAAATTGTGAATGAATTTTATTTCATGAGTTTCCTTTTTTGTATTTCATTGTACTTTTCGTAAAGAAGAAACAAAAATAGCAAAACAAAAACTCGATGCGAAGGTGCATCGAGTAGTGATTTTTAATGGCGAAAAAAATACCATTTTAATACATACTGTACGGTTACTGTACCCTGCTTTAGTAGTACAAAGCCATTATTTCTGATGACTTCAACTTCATTTTGCCTTTAATTTCATTTTCTACTATAATTTTTTAAATATTCTTTTACTTCCTTTATAATATTTGGCTCTTTAGTAAAATCATTTATAAATTTTTCAAATCCTTTTCCATTTATAAAATAGTTTTGAGGATAACTATTTAAAGCATTAACTATATTTTTATATTGGCTTGCTGCTTTAGGCTCCTGATTTTCTGCATTTATTTTTTTGAAAAAGTTTCCTTGCAAACACGAAATATAATGCCAGTGTTTGTTTTCTTCTCCATAATTTATAAACTGAATTATTTCATTAATTTCAGCATTTTGTGAACCTCCACCACCATTAGTAAGTTTATGTTCAACGATAAAATATTCATCATTTATTTTTAAAAGCATGTCTGGATTTTTGTTATCTCTTGTCTTTCTAAATTCAAAAATTATATTATTTTCTTTTAAGAATCTATTAAACAAATCTAAATCCCCTTTATCTGGAAGTAAATAACAAAATCTCTTGCCTTTAAGTTCTAGAATTGTTTTTGCTTTTACAAATCCTAATGGTTTCATAATTTCTTCCATTTTTTCTATTCCAGTTTTTCCTTTTCTTCTACTAGATGCAGCATCAGATTGAACTTGAAGGACTTGGTCAGAATATCCATGATATAAATAAATATCATGTCTATTTTCAATATATAAGGTAAGGAGCTGCTTCATTAATTCTCTCTTATCATTCACACTCATAGCATTTTTCTCGCTATTATAAGAGCTGTATGAATAACCAACTACTTGTAAATATACACAAAAAGATGAATAGTTAATTAAATTAGTGTTCTCAATTATATAAATTATTTTATCTACAATTCTATTAACATAATTTGGGTCTACAAAATCATCATCATCTTTAATTGTTTTATAGGTTGTAATAAGTTCAATAAGTTCATGATTAGCAATCATTAAATTTGTTTCTGGATCATTAGAATTTTTATTAACAACTAAAACACCTTCAGGCTTTGAAAAATCAACTATATCATCATCATTTAATTGACTATATTTAAAATAATCTTTGTTGTCCATAAAGCCCTCCACATGTTTCTTCAAAAGCGATTTCCATAATTGCTCTAGCTAATCTAAAATCTAATCTTCTTCTTCGAATTCCTTTTTTTGTATTGCCTTTGAAAGGAGTAAGCAAAATGTCAGATGAATCTACTCTTAGTTTATTTATTACTTCATTACATTTTTTTATAAATTCTTTTCTTTTATCTTTTGGCACATCGATATCGATTAAGCTAAAATGACGCGACGAAACCTTTATATTATTTTCCCAATCATAATTAAAATTTTCTTTAAAGTCGAAATGAATAAAAGTCTTGTCATCAGTACTATCAACCGCTCTCAACCCAAGCCAACCTTTAAGCGTATTAAATGTTATCTTTATTAAATTATTTGGTTCTACTCTAATTGCTTGAATTTTTTCTAATGTATTAATTAATTTATCATTTTTATATACATTTATTTTGCTAAATAACTTATCTTTTCCATCAAAGCAAACAACACATACAGGGTTTTCAGTATCTTCAAATGGATTTTCTTCTAATATTGTTATCGATTTAATTTTTGACTTTTGCTTATAAGAAGAATTAATAAACGATTCAGGAATGATTGCTACAACATATTGTTGAGCCTCAATCATTTTATCTAAAGCAATAAGATAAACATCATCATATGATGAAGTGTTAAAATATTTTGATAAATCTAACTTTTTTCTTGAAGCTGATTGTTTTGCAATATAAGGCGGGTTTGTAATTATAATAGCATTATCAATATGAGGTATTTTGAGTAACGAATCGTTTATTTTCCAATTTAGAGTATTATCAATATCTAATCCAACAATCTTTTTAAATCCTAAAATATTCTGTGATGCATTTAATAAATCACCACTACCAGCAAACGGATTATAAGCAATATCACATTTAGCATCATTAATAAATTTCTTTATTTGAGGCTTAAGCCAAACACTTTCTTTTGTAAAAAATTGACCTAATTTTATTTTTAAGCCTTGGTTTGCACAGGTGACCTGATAAATCCTTTATTTATCGGCTTTTTTAGCAAAGACCTCACGAAATCTGATCACTTTATGCGTTAAAATCGCCATCTGAAGCAACTTTTTCACCTTATCATCCATTGGAATTCCACGATTTGTATAGATAAACCAAAACAGATTCAGCCAGTCCTGAAGATCATCCCTA
>ENA-OOVE01000103-OOVE01000103.1-human-gut-metagenome-genome-assembly--contig:-NODE-103-length-20118-cov-2.210356_pt1 | contig 20118 bp, 12 predicted proteins | sample MGYA00241556_ERZ501294 | MGnify/ENA primary metagenome ERZ501294 (study PRJEB25962, sample SAMEA2042283) | human gut metagenome | biome: human gut; feature: human-associated habitat; material: faeces...
GGAAACGGGGGCGTCCCCGACCCCAGACCCCGGGCTGACGGTTAGAGGCTGGTCCGTTACCTCGCCTACCCCGTCCTTCCAATTAATATTCAAATCATTAGCCATAGTTGTATTATTTTTGTTCTATTGCAAAGATAGCAAAACAAATAAACCCCAACCGGCTTTAGTCGATCGGGGTCTGAGTAAGCGAAAAGAAACTGATTATCGTCCCATCATTCTCAATACGGTTCTAGCCGCAGCTTGCGCCCATGTCCAGCTGTCATTAGATGTTACGTTAACCGTCTGTTGAGTACCATTTACATCCAAGTTAATAGTCACCTTGTCAAGCTCGATAGTAGAGTCTCCAGCGGCTTGCGTTACCGTCACGTTGGCTGTCTGGCCACCAGCGGCAGTTACCTTCAATGTAGCTGTCAGTTCCTCGATCGTGACGTTGGCCGGTACGTTCGAGATCGTGATGCTCCAAACGAACTCGCCAGCGGCTCCGGGATCGTCGGCGATAACCGCTCCGTTAGCCGTAGTCTTTCCAGCCGCCGTGTAGTTAGCCGGGAGTTGTAACGTAAGCCCATTCTCCTCAGCCGGCGTGACCTCGAACGTAAGCTTAGTACTGTTAGACTTACCGGTGATGGTAACATTACCACCTGTCTTTTGTACGGAAGCGTTAGGGCTGTCTGATCTTACCACCTCAGCAGCCGCTGCCTGATTAACTACCAACGCCTTCTTAGCCCCGCCGTTCGTGGTGACCGTAAGGTTGATAGTGCGTTGAAGACGACCGGTGTGTTTCTCACCGGAGAAATTAACCGCCTGATCTCCTGATCCTGATACCGGGTCGACGGTTACGAAACCGAATTTTTGTGATGCCATACTTAAATATATTTATAAATGTCCTTTTATTATGCCAAAAATAACTTATATAATGTTAGCCATAAAATATGGGGGGGGGATAGATCGCACTACGGCTACACCCGCTCCACGTACAGACCTATTAAATCCTGTAGATTATGGCTGAGAGGAGTTCCGCTATCCCTGGTACACTTATACACATCAGCGTTCTGAATGTAATACTTATCCTTGAATATCTCCATTGGAGGGAAATAAGGGATAGGATCCCCTATAGTACCGGCATGCTCCTTATCAATGACCTTGTATAAGGAAGCCGTATTTAGTCCGGGTTCCCATTCCGCTGACAACGTATGTGACTGAATAACCTCATAAAGGATATCCGTATCCTCCTTAACCACCCTAAGACAAAATCCGGTATCCACGGATAGCCCGAACTCCGCCCCTTCTTGTCCCCATATGGGGAATAGGACCTTAACATCCAATTTATCGTTAGAGGATAAGGATAAGTTTTTATTATTAACCACCATTCTAGAAAATTTTACAGCCACCTTCTGAGGATCAGAGGCGTCCTTCTCCTTCGCCTGTTGCTGGACGTATGCTGTGGTGACACTTATCTTGTCTGGATATCCGGATTGGGCATCAATAGCCCTTACCTGCTCTACGGTAGTGGCTAGATTGATCTGCTTTTGCTTGTCCCCTAACGCCGACATAAGATCATTATCATACTTATCCATCATCCCGATCAAGATCTTGCCTTCCGTTATATCGAATTCCAGACCCATGATCGTTATCTTGCCAGCTATAGCCCCATCAGACAAGGCGTTACGTCTATCATGTTCAGGAATATAGATATTCTGATCATCCAAGAAGAACTCATATAGATTTCCGGTCTCATAAGTTCTTATCTCCTCGTATTTAACTGATTTCTCCTCATTAAGAAGCCTTGACTCATCCAGCTTAGCCTCGATAATCTCCTTGACAGTAGCTTTAGGATTAGCCTCCTTGAACGCCAGTTGCTCCTCCCCAAGCTCTATCCATGGGGCGGGAATACCTTTGGAGTAATCATCATAACTATAGCCCTTGGCGTAATTATCGTCAAGAGGCTCATCTTGAACCAACATCTTGGGATATATCTCCCTGTTTATATATGTAAAACTCATAGCTTATTAATCTTGTTCTTTAACGGCGATGCTATACTTGCCTGAAGCGTAACACCAGATATTTATCTCGAAAGGCTTGTTAGCCGTAGTGGTTATAGAAGTTCCGCTCATGCTGACATAATCCCCGGAATTAGGTATCGCTTGGGTGAAAGCCGCTGAGGGGACACACCTGATCATCAGCTCCTCCCCTACCTGCATCCCTGACTGCACGGATAGGGTGGTAGCGGCTGATAACGTAGCCGTGATACTTCTCTTGCTAATAGGCAGGTTAGCTAATGTCGTGACCGTATTAACTCCTATAAGCCTGTTCATGGTCTTCTTGTCAGCCGCCGCCATCAACCCGTTAGTAGACTCGTTGGCTACGGCGTATGTCGTGTTAGGAGGTGTAGCCCAAGTGCCATCTCCACGCATGAAACTGGATGTGCTTCCATTAAGCTGTCTCAATAAGCCGTTAGCTGTAGTAGAGGCTAATCCGTATGTGGTATTGGTAGGCACTACCCACGTACCATCGCCACGAAGGAAAGAGGTTTGCTTGCCGGCAGCCGGAGCGGGTACCAATCCCGCCGATCCTGCGGCTGAGGACGTCGCTCCACCCATGTTGCTATATGTGGTATTAGGAGGGGTTTGCCATGTCCCGTCACCACGAAGATACTTGGCTTGCGCTCCGGCGGCAGGTGCGGGGACCAAGCCGGCCTTTCCCGACGCTGAGGCAGAAGCGGCTCCCATATTGGTGTATGTCGTGTTGGTATCCGTCCACGGAACATTCACATACATCTTACCATTTCCGTCAAGAGCTACCGGATAATTCTTCCCATTAGCTGAGTACCCGATCTTAACAGGACCCAGATTATCGCTCGTGGCCTGTGAGTATGTAGTGTTATTGTCAGTCCAAGGGACATTGACGTACATCTTGCCATTAGCCAAGAGCACAGCGTAGTTCTTTCCATTAGAAGCATAGCCGATCTTAACCAATCCTAAGGTGTCGGCCGTGGCTTCATTATACGTGGTGTTATTATCTGTCCATGGAACGTTAACGTAAGCGTTGCCGGACGAATCCAGTTGCACCTTATAGTTCTTCCCGGAAGTCGTATATCCTACCTTAATACCGCCAAGAACGGTAGCGGAGGACGTGGGAGGGGCGAAGGTACTTGGTTTGCCCGTAACCCCGGACCAAGGCACGGAGGAAGCCTGACTGGCCGTGTAAGGCTCATACCCATCCTCACTGCTTAATTTAGACTCGTCTTTTATCAGATACATCTTACCTGTAGACGTGACCTTTACCGTATCACCACTTTGAGCCGTAGCGGTGGTAAGGGCGATTCTAGCCGTATCATTAGCTACCACGACCAATCTCTCCAAAGCCGCCTTAGGTAACCTATCTATGCTGATGGTTCCGGACGCGATCTTAGAGGCATCAAAATTGGCCAATGTCGTGGAGATAGTTACGTTGTCTCCGAAGTCCGATGAGACACTACCGGTAACAGCCCCGGACAGTGCTATGGTCCTAGCCGCCTGTAATTTCGTGGCGGTAGGGGCATTATCCGTCTTAAGAGCATATTTGGTAAGATCAATATCATTAGCCTTATCCAGAAGCTGCTCTATCTGATCACCATTGTATTTACCTTGAAAATCTGCCATATTACACTTATTTTTTTGCTCAAATATAGTTATATACATAAATACCAAGAAATCGAGGGGGGGGGGAGATACGGGTAAGTGTCAGAAACTGCCGTCCCCGTGCAGGAATCCGCTACGGAATATAATAGCCTTGTCTTTAAGTTTCTGGACAGACTCCCATTCCCATTCACCCTCACAAGGCTTAACGACATACTTATTCCCCCATGTCTTAAACTTCCTCTCTATAACAAACATCTCTGGGTCTTTTAAGACATGGAAGATACTTCCAACAGGGAAATACTTATCAGTTCTCAATATAACTCGATGATGTCTCTCGTCATATTCAGGATCGCCTACGATACGTGCCTTATAAAACTGGAAATCATTTAACGTCTGATCCACTGACTCTATCCAATAATACCCCTTCCCCATTGCAGTTTGTATTTAATTATCTATATTTGCGGTGTAGTAACTCATAATGTTTTAAGTGATTTTCAACCAAAGGGGAAGGGTGTCCGTGAGGATGCCTTTTTTCATTCCCGCCCTCCCTCCCTCTGAACAAAAGATCTACCTCGAACAAATGTAGCTATAATAAAGTTACGGGCAAAAAGAAACCCCATCGGTATTCTATCGCCGACAGGGTTCTTCCAACGTTGTATCAAATCATATCATCTCACTCCATTTGATTGTGTCACCGACGAAGCACCGCACCGCCAGATACCTTACGAACGCCGTCCCTTCCGGGGCGTCAGGGTCTTCCAGATAAGCCAAGACAGCCTTGACTATTTTCTGGTCGCAATCCAATACCTTAGGAAAGTAGTCGCTATAGAACATAGCGAACAGATATTGGATATCTCCCCAAGTGGCGTTATCAGGTTTCTTGGCCCCGCATTTATCGAACATCTGCTTAGCGTCCTCCATCGTCCATCTTCTCTTGGACCCGTCGGCGTTAAGCATCTTGTCAGCGGCTTCCCTAGCCAGCTCCTTGGAAAAGTGATATCCATGGGTGTCTATATACCGCTTATAATCCGGGTCATCGGCGTCTGCTCCTCAGTAGTAACGACTCCTGCGTCCCCTGCGCATATACGGTTCGGTACCTTCGTACTCGTCACGGATGCCACGCTCACCGAACCATCCCCTGCGATACATCTCGTCCTCACGTTCATGGAGTCTCTCGCGTTTCTCAAGCTCACGCTCGTCACGTTCCAGCTCCCTCTCGCGTCTTTCAAGATCACGCTCACGGCGTTCTAGCTCATCCATTCTGCCGTCATGCTCCTTGCCATAGTGGTCGTATATTCCACCACCATAACCCATGTAAGTCCCATCCGAACGTCTGCTACGTCCACGGCCGCCCCATAACCAGAACAGGACGATGATCCACAACCACCAACCGTTAGCCCCGCCGAAACCGTCTTGGTTGTTACGACCGTTCATCAAGGCCGCTACCAAGTTCGGATCCATCTTATTTCCGCCTATTAAGTTGGCGAACATCCCCGGAATCATAGATAATAAACCGTTAGTGGCGCTTCCACTACCGGAACCCATACCGTCTAACAAAACGATTTTGTCTCCACTTGTACCCATGTCTATTTATTTTTGAATTAATAATAACCCCACCTGATGGCGGGCGTTACAAAGTTCAAAAATTAACAGCCCTAAGATCGTGATATGTGTCATCATCAAAGTACTTAATGTCTTGTAAATGGGATTAATAAGAACCGATACAAGACGAAAAATCCGGATCGTATCACTACGACCCGGATTCATCGCAAATCTATAAAATTCAATGTTTCAATGCTCGAAAGAAAACGTCTCACGACGTCAAAGAGAGATTAACTACACGAAAAATCTCGCATCAACTTATTTGTATTAGCAGTGTATTCATTAACTATCTTGCTGGATGAGGGATCATCCTCTATCCTTGACAGGCGGTTATCGTCACTCCTTACCGTAACATCACCCATCCTTCGTACCATGTTTTCTTGATATGATGATGGATCGGAGTATATAAGATCATCAACGAACCTGTATATCGCACCATCAACCGTCTCACCTACCTTCTCATATAAACCGGATTGGAATGACACGAAATCATCATACCTCCCACGAGCCAAGAACGAACCGTCCGATCTCGCCTCGACGCCGCCGTTGACCTCCCGGAGCAGGGCCGGATTCCTTTGGTACAGATACCTGTAAAACCCGACATCCATCATCCTATCCTGACCATCCAGATAGAAAAGGTTTCTCATGCTACTGTCACCGGACTCGATAGCCACGTCAAACAGAAGATCCCTTACCTGACCTTCCGGCAACGACATCTCCATGCTTTTTAACGTACTTCTGTCATGGTGGTTCAAAGATACATTATAAAATCCATTAAAATCAAGGAAACGTAAGACATTATTATATAAATCCGATTTTTTTAACCTTTCCTTGATCTGGATCTTCCTCAACGATGTACAGGATTTGATAAAATCCCGGTCCTTCCCCTGTCTAGCCTCGTATCTCCTGAACTCCCGATCAATATCGACATCATCCATCTTAGGGGTTACGGGATGCTGATATATTAATCTGGTAAGGATCATGTTCTCGGTATTCGAGGATGAGATGTTGGACATAACTAGCTTCTTTATGTTATCCTTGACCACGCCAATATCGGAACGGGAAGCCCCTGCGGGAACCACGCCAGCCGGCAAGTACGAGGGCCGCTCTATCCCGATATCGGCCAACATCTCATAGGCCTGATCGGTGTCGATTATCGGAGCCGTGTTATGGTACGTATTCCTACCCATATACAACATGCTCCTATCATACATATCGGAAGGGGATGTATTCCCGGACCTTACATACACCATCCTATCCCCAGTAGAATAAGTATCCTGAACCTCGTATATCGGGTTCCCTTTTCCTGTTATCCTATCAAGATCGGAGATAAAGCTATCGTATACCGAATTGCCGGCCTGTATGGAAGACAACATGACATCCAGCGACGCCATAAGATCACGGATATCCTCCGGTCTGGATATAATCATCTCATCGCTGATCGCCTCGCTTATATCCACACCCATGTCGGCAAGATCCATGGCTATGTCATGCAGACGTCCGGCAACGTCCTTGATGTCCTTAAAATCATCCATATCGATTATCTCCCCAACCTTATCCCTTAGACCCTTCATATCCTTAGGCATACTGATATACGGTGTGGTACTATTGAAGTACGAGTCGGTAATCGTATTTCCGTCCTGACTCCGAACCTCCATACGGGTCATATTACGATACGTGTCATACATCCGATCTGCGTAATCCTGATCCTCCTGATACCGGAGTGCCAAGGAAGGGTATGGGATGGAGGCGAAAGCCTGATCGAACTCCCGGCGGTCGCTGATACCGCCTACCGCCCTCATGATCGTATCCCTTACCTCTATTGGATTCAAGCCCCTTCTCTTTCCTAACGAGTCATATGTATCCTCATATATCATATAATCATCACCAAGGCCTGACTCGGAGGACAGGAAATACATATCCTTCTCATTAAGATTCCCCTCAGACATAAAATCGACAATCCTCCTCATCATATCCCTTACCCGCTCATACTCCGATCGGTTAGTCATGATATTATCAATCTCATCAGCGTCATACATCCCAGATCGCTCAAGATTGTACCTATTGAGGAATATATCACCGCCGGAAAGGAAGTTAGATACGATCATATCATTAAGATCATTGATATTATCAACACCCAAGGAAGTAAGAGTATTATTAATATCCTTAACCTCATCAGCCATGAAATTGCCGGCGAAATAGTTCTTCCGCTTGATAAAGGACATGACATCATCATACCTAGGTTCCCCATTACTATCCAGATCATATTCTGATGGCATGGACATCCAGTCGCCAAAGAAGGACACGAAGTCGGGGGAGTAGGCCGTACCCCAGACCGATAAGGCCTGCTTCTGGTCGCCCAGCACCTCCATCGCCCTTTGGTATAATCCGGATGGTTGGTCGTTCGGGGCAAGGACATTATCTATCCCACCCTCCTTATTTTTTATAACATAACAAGATCGTCCCATTACTAAATCGTTTTGACACAAAGATAGAAAATCCCGCCTACTCTCACGAGCGGACGGGACACCAAAATAACAACATAATAACAAACCTTATGTTTCTCCGAAAAGTGCAAATCTTTTTGCCGATCCTCACGAACAGGCAAAAGCTCAATCCTAAATTACAAAAAAAATGGAATTTATCGTTTAGCGAAAATATCTTTATCTGATCTATTCAGAACCCTGCCTTTCAATTCCAAGAACCTAGGCATCCATTCTTTAGATATCTTAGACACGATCCACTGAAATCCCTTAGGAGTCACATAGACAGTATTAGTGCCGTAGAACTCGTCATCATTACGATATCTGTAACGAGCATAACCGCTGTCTATCATCCTTTGGGAAAGCAACCACCTCTTACCGGTCTTAGCGAAGAACTTCTTATCCTCAAGCAATATTCGAAGATTCTTCTCCGCTATATCATATCCATGAGCCTCTAGCTTTTCCCGAACCTCTCTGATCAACATATCTGTCTCTTGGGCTATTTCGGCTGTCTTAGCAAACTCAACCATAGGAGCCTGTTCTTTGATGATGTTATCAGATATCCTTTTAGCCTCTAATGCAAGCTTAGCTTCTTTTTCAGCCCTTTCTCTAGCTTCCACCTCATCAGCATACATCCGTAAAGCCTCCGAATAGCTAGATGGTATTTTATTTATCACTTTATGAAAAACATCCCTGTAAACATTAAATACAGATCTAACCTTTCTAGCTATAAAATACTCCATACAAGATATAGAAATCATATAAACATTTACAGGTCTTCCTACTGTCGTATTTTCGCCATTTGTGGCTAAAATCTCATAATCAATACCTTGCATAAACTGATCACTACTTACTAAAGCTCTAACAGCTTTCTCCTTAGCCGAATAAACCAATGGCCATACATCATCTAAATTAACAGGGAATTTATCACCAAGTTTACTTAGATTTAAAACCTTTTCAAAATACGATCTGATAGATAAGTCATCACTCAAAACAATATTACACATAATACAAAACAACAAGGGCCGTTGGCGTCCGTTATTCCACCAATAGCCCTCATCTATCGCCTACGCCTAGGCGAGTTAATATCTTCTTATGGCCCAATAACGGATGGACACCGCAAACATAAGACCTTATTTTGAAACTACAAACAAACAGGAGATATTTTTACAAAAAATGTAATCAGCCATATTCCTCTGTCATATATAAAGCGTAGCTATACCTATCCTCTATCATCTCCACCACCTTCTTGATATCAGATAAAGTTAGTTTCTTTATCTCCATATTCCTACTATCCATCCTGACAAAAGAGTTCTTGAACTCCTGCTCGGTTATAGCATCCAACCTAAATAGATTGTATTTTATAAGCAACTGGCTTACGTCAAATATCAGGATATTAAGATCAATATCATCCTTCAACTCATCAAGAAGATCACGCATCATGGCTTCGATAGCATCAGTATCAAGCTCCAGTTTCTCGGCTTCCTTCATCAACTTCTTGATAATACCATTGTGCTCGATTATGATGTTAGCATTATCATCATCGGTAGGTAAAAGGATATCCATCGTACATTTTATACCAACCTTATCACTAAGTCTTTTATTGAACTCAGTCATATAATCAAAAGCCTGATCCCTACTTAATGAGTATGTATGATCAAGCAACTGCTTTTGTCTGACCTTGACAAAATAGTTACTGGTGTATAGCATCATCAAGACCTTTACTCGCTGGATGCGTAGGTCTTGCATGATCTTCCGATGTAAAAAGGCATCTAATTGCATAATATAAAGAGTCCCCACCGGGGCCATCACACACCCGACAGGGACCAACTTTTAAATATCTTACTCGTCAGGTGATGGACTGACGCCGCAAAGATAAGTCAAGATATTTTATTTAGCAAGGATTTTCCGCCTCATTTTCTCCGGATACTACGTTACCGTCGGAAACCAAAGACCGATCCTCAGCAGCCTTCGCGGGCGAGGCGGACCCCGATTGGAGGTCAGACGGGCTGCCGAACGGGGTCACAACCTCCTCGAAGAACGTCTCATCCCTCCTGATACTCATCCTGAACTTAGGGGCTATGAAAGGATCGTTATTAAGATCGATGTTGATCGTAACGTCATTCATCAAAATATCCTCCTTAGTCCTGGAATCGCCTATCCACCCTCTTACGTCAGTAGTCATAGGCATCCTGCCAGCGGCTTCCTTGACAGCCTCTAGCCGTCCCTTGATAACATCCACGTCTCCCGTCAACGGAATCATATATGTCTTATTATCCAACCCGGATCTGGCTATAGCGTTATTAAGATCCATTATATCATCAATACCTACGCCTCCGCCTAGACCCTCCATAATCCTATCAGCCATCGATCCGATCATAGATGAAAATGATGATATATCCTGATTTTTCAATCTTACGGGGTACAGGTAATTTCTTCCATTTCCTGTCTTTATAGCTACGACCGGGATACGTGAATCTTTATAGTCACCATACTTGTCCCTGACGATAGCCGTACAGAACGGGAATATATTATACTTAATATTATCCCTCATCGTAACCTCCCCGTTCTCTATATACCCTACGCTCTCGACCTTACCAACCGTCTCGTTGGTAAAGTCATTCTCGGATACCATCAACGTGCCATTATCATCACTTACGCTAAAATTAGGTCTTCCCGGCAAAACACTGGTAACTGTACCTACAAACGGTATATCGATCTCGCCAGCGACAGATCCCACATTATCCCTATACAACTCAAAGGCCATACTCCTTAAATCAGCGTTACTCCCTTTTGAGTCTGGATCATTGGCTTTTAGCACCGAGACGAAATTTCCGTCGCTATCCACGATCTTAATAACCATATTATCAACCAGCTCTCGGTAAGCCGACTTAGTCTCATCAGAATTAGGGTCAACGGCGTTAAGGCTATTGTATTTATCATACAATTCCTTGGTATATGGATCTGACATATCCATCTTAAACCTTACCATATCACCCTTGCGGAGGCTAGCCGCTGCTTCCTGATTCACCGACTCGTTGTTAGACCCAAACGTATCACCCGTATAATAAGGGACAATAGACCCATCCTGCCCCTTGCGATACACCATGAACCAATTGGAGGTCGATAAGGCGGTCTGCCGCCCCAGTATGACACCGGTAGCGTTCTCGAAAGCCTGAGCGTCATCCTCGCTAATCATCCATCTTGAGTGGTTATTCGACTCTATAACAGTAAATATGTCGGTTCCGTTGGTGAAATCCATCACCCTTCCATCATCAGTATCAGTGGCATCAGATCTTTTAAGCCCAAGACCGTCCATAAACCTGTCAAGTCTCATTCCGCCAACCTCATGATACATGACCCCACCGATCTCTCTCTTTTGGGCCATCAACACTACCGGATTCTGGGCGGCATTGGCCTCCGTCCTGCCAGTGGATGTTCCGGGTTCGCTCTCCGTGAGAACATCACCCATAGGTATAGACTTATCGTAATCCTTGACAACCATACTTCCATTATCATACAGCCTCATCCATTCCACGAATTGAAGAAGAGGATCATCAGAATAGTTATTGATAATATCAACAGCCTCATTAAGTTTATCCTGATCAACCTCATTGCCATTGTCAGCCTCATTCATAAGGTCATTATAAGTCTTTATAGCTTCTTTGATCTGATCCTGATCAAGGCTATTAATATTTACATCTATAATATTATCAATAGCATTCTTGATATTATCTGAAACATCACCATTGATCTTTAACCTATCTATCATAGACCTGATCTTATTGAGTCTGGCAATAGGATTATCCCCAAATCCTTTAACGAGATCGTCAATACGATCCTTGTTATTATCATATATCTGGCGCTCCCTAGGAGACAGAATATCCTCATTGCCGTTCCAGATCTTTATAGCGATATCGGCAGCCCTATCGTACGAAGGATTTATAAGGTCCTCGTCATCAGGGATATTCTCAACAATATTATCACCAGATTGGATATCCGTTTCCATAGCCCTTGCTATCATATGATTATAAGTCTTGAACATAAATGCCTCATCCTCCCCTATAAGACCATCTTGGTAAGCCTTATCTACAGCTTGGTCGTTAGCGTAAAGAGCATTGGCATCAGGATGATCAGTATTCCTGAAATCATACTTGCTATCATCCTCCTCATAAGTCTTTCCCCATGCGTTTGACAAGATTTTCATAAATCCCCGTTCCTGCGACCGTATAAATCTCTTATCACGCATACGGCGAAGAGATTCATTGATATTCTTATAAGCCACTAGATTATGACGATACTCGCTAAGCAATGCCATTGCCTCCTTATGGTTCTCGACACCACGGATAGATACTACATTCTCAAAATCAGCTATAGTGTTATGCGCAGCCATTAAATCAGAAGCACTAATCTGGCTACCAGATCGATCAGGGAATAATAAGGAGGATAGATCAACCTCCGAGTTAACCATCGTGGCCAATTTCCTCTCAAGGGCTATTTTATCCTCTGTCAGCTTAGCTAACTCATCAGTCTTTTTAGCCAATTTATCCTTGTTCCCCTCAAACCGTTCCTCACCCATCACCATCCGCTGAAGCCTTAAGATGCCTTTTTCAAGTGCCTGCATTCTTGACGTAAGCCCCATAAGCTCGCCAATAGCCTCGTAGGAATCAGGGTTAAGATGAGAATAAACATCAAGAGCTTCACCTATACCATTTTTATACAACCTATTTAACTGGTTAGCGATATCATTCAAATTACCCTTAGCCTCAAGACCGTTATAAGCCATGTTGGAGATATAGGTGTTAAATGATCTATTGGATATACCATCGGTAAGGGAGTCGGCAAATCTGCTGGCCATAGTAAAATTATCAACCTTCTTATTGAACTCACTGATAAGGTTGGACTTATACTCATTTACCTGCTCATCTGTCATATTCATATCGGAGGCTATATCGCTATTAGGTATAGACTCGATGACTGTCTTGAAATTCTCCTTAGTATCATCTAACATCCCCATTTCCTGATCATAACGAAGACGGTTGAATACGGCGTCACTAAAAGTCTTATCTACAATTCTAGAATTAGGTATATCATCAGCGTTATTATCCGTACTTAAGCCTGATAATTGAGCGTTAAGAGCCATACTGCCACGAATAGCACGGATAGCGGCGGCAGTCAAGGCGCCGGCATTGGTGTTGTAGGCCTCCACCATCCCCTTGTTCCGGGACATGTCTTGGCTCCATTCCTTTATACCACCAATAGTTTTTCCTCCCATAACCGATCCGATAATCATACCGATGCCGATTTCCTTCCATCCCTGACTAGATCCGTAAGTCTCCTTGAACCCGTTCTTTATAGCCTCCATATAGCCTATATTCTGCCGGATAGCCATAGGATTGTATCTTGATTCTACCCAATCCTCGGCGGATTTACTAGCCACTCCCTGAAGACCTTCCTCATACAGACCCTCAGATACCGGGCGTTTGATGATATTGAACGTATTCCCGGCTATTTTCTGCCATTTCTTAGGCGTTATGGCCCTTAATGTCCCGTTATCCATCCTCTCGGCGCCTACGCCAAATATATTGCGTTTTATGAACTTATCCACGCCAAGATCCATGCCGAACATATCGCCGAACATAGCTATATTGGATAATGACAATATACCGACATTAGCGCCAAATACGGCATTAGCGGCATCGGCGTTGTCAGCCCTGAACTTCATAAGCTCCTCATATGGGACTTCCCTTCCATAAGCGTTACGGTAAGACTGCCTGAAATTCTCCTCAGCCTCCATCAACATGCTTCTAGCTTCGACAGATGCCTCCCATGAGGTAGATGTACCAAGGAAAGCGAGGGTATCCAGCCCCTTGCCTATCCTCTGTCCAGCACGGGCGGCCCTAAGGTAAACGCCGAACGCTTTCTTGGTATCCGAAGCCGCTTTGCCTATCCTAGCCAAAGCCACGCCTGCCCTAGCTCCCGTACGAGCTAAGTTCATCAATCCAGCGCCGGAATATACGGCTGACGATAACATGGCTCCAGCGGTAAAAGCAAGACCGGATAAAAAATCGTTAGACCAGAAATTAGCCGTGGTCATGCTTTGAAGGAAATTCATATCCCGCTCCTCACGATTGTAATAATGAGCAAGACCGTAATCCATCTTCTTGTCCTGATCATCCAACCATCTCGTGAAATCGTTATCAAAAACAGCGTTAAAATTACCTCTGGATACACCGGCGTAAATACCATAAAAAGGCTGAATAACACCACCTAATCCATACAAAGCGGCCTTACCTACAAATTTCCCCAAACCTCTCATCCATTTCTCAGTCCTACCTTGACTCCTAGATAAACGTGTGTCGTTATCTACACCGGGGATATAAGACTCGTATTTAGGTATCCAAGTACCGCTACTAAGTCGATACCTTGAATCCTCCAACGATATCTCCGGACCAGTAAGATTAAACCTGCCCTTATAGCTTTGATCAGAAGCCATATATCCTAATGGGGACATATGTTTCATATCATCATAATAATTTGTCTTAACAGTATTCTTGATCCTCTCCGACAATGATGGTATCTGGGACTTTGATCTCTCGGAAGCGGAATACGGATCCAATATCGGAGGCATGTCACGATCCGGTATACTATATGAATCTGTGCCAATAGCCTTTATATTATCTACGTTCATGGTAGGATATCTGTACTTCTCGGCAAGATTCTTCCCATTAGAGGTATTATTATAGATTTCCATTGTTTCCATTATTTCCACTATTTCCGTTATTCCTGTTTCTTATCTCCTGATCGATCATACTAGCTATAGGCGAGATGAAACTTTCAAAATCATCAGTAGTAGATCTACCTTCACTTCTCCAATACACCTCATTCTCCTTACTAAGTATCTGTTGCCATGCCATGACCAAATAATATTGAGGGCTGAAATCAATTTTCCTAGCTACCTCATCAGCATAATTAACGCCATCCAGATCAATTGAGTATAATGGAGTACCGCCATCCCTTGCTCCTCCCTTGCTGTATATATCAACATTTATCCCAGAGGAACCATTATTATACTTATATCCGGAAGCCCTTAACTCATACATAGAAGCGTTATCAAATAACACATCGGTAGCGATCATCATCTGATTCTTCCTGATATTACCGTCATTTATATTCGTGAACATATCTATATAAGGCATTGTCATATCCTTGGCTCCGCTGGCATAAGCTACAGGAGCTACCTGCAATGCCTTGGCCATCTTCCCATAAGCGTTATCACTTGAATTGGCAAACGATATAGATACAACACCAGAGTCGTAGGTCTCGGATGGGATATTTACATCTTCTTTATAAAAAGTAAGGTCATTGGCGGCTAAATCAGCCTCACTTACCTCAACAACAGATCTGCCATCACCTCCATTATTACCAATGATCTGATAATTACCATCACCTATAGGAGATATAGTAAATGTTATCTTTGTATTGGCATTATCCTTATCCTTAGGAATAAAACCACCACCACGAGTAAATAAATCGCTGATCTTTTTATAATCCTCCTCCGCCTTACTTTTAGATGAATAATCGCCGGAGAAGATATACTCACGCTCGGCGTACTCATGACGATATTGCCTTAAATAATCCTCGCCAGCACGCTTTGCGTCATCATTTAACCTACCCAAATCTCCACGGCTCCATTTATGCCTTAATAAATCATTTCTTTCCTTATGCGCTTCGTCATATATAGCGGTAGCGACAGCGATCGCTCTATTATTCCCAGCAAACCTGTCTTTTATTTCCTCGATATGCCTATTCTTGTTAGCCCCAGATACGGCAAGAGACATTATAGATTCAATATCATCAAGCGACAAAGACGTTCCCATTAAATCATTCACACGATCCAATAAGACACCTGATTGACCCGAATCCATTGATACATGAGGCATTTCTCCTTCAACACCGTAATTAATAGTATTTATATTATCATTTAACAAAGAGCTGTAAGCGGACAACTTACTCCAATCATTTAATGTTATATCGTTTATACCATTTATATCAAAAACCTTATCACCATTATTGTTAATATCCCCAAGATTGAATGTACCAAATCCGTAACTAATGTCTATACCTGATCCTTCATACGATCTAGCCTCTTTCTCAATTATAGCATCAACACCATCCAAAACAGTATTCTCAGCCTTATTGAAGCCCTCATTAATCTTACTATACTTATTCCTTTGATTATTTAACCCAAGAAGCTTTATATAACTATCCTTTCCATTATAATCAAGAAGTGTATTCGTAGATCCACCATTAGCCTTAAAATAAGTCATGATAACCTGATCCCTATCCATATCCTTGACCACATTACTATTCTCGGGATCAGATGCCCATGCGTCGATCTTCCTTCTAGCGTCATCTGATAATGACTTAACGAAATTACCCATGCCAGTAGTCACCGCCTTCTCGTTGGCTATGAACCCGTTCATGAACTCATCGCTTATGCTCACATCGTCAAGGTTTGCGCTCTTGGTAACCACGGTAGGTCCTGTCATATCATCGTCTCCACCACCATTCTTTGACTTACCCGATTTGCTGGCTTTTATCAACGCAGCTTTCTCCATAGCCAGATTATGTCTCTTTGTCTCATTGAACTTAGCCCTCTCCATCATCTGCTGATTAGCCTTGAAATAATAATCGTCAACGCCCAACGTCTCATATGAGTTATTATAAGACCATCGTAACCCCACGCCACGAAGGAACTGCTGCCTCACCATGAACATGCCGGCCCGCTCCGGACTATAGTTGCTACCGATAACGCCCTCGGCATCCTCCACGAAATCATTTCTCTGCTTGATAATATCCGCCAGCTCCGACTCCAACTTAGCCCTCTTGGCCTTGTCATTGCCAACGCCCTTTAGCTTGGCTCGTATGGATTCTTCCTTGACACTGAAATCATCAATATACCCTTTAAGGAAATCTGAGGTGCTTTGAACATTAAATAAGTCAGGATTCGTTCTAGCCATATATCTTCCCTCTAATTGCATCTGAGCCTTACCGTTCTCAGATATAGAAGCCATGGCTATATCCCTGACCTGAGCGTAACTCATCTCATCTATATACATCTCACGCATCTCGCCCGTCCTGTTGCCATTGGCATCAGTCACCGGTACATTGACTTTCTTCCCCTTGTTAAGGGAGATGAAATTCTTCATCTTCTCATCAATCTCAGCATGATAATCCGTATAAGGGGTATAATGTATAGGATTAAGATGTGTCCCTACCTGACCGTCATTCATCCAAGCCACGGCATCGGCGAAAGCCTCAGCCTCGTTTATAGGACTATACATCTTGGGATTGTTCAGCTTCATATCCTCCATCTTCTCGCTAAAAGCCCGGATCTCCCTAGTACCAGCAATAGCATTCAACACACGGGTATCCAGAGCTTCTCCAAGACGAGCCTGTATGCTTCTGGCTATACCGTCGGAAGCCAAATTAGATTTACGATACACGTTATTCACGTCCTGTATCAATCCATTTAACCTGTTCTGAAGATATTCCCTGTCCTGAGGTTTTATAATGTCAGAATTGATAATATAATCAGCATACTCGTTTATAGCCTGCCGATTGGTATCTATCTTCTGCTGCATGTACCCCATCCCCTGCATCATGACATCCATGTTGTAGGGTGATACGTACTTGCCGTAATTCCTTAATATACTATATTGTGAAGCCATCCTTTATCCTTTCTTGCCTTTAGTTACTTCCTGAGCAGGATATAATCTCCTATAACTCAATATATCTCCTTGAGGATCAGCGATTAATTGTCCATTTGGACCAATCTTTACATCCCCAAATATAGACCTTAATGTATTCATGGTCGTAGCCGTATTCCACTTCTGCTGGATCTCGTCATTTACGCTATCGAAATACCTAGCCCAGTTCTCGTCATTTATAGCCAATCCCTGCAATATACGTTGCTGGTAAGCTTGACGTTGGGCTATATTCTTATCATACGTATCAGCCCAAGTACGGGCGTTTACATTATCAGCCCAAGTCCTTTGAGCCACGTTCCCTTGTTCTACCTCATTAATGTATCTACCTATATTGGAACTCATGATAGCCTGTAAGTTGGATGATAAAGCCCCTCTCTGGGAATCCGGGACATTACCCATCTGATCCAATTGTGATTGGAAAGCACGATTGGCCTCAACCATATACTGATCAGCCGATCTCAACACCGGATCCACGGTAGGAGCGTAATGCCTTTCCAGACCTTCCGTTGTCACGGCTCCCGGAGTCATCCTGAACACCTCAGGGAAGTCAAGGCCACCACCCACTATATTCCTGTTCCAGTTACCATTATTAGTCTTACCGGTGTTAGTACTGGCATTTGTATTGGTCTTAGGGAGTGTATTAGGATCAATCAGCTCAGGCATATCCAACTTAACATCAGGATCCTCCACATCACCTATATCCATAGGACCGGGAGCCACCTTATGAGGGTCAAGTATAAAATCAAGACCTTCCATTCCTTTCATGGATCTCAATGCCTGCATCTTAAGCATATCCTCCCCAAGGATCTTATTAACAATATCTTTATTCTTGTCAGAAAACAGTTGACTGAAATGAGTAATACCAGCGTCGTTAAGAGCCTTATGCTGTTCCTCTGTAACAACGTCTAGACCGATCATAGGGCGAGATGTGGTAAACAAACCTAATTTATTGTCTCTCATCCTATCATGATATGCGGCTTTCTTGTCTTCAGGGTAATTACCTTGACTATCCTCACCGCCAAAGGAAACGAGCGTCGTGTAATCCCGAAGCGCCTCGGCGTTGGCGATGATCGGGTTCTCAGCCGTAGCCAAGCCCATCCAGCTACTTGTCTGACCGTAGATAGCGTCTTGCAACGCCCTAGCCCTAGTGCCCTCTGAAGCTCCCATATAAGCATCGTAAGCGACTGGATTGAATGTCTTATAATAATTCAACCTCTCATCCGTATTAATACCTCCATAAGAGCCATCAGTTCCTTGGCGCTGATAACCGAAATAGTTAGGATCATTGTTGAACCTATTCTCGATCGGGCGGAAAGTTAATTTACGACCGAACAAAGACGTGCCTCCTATCTCCATCTTCTGGCGAATACCAGCCACTTTCTTAAGCAGCTCTTTCTTAGCCTCAGCTATATCCTCCTCCGTAAGACCGTATTCTTTCATGGATCTGGATATGATATTATCTATCTCGCCTCCCTTGGCAAAATAAGTATCCTCATCCTTCTTCATCTTCCGATCTTCCTGCTCCTTGTATATGACATTAGCGAAGTCCGTAAATCTTCCCTCTAAGCCATTAACGGTATCGTTGTTATCATTTATAGCCTTAGATAATACGGAGGCGTTTAAACGCCTTGTATTCTCATCATCTATCTTATCGTTTTTCTTCAGCTTCTCCAACGCCTTCTTCTGGTCATCGTAAGCCGATTTAAGACCGATCTTAGCCTTATACCTGTCCATTAACGTAGCATACGTATCCTTAGGCGTGGCTTTGATCCCATACGTATCTCTGATGTATTTAGCGAAATCCGGCTCTATGGTTGTGTCGTCGGTAATAACCTTCGTTCCCTGCTCCAAGGAAACGGGGGTTCCACCATCGGCATGCTTCTGCCCCATGGCCTCCATCGGCGCCTCTCCGGGCTGCGTCACGTACTCACCCTTCTCGACCTCTACGTTGGCTTGATCTTCCATCGACTTAGGTAACGGATACAGGTACTCACCGGTAAGGCTTCCGCTATCGAACCTATTATTAGGCCCTAGATAAACACCCCCACCATCCTTGTACTGCATCTGGGATTGCCTTCTTTGCCTAGCCTCACGCTCCTGAGCCAACCTGATATTAGTACGAGTACCTTTCTCTGACGCTATCCCAGAAACCACGTTACGAGCCAACCCCATGATACCACTAATTCCTGAGGCTATGGTGGTTATCGTATTAGCTGTTTTAGCCCCAGTGGATAAATCTCCATATCCCTCACTTCTCATACGCCCTATACCACGACCCATCTGAGTGAATCTAGACCCTATATCATCAGCGCCATAGTAAGGGATGGTGGTAAAATCAAAAACATCCGTACTACCAGACTTATCAACCTTCTTATTACTGTCAACCAAAGCGCTCAAATCACTTGTATCAATGGCATTAATATCAGGCTGCTGAATATCAAATCCTATCTGGGTAGACGAAACCAAAGGCTCCACTCCAATACCCTGAAGACCAACAACATTACCGGGCATAATAGGGGTGACTTCCCCGGCCTCTTGATATTTAGGTATCTTCCTCTTGATTACATATTTGCCCATATCAAATTAATTTCGTTCTGACACAAAGATAATCTAAAAAAACGGAGACTCACCATTTATATAACG
>ENA-OOVE01000116-OOVE01000116.1-human-gut-metagenome-genome-assembly--contig:-NODE-116-length-18156-cov-6.566021_pt1 | contig 18156 bp, 10 predicted proteins | sample MGYA00241556_ERZ501294 | MGnify/ENA primary metagenome ERZ501294 (study PRJEB25962, sample SAMEA2042283) | human gut metagenome | biome: human gut; feature: human-associated habitat; material: faeces...
ATAGTCCTATTGGTTGGGAAAGTATTACTTAATTAAAGCTAAAATAAAAACTGATAGCCTTTATCGGTTATCAGCTTAAAGAAACAAAATGCTAGAACAATTTGATTTCGACTTCTGAAGTCAACGGCTCTTCAGAATACTGAGATAAAGCTCCAATAGAGATATCGATCGATGACTTATCCGCCGACAAAGTCAATTTCATGACAGATAACGAAAATCCACCCATAGAAGCAGGTCTAGTAATAGAAGTGCTGTTTGAAACAACTATTCCATTGCTTGTAGAATCGTAAGCATAGTCAAACTCAAGTGTTCCAATAGTTGTGTTCTGATTATTGACCATTGTCAAGGAGGCGTGGGTCGAAGTAAAGGAGACACTGACCGTGCAGTTACCTGCACCAATAATCCAACTCAAATCATTATTCACCAATGTCTTTCCATTCAAATAAGAGGGAAGGTTATCTATATCAATTTGACTAGATTTATCCACTTGAAATTCTTGTTTCTCGTATCCACCATAATTGTTGATGAAGAATATTCCCAAAGTATTAAAGTCAAAAGATACTCTGATATTCTCAGCCATCACACCAATATAATACTTAGAAGATGAGTTGAATTTTTGACCTCTATAAGTGCTAGTGAATGTAGTTTTTGAAGTAGAGCCTTCTGAATCTACAGTATCATCAATTTTACTAGATGTAATCTTAATTTCTTCGACATCGTTAACCTTGATTTTTCCATTAGTGATAGTCACTGCAATATTCTCGGTTTGATCTATTCCAGAACTCTCATTTTTATAAGTATAAGCAATACTTGTATTAGATGTGAACTTAACAGTCTGGACTGAAGTACTTGTAGTTATCTTATAAGTCTTATCCTTTACATAGTTATATATCTCAGTATCAGACAAAGGAGATTTAATGTTTATAGTAAAGATATCTTTAGTAGAAACAGCAGTTCCTTTAACTCTGATTTTGAAGCTATATGTTCCAACCTTGCTTCCAACAATATAGTAATAGAAGCTAGATAAACCATCGATGTTTCCATCTACATAGTGATCGACTTTCAAATCCGATATTAAAGCACCAGTTTGAGAGTCTATAGCTTCGTATTCATAATCAACCTGATCATCATTAGGTGAAGCTTTTAATGTAAAGTAACTTGAATTATCATTCAAATAGACATCACCAAAGTCATTGTTATTAGGCTTGTTGTCCTTGACTTCTATAGCATTGATAGTCTCAGTCTTAAATTCGACTTTTATAGAAGTAGAAACTTTATTCTTTGCTGAAGTTAAAGTAAAGGTTGTGGTTCCTTCTTTTACGACATCCTTATAGCTTCCATCATCTTGTTGCTCTCTTTCAGTCTTAGGTTGGAAAATGACTAGTCCGTTGCTACCTATGGATGAGACAATCACATCTTGGTTATCTTGAGTCACTGTTATGCTATCGATGATAGGATTTCCAAGTGTTGGATCTATACGCATTGCCAACGATTTATATTTGGGAAGAATATAAGCATTCTCTTCAGCGTTGAAATCATCACTAGTTCCATACTTATCAGTGTTGGTGTAGTCACCTACAGAATCGACATTAGTCCCACCTAAACAAATTAGATTTAGAGTCTTGTAATAGAATGTATCAAAAGACAAATAGGATTCGTTGTTATCTTGACTATCGATCTTCTTTTCTCCGTAAACGAAGTTAGATCCTTCAAGACTATATTCAATCTTCTTTTTTGAAGTTTGAGACAATTCAGTAAACTTAAAGGAAGTAATCTTGCTTCCGTCGAAATTCACCGTCAAATTCAATTCATAATGTGTAGAACCATAATCGAAATTAGATACTACCTCTGCCTTTTCACGAGTTATAGTGAAAATGGAATATGCATATGCTGCATAATTTCCAAAGTTGACCAAACCAGTATCTAATCCATAAGATGAATCGAATAAAGCTTTGATTCTATTAGCAAGTCCATAGACAGGTGCATGATTCAACAATACGAAGGACTCACCTAACTTTTCTGAACTACCAAACTTATAGAAAGTTCCAATCTTGCTACCGTCATAATCGAAAAGATATGTAGAACCATTTCTGGATCCAGCAAAATAATCCTCTTTGGAATCTCCAGTCACATTGACATAAACGGCATCGGTAAACAAAGCATAAGTATAGGATTTATGCTGTGTTTCAGGATTTATAGAAGCATCAGTCAAATCAGTAGTCTTAGTTTCTTCAGTAATTCTAGCATCGGTCAACGAATTCTTCTCGACAGCTTCACATCCTTCAAACTTATTGAAGAAGTTGGCTTTGTTATCAGCATTAGTATCGATGACATCGAATTGAATCGGCATCTTTATACTCTTGCTTTCACTATCTCCAAAAGAGCAAGTTGCAGTCAAGGTTCCACCTTCAAAGCTACCTATTCCTAAAAATTCAGCTGAATTAGTCGTATCTGCAATATTTTCGACACTGCATATTGTTTGATCGACATCACTAGGAAGAGTCAAGCTGAATGTGACGCTAGGAGTCATAAATCCTTCTTGAGAATTAATAGTAAGTATTACTTCTTTTCCTAAAGGAAAACTATACTTTCCATCGACAGGAGAGACTTCACTTCCATCGATCTTAGCACTGAAGTTCAACTTATCCTTGGAAGGAATTCTCATGCTGACCGAAATCTCCCATTCAGCTGAAAGACTAGGATTTTCAATAGAAGTAGCAGTAATGGTAACAGAACCTGAAGCTACACCATGAACCTTTCCAGTTTCATCGACAGTTGCAACTGTCTCATCTGAAGAAGACCAGGTCACTTCAGTATTAGCTATGAGCTTTGTATCTTCTCCGACTATTAAAGTCTTCGTTCCATTTATTTCTACTTTGGTGACAGGCTTTTTATCAGTAGGAGTCACGGTCGAAGGAACACCTGTCGAAGGCTTCCCACTAGTATTTGAAGGATTAATATTATTGTCGTTGCATCCTATAAGGCAAGTCAATAATAACCAAGAAGATAAAGCAGGAATTAATTTTCTTTTTTTCATAAGCATCAAATCCTTTCTATTACTTGTTAGACAAGTAATTCTCAATTTGCCTCTCTATAATTGGATTGGAAGTAGTTCCGATATCATAGTAAGTCAAAGCAGCATATCCGCTTTGAGAACCATCTGACATAGTGCTAGCTAATATCAAAGACAGTTTTTTCGAATCGGCTTTATTTGAAACTTTAACTCCAACACCTAAAGGCAATAATGATTTAGTTTCGGAATAAACGTAATCAAATATCTTTTGACTTAAAGTATAGTCGTTTAAATTCCAATATGTAATTCCACCATATGTTCCTATGTCATACTTATCAGTATCATATAAGTCTTGAGAGAATTCAGACATATAATTCAATGAATTCTCATCGCTATAAACTTTTCCAATACCGGGAAGCTTCATATTATGAATAGCATCAGCATAATCTGTACCTTTGTTGTTCACAACAAAATTCTTGACAATCATATCATTGTTTGAATCATATATAATCTGTCCGCTTGTATCAGTCTCATACTGAACTCCAAAGGAATAAATATGGTCACCGTCCTTCAAGTATCCTTCATTGGTATTAGGATCTCCATATACTTGAAGGAAATAATAGGAGGGATTATAGAAGACTTTAGCCATACCTTTGCTATTCACCAAAGTGTCATAAGAATAGTTGTTTCCTTTAAAGGCATCCAATACAGTCTTCAAATCAGCTTTTGTTTGAGTCGAAGGCTCATCGCCTTCGGACAAATAATCTGTAACCTCAGGAATTGATGTGTTGTTGACGTCGAAGAACTTAGCTTTAAATTTACCATATCTAGTTCCAGTATTCTTGCTATATAGATCAAAAGTAGCAGTAAACTCAGCTTTATCTTCATCTGTTATTTGAATAGTGACACCATCTACACTGAAATCATCCTGCACATTGATTTGACATAGATGAGCAAAATAATAAACGAATTGACTATCAGTCAAATAATATATCTTCTCTTCATTATTCTTCACATATCCACTCAGCAATGAGAAATCAAATGAGCTGAAAGAGGTCCTATAGTCTCCGTATATGGATTCATAGAAATTGCCATCCGAATCAGCAATAGGAGTACCGATTATGCTCAATTTATTATTTGAATCTAATTTGAAATAATTCAATGATCCTTGATCCATCATCGCACCACTTCTCTCCCCACTAGAAAAAACATCCAAAATTCCATCTTGAGTGCGTTTCTCAGTGTAATCAAGCTTATAAGCTGAAGACAAGTTAGTCATTCCAGTTCCATCTAATGAAATTGTATAGTTATCGTTACAGTTCAAATATTTATTGAACACCTTATAGAAATCAAAATTCAATGGATCCTTAGCTGTCTTTCCCGAATCTATATAAGATTTGATTTGAGAATTTGTCGTACTGTTTATATCATAAACACTGGACTGAATTCTCAAGTCCAAAGGATTGTCTGATGATTCTCCATAAGTCAAAAGAACCGAATCGAATAAGATAGAGTCACCGATCGTCTTTATTTTGAGAGACTTAGGATACAAAGAACCTTGAGTCTGTCTAAGGAAGACTGTCATGATGACCAAATCATTAGCTTCATTTCCTTCTTGGCCGAACTCATAAGGATAATATCCATCATCATCAGTCTCAGTCGGGAGTTTGGACAAATCCAAATTAGCTACACCGTTGATATATGAATAAATTTCATCATATCTTACCCCAGTGTTATAGTTGACCAAAGGAATTCCAGCATCGACATTTCCTTCGTCATCCAATGTATATCTATAGATGAATCCATCACCTTGAGCTATACCTTGAGAATTAGTATTGTTTCCTTGTTGAAATGAATAATTGGTGAAGAAGAAGTTCATATCGGATTCACCTTGATCATAGTTACTTACATGATATCCGATAGAGAAGTTAGAATCCTTCTTTATTTCTTTCATCAATCTTTGTAATTCACCTACAGGTTGGTAATCGTTATCACCAGTATTGGATGAATTATCGCTAGGAGTTGTAGGAACAGGAGTTGTCGTTTGATTGGAGCAAGAAGCCAACAAGGAAATCAAGGATAAAGAAACGATAATATTTTTAAATTTCATTAGAAACTCACCCCCAATCCAGTCAAGAATGTCTCAGTGACAGTATGAGAAGTAGAACCGAAATTGCTATAGGTGTAATAGACCGAGTGAAGTCCATATGTTCCTTGATAATTTGCTTGCATCTTCAATCCAACTTCACCGCTAGTGATGTTTCCATCGTTATCCTTAGTCAATTTAATATAGGAATCCTTGACACTGCTCATCCAATTGGTACTAGATTGCCAACCCCAACCGAACAATCCATTAGCCCAACCAGACATCAATTCACTATTATTGGAATGATAATAGTTACTGTCAGTAAGGCTTTGCTCCAAATAAGCTTCGGCATATTGAGTAATTCCCATGTTATAAGGGTAGAAAGTAGCTTGAATATCGTTGACATAGAATGCACCAACATCGTTATACCATCCAGAATATCTAGCCCAGGAATATGTCTCTTTGTTTCCGCTCTTCTTCCATTCGTATACAACTTTGATATTAGTTCCTTCTTCCTTAACGATGTAAAGAACATTCTCTTTACGCTCACTTTCAGGAATATCCTTCAAGTATTCATACTCTTCATTGTACTTTGTAGTCTCTGTCTCGACAGGTCCGTGGAAATAATCGAAGAATAAATTTCCATTATTGTCAGTGGTGAATCCATAACAAGCATCATAATTCAAAGTTTTAGTAGTAGGTACTAACTTTGTCTTATCGTATTCATCGCTTGGATTTTTTGTATAGTCGTAATCGGCTTTCTTAGAATAATAAGTAACTTCTGTTCCTTTCTTAACTAAAACATATCCAAAGTCATGATATGAAGAATTTTTGAAGTCAAAATAGAAATAGTTATTAGTACAGTAAACAGTGTAAGGATCAGCTTTCAATTCATTTCCATTAGATAGATGTATGTTATAACCTTTGATGGTGAAATTATTTTGATTCAAAACATCCATGAATTTAGTGACATCATCATATTTCTCAACACCTTTTAAAGTCTTTGAAGCCAACTTTAATTTTGTCTTATCCAAAATCGAAGACTTATCAGTCAAATCAGTGAAATGACCAGTTATCGATCCATAACTTCCTAAATCGATTTGACACTCAAATTCGAGACTATCCATATCGAGGATATTGATATAACAGGTAGTTATATAGCTAGATATGGATGATCCATACGTGGTCATATATTGAAAGACCGAAAGGACATCGGATGAAGTCAACATATATTTGTTAGTCGATACTTTAGTTCCGATAGACACTTCAGCAGTGCTAGGAGTGATTCCGTCCAAAGTTGAGAGCATGCCGACAGTAGCTAGGTTCAAAGGTCCGTACAGCGTGTCATCGATAGTCACTCCATCGGTCGTATATTTAGTATACTGATAAAGCGAAGGGGTGGGATCATAGTCATCATTCAAATAGTATTTGAATAATTTATTGTTTTCATCCAAGGCCAATCCAAAACTAGCCGAATCATCTTCGTGATCTAAGTTGTACCAGCATTTAGAATCAAAGTAATCTGTGAAATGACCTTCATTATTTTGAACCGTGCTGGTGACTTCATAAGAGTAGCGACTCACACCCGAGACACCGCTCAAGAAGCCGTTCAATACACTATCGCTATCATCGATGACGTCATCGGCATCTTGATTTCCTTCTAATCCCTTGCCGGAATTGTAGTCAATAGGCTTTTTATCCGTTTTGTCAGAAGGAGTGGTTATAGAAGTGCTATTGCCACAGCTTGTCAAGCTTAACAAGGAAAGCAATGCTAAAGAGATGATTATTTTATTTCTTTTCATATTACTTAATCTCTCCTATTGAAATAGTCTTGGAGAAAGAATCTCCTGTATCTAACAAACCTTTAGTCTTATCAGATGACTTGTTGATGAAGAACTTGCTATATGTTCCAATATCGAATGAAGATCCTTCCTTGAACAAAGTCTTGGAAGTTTGATATCCACCATTGCTAAACGAATCGACATTGTTGGCTTCTATAACTCTAACTTCATCGAAGAGATTATCATTAGAATCAACTCCAAATCCATAGTTGTATCTGCTCGATCCTCTATCGTTAGACATAGGAAGAATAATCTTATGTTGAGAATTGATGGTATCACCGGTCTTATATTCTTTAGAAGTATAAGTTCCATCATCTTTCTTTGATTTCACATCGACCACAAATTTTCTATTGTCGATATGATAGATTCTCACACCCTTATCGTTCATAGCTAAAGGTCTATCAGAAACACTTCTTCTAGAATCATCATAGTTCAATCCTTCATTTGTGTATAACTCGATTAAAATGTATTCACTGAAAGGATCGAATTCATTCTTGTCATTGATGACATAGGAATCGCCAGGAATAACTATCAAAGCATTTTCGTTTTGCATGCTCTTCAAATCAATAGTTCCATTTCCGGTCACCAAATAAGGTTTGGTCCAACCCAATAGCATCTTGGAATACATGTTTTGATCGATGATATTTGAATCCATCATATCGACTTTTCCAATAGGGTTATAGCTAGAAACATCAGAATAATAATCGTTCAATCCCAAGAAGTGACCTGTCTCATGAATATAAGTGTGTGTGTCGATTTTGCTAATGCCGTATCCTTCATACATGAAGTCGTAACTGGCCCAACCGAACAAGTTATAGATTGGCTTTGAAACATCGGGTTTTCTATCCTTTGTAGGGGTTTGATTTCCCCATGATGTATAAGCCCAAAAGTTATTATCGTCTCCTTTAGGTCCACCATTAGAATAATTAGGGCAAGAATATATACACCATATTCCATCGATGTATCCATCTTTGTTATTGTCGTACTTAGTCAAATCAAATCCCTTGGTGTCAGACAACCAATCGCAGACCTTGTTTACGATATCGTAAGTATCGGACAAAGTGATGTTAGCCGCATTGGTGTAACTATATCCCAAGTCATCATTGATTTCACAATAATCTGTGACTTCACCACTAAGATTCAATTTTCCATAACTGGATTGATAGTAATAATCTTTAACCGAGCAATAGACATCATCTCTTCCAGAAGAGAAGAAAGCTTTGTCTAAATCAGACTTGACTCTTTCGCTATCATCGATTCCATCACCATCGATATCGATTGTTTCATATCCGGGCACAATCAAAGGAACTACAAGGATGTTCACATCACCAGTAGAAGGGAGAACTCTAGTGTTGTAGAACTTCTTATCAGTCAATGAATCAAAGTTTTCAGTCAAGGTGACATTTTCAGGATTCACTACCTTTCCACCAGTAGCCCCACTCACTTCAACACTGACCGAGTGCTTATATATACTATCGTCAGGAGTTTGACTAGTATTATTAGATGGATTGCATCCAACTAAGAACATAGTCATCGACAATCCGATAAGTCCAAATAAATTTTTCTTCATTTTTACTCTCCTTTATCTTCTACATTGAGAACCTTTACTTTAAAAGGAAGCTCGTTTCCATCATCATATGTATAACGTCCATTGAAGAACTGATATCCATAAGACATGATGTCAAAAGGCTTGCTTTCAGAATAATACAATGTTTGATTAGTCATCATTCCATTCTTATCAAAAGTATTGATTCCACTGGATTCAAGCAATCTGATTTGGTCGAAGTAATCAAAACTTTGGGGTAATTGGAAATTTTTAGATTCACTCATATTGTTGGATATAGGCATCAATATAGCTTCATCATCTTGGAGCATCTGACCATCCCAAACATATCCGTCTACGTAGGCAAGCTTTTGTCCACCCATATAATCGACAACTTTACATTTAAAGATTCTAGAATCGATGTGATAGATTCTTACACCAACTTTATTTGCCATGGCAGATCTATCAAAAACGTAAGGTCCATAAGTATCCTGTTCATTGTTTCCATCAGGTGTATACAAGTCAATCATTAAATATTCACTGAAAGGATTGAATGTATATCTAAATTTATCAATTCTATTCCCTTTGATTGCATCTTCGACACTTTGAGAGATTTCAGCATAGTTTGAAGGAATGACTATTACTGAATTTCCACTGTTTTTAGAAACATTTGTAATAGTGATTTCACTAGTTCCATACACGACATAAGGAGTGACCCATCCCAACAACATCTTAGAATAAGAATCCAAATCTCCGATGTTTTGATCCATCATAGTAGATTCGCCAGCTGGATGATAGCTAGAATCAGATGAAGAATAATAGTCCTCCAATCCTAATAGGTGACCAAACTCATGAATGAATGTATGAGAATCTAATTTGATTTTAGATAAGTCAGATAAATCCGGAGTATCATTTTTATTTCTTTCGCAATATGATGTGTACATCATATCGAAACTAGACCATGAAAAGCCGGAAGTTGCGGGCTTATCATTTTTAGATTCAGAATAGAAATCCCAATAAGTGAAATTCCAAAAAGCTTGATTCAAAGTGGAAGAATCAAACTGAGGATTAGATTCGTGTTGAATGTAGTTTTCTGTCGTCCAATCCAAATGATCGTAGACTAAATAAACACCGTCGATGTTTCCATCTTCATTATTATCAAAATCTTTTAAATTTATTCCTTGAGAAGAGCCAGCCCAATCCACTGCACCTCTCAATATTTTATTCACGATCGTTCCTTCAGTTCCTGAAGTTATGTCTTTGACATCAGAGACTAATGTAGTGGCATCGAACCAATCAGTGACTGTTCCATTCAAATTAAACTTTCCATAACTTGCTTCACTATAGTATTGCTTGACCGATTTAAATCCTAAAGAAGAGTCATCTTTGTCTCCGAAGAAAACCTTCTCGATATCAGATTTAACTTTATCAGTCTTGTATTCATTTCCACCAGGGAGATGAACAGGAATTACTAAAAGATTAGCATCGCCTAAAGAAGGCATGACTGACTTGTTGTTAGAAAGAGTTCCAGACAAATCGTTATAATTTAATTCAAGATCCACCTTATCAGCTGGAACAAATCTACCATTGGAAGAATAATCGTTATTCTTATAAATTCTAACCGTAGCTAATCCACTGGCATCTGTATCGACTTGAATATCACCAGTGTTGCTACCATTTCCACTATTTGCTCTCTGACCACAACTAGTCAATAACAAAGAAAGCAATGAAACAGTGGTAATTAAAGCTTTTTTCTTAATGAACATATCGTTTCAAATCTCCTATTGCTGAAAACCGCATAATTATATCACTCAAAGATAATTATATTCTTATTTATTTAGGTTTTTACTTTAATTAATCTTAAATATGTAGAGAGGTTAACTAATAATTGAAAAAATTCAAATTATTACTTAATATAGCATTAATTTTTTAGCAATAAATATTATTAGTCTTCGCTATTTATAACTTTGATTGGCTTTTTAATAATAGACTTTATTATTGCACTAATTGAGGGAATTAATCCAACCACAATCACAAATAACAACAAGAGCAAAATATAATCGATTTTAATTAAAAGCAAAGGAACATAAAAATAAAGTCCATCGAGACAAGAATCTATTATTCCTATTCCAAATAAGACTAATAAAAACTCAAAGATACTGATTCCAAAACTTAATAACAATGCAATAGTCAAAAGCCCGCATTTAGAGCATCCCAAAGACTTTAGTATTCCTAGATTATGATCTAAATCTTTTATAGCTGAATAAAGCAATGACCAACTTATAAAAATACTGATAATAAATAAAGCTAAATAAATTAATTTTTCTATCAAAGAAGGAATAGCGGAAAACATAATATAATTCTTTTTATATTCAAGTTTATAAGACATAGATGTAGATATTCGAGTATCAGGAGCATCAGCTAAACTCTCCTTATCAATATCGTTTAAGAAATCCATATCTTCCTTAATGTTACCTTTGATTTCATATAAAAAACTAACAAATCCATTCACAACATTTGTTTTTTCTTCTTCACAATCTTTTGAGACATATACGTAACCAGATAGAAACTCTCCATTCAAAAAAGATTTATCCCTTTCACTAAGATTTTGATCTTGACCATCCACCTTAAGAAGAGAGTGATTCTTTAAAAATCCATCCAGTTCATGATTGGTTGCAGAGAAAATTCCGACAATCTTCTTTCCTTGATATTCTTTTCCAATCAAATCATCGACTGACTTTAAATCATTCCTATGGAAATCATCGTACGAATCTAGTCTATACTCAGTACTATGAAATAAGATCTCAGCGCTTATATCAGATATAGCAATCTCATCAGCATTCTTAGGATAACTACACTGAGTTTCAGCTTTTAATTCCTTGAATTTCTCTAAGTAAGGGAAATTATCATCTATCTTAATTGCTTTTCCTTTTTTTGATATATAAAAAAAACAAGAATCCACTTCTGTATCCTTCACGAAATTTCCGAAATTAGTGAAACCACAATCACAAATATCCCATTTCCTAACATTGTGCCTTCTAAACACGTCGTTGAGATATAGCTTTGAAGCCTCAGGAGAATACACTCCTGTATCCGTAGTCAAGAAAGCAGTCTTAGTTCCGCTGGAATACAATGCCCTGAGCAGTCCCTCGTTGACCGGCGTCATGCATTGATAGTAAATGGAGAAAAGAAACAAGGTGACAATCTGCAGTACCAAAGATACAAACAGCCTAACCTTCTTTTTCCACAAGGACCTGAACACCAGCTTCATGGTGTTTGAAAAGCCAAGACGTCCTTTTTTCTTGCTATCGAATTGCTTCTCATTGTTTTCTTCAATCTTATTTATTGTTTTATCCGATATGACATCCCCATCCTCAATCTCTATGATCCTGTCTGCTAAGGAAAACAGCACATCAAGATTGTGCGAAGAGACTATCACCAGGCAGTCCTTTGATATGTCCTTAAGCATCTCACCTATATGCTTTGAGTTCTCCTCATCCAAGGCGGCGGTAGGCTCATCCAAAATCAATACTGAAGGATTCTTTAAAAGCGCTCTGGCGATGGATACCCTTTGCTTTTGACCGCCGGATAATTCCTTAGGGTGTCTGGACAGGAAGTCATCCATTGATATCTCCGTGTCAGGAAGATTGACCTTCTTCAGCGTCTCTATTATTAAATTCTTGTCATACTTCCTTCTGGTTAAGTCGAAACTGACCTCCAGATTTTCCAATACGGTGAGCTCTTCTATCAGATTCAAATCTTGAAAAACAAAAGATGAATAATAGTTCCTATATGAATCCAAATCCTTCTTCTCAAGCTTTTCACCATCGACAATTACGTCGCCGCTTGTCTGGAAATCCAATCCGCCCAATATGTTCAAGAGCGTGGTCTTTCCAGACCCGCTCTTCCCACAAATCAAAACCAGGCCCTTGTCAGGTAGTTCCAAATTCACATTGCTCAAAGCTTTCTGGAAGCTTTTATTCTTTAAATAATATACTTTTTCAAGATTACCAATTTTTATCATATTGAAAAATAGTTATAATGGCAATCCATAGTCAATTTTTGCCTATTTAAATTATCAGCATAAGAAATAAATTGTTTACCGCCAGCACAATATGAAAACGTTATTGAGGTAGCAAGCCAATTTTCAGAAATAGTTGCTTTGTAAGTTCCTCCTTTGCTCAAATATACGTTTTTCACATCTCTTAAGTTGGTCCAATTTTTTGCGTCATCGCTAAAGCAAAGCTTCGAATTATATTGCACAGTAACTCCATAATTAAGCGGGTTAGATACTATTATTTTCCAGCTATTACTAGAACTACTATCTATTCTCAACCCTAAATAATCACTAGGCAATGAGCTCAAACAATAACTATTTAAATAAGCAAAGATAAAATCATTTATGATTATTCCACCATTATAGTTAGAACTGTCATATGAATGTATACCACAAACCAAATGATTCGTAATTGAAGTGGCTACAAAATACGGACTACCACTTTGTCCATCTGTCGAATCCAAATCAACATAATAGCTATAATCATCATGACTAGTCATCTTTCCTACTGAACTCCACATCGTATATGGTTTATCATCCGGATATCCATATGACTCAACAGTGGCGTTAGCTTCATAATAATTAGCCACTTTTCCATTCCATCCAACTTCATACCCGATATCTCTATCCAATTGAATTGCAGCCCAATCATAATCTTTTGATCGAGTTAAATAATATTCTTTTTGAATATTTATTATTTTGGCCTTGGCATACCACTTATAAGAAGATCCCTTTTCCACATCCGAATACTTATCACAGCCAAAATAAAACTCTACAGAGCTTGGGAACATAAAACCAAGTCCATTATTTTTCCTAAAAACATTATGTCCAGCAGTTGCAACAACATTAGGACCGACTAGAAAAGCCGTACTTCTAAAAGACAAATTTTCTTTAATTCCATACGTAACATTAAGAACATCGTTATATTTAACAATCATCAATCCGACAGTTGTACAAGGATATTTATCGTGTTCAGTATAAACATAATTTCTGTCATCATTTCCTAAAATATTGCATACGGATGTTTTGCTATTATTGCTAAAAGGATTATAGCCCTCAACATAATATGAATTCGAATCTATATTGTTCATTTCATTTGCCAAGCTAATGTTTCCACTTTTAGTCTTTTTATTGAATTTATAATTCTCAGAATTGAAATTTTCACCTTTAACAGAATTGAAATCATAATTAACCATATTATAGTCTTCACTAGTTTCAATCGGTTTTACGCTCATTCTTCTTTGCCTAATCGACGAACAAACTTCTTTTTTATACTTGGAATCCACTATGTTTCCAGCACTAACGAACAAAGTCATAGAAAACAAAGACAAATAAGATAATACTCTCCTTACTTTATTAATTCTAACCATACCACATGTCCTTTCTTCAATGTAATTATATCACCTTTAAAGAATACAAATAATAAATTTGTAGTATTTTGCTTTTAGTTATTTATTGTTTTGATTGCTTTTTGTTTTATTGTTTTAGCTGTACTTAATAATGAAATGACTAATCCATAAATCAAGATCAAAAACAATAAAGCAAAGACAAAATCTAATTTAATAACAAGCGCAGGGTAATAGAAGAATAGTCCATCCATTGAATAGTCAAAAATTGTAACGGCAAATAAGACAACCATATATTGAATTAAACTCAAAGCTAAGCAAAAAGCACATGACAATAATATGATTCCATTTTTAGAGCATCCCAAAGCTTTCAATATTCCGATGATATGCTCTGTATTTTTAATGACAGAATGGAATAACAATATAGAGAGCAATAAAATCAAAGCCAACAATGAATAACAAATATACATTAATGCTTCTTTTTGAAATGAAATATCATAAAGATAATTTACTTCATTGCTAAATCCAGACATGGGGCAAAGAATATTAGCTACATATACAACACCTTTTTCTTTATTCTTGAATGAATCCAAGAAATTCATATCATCTATTAAATTTCCTTTCAATTCATATAATGCTTTCGATGAAATGTTCTCACCTTTAGAATATGTAGGAGATACAAACACATAATTAGACAAAAACTCTCCTGAAAGATAAGAAGTATCATGTTTATCAAATTCTATTTTTTCATCGATAAATTTAGGATGCTCGCTCAAAAAGCTATCCAAAGAATTATCTAACACCGTATAAATTCCAACTATCTTGCATCCATTGTAATTAAGACCAATCAAATCATCAGGACACTTGAAATTCGTCTCTTCATATATACGAGACTTCGAATTATAAAACTGATGGCTGTTCATTATTATCTTTGCAGTTAAATCTGTAATTGCAACTTCATTATCATTTATTGGATATCTACATTCAGTCTCCGGCTTAAGTTGATCATATCTTTGCAAGTATTTAAAATCACTATCTATTTTAATGGCATTATAATTAGTCACCACTCGGCTATAGCTTTTTCCTTTTTCATTGACATACTCTATTAAAGCTTGATTTGAGAACTTACAAATAGACCATTTCTTGATATCTAATTTTTTAAAATCATCATCCGATAAATCATATTTAAAACCATAATTACCTATATATTTATAGACTTCTAAAAAAGCAGTCTTATTTCCACTTCTATATTGTGTTCTTAATAAAGCTTCACTTTGTGGAGTTGTTAATAATTGATAGCATAGTGAAAGACAAAATAATGCGACTATATTTAGTATCAAAGTGCTTATCAATCTTTTTTTCTTTTTCCAAATAGACCTAAACACAAGTTTGATTGTATTTTTAAAACTGAGCTTCCCGCCTTTTCCATTTTTAGATTCGGCACATTTAGAATCACTTATATTGATGATCTCATCATTTACGATTTCACCTTTGTTCAATTCGATAATTCTATCAGCATAACTAGAAAAAACCTTTGTATTATGAGACGATAAAATCACAAGACAATTCTTTGATACTTCTTTTAAAATTTCACCTATTTGAATTGAATTATCCTTATCTAGTGCTGAAGTAGGTTCATCCAATATCAAAAGCGATGGATTTTTTAAAAGAGCTCTGGCTATTGCGACTCTCTGTCTTTGTCCTCCAGACAATTCCTTAGGAAATCTACTCAAGAAATCACTCAATTCAATATTAGTGTCTGGAAGATTTACTTCTTTTAAAACTTCTATGACTCTATCTTTATTAGGCTTCTCTCTGATTAAATCAAATGTAATTTCTAAATTTTCTAAGATAGTAAAATTGTCAATTAGATTTAAGTCCTGAAAGACAAAACTCGAGAAGCTATTTCTATATGAATCCAAATCTTTCTTTTCTATTTTCTTGTTATTGACATATAGATCTCCACTTGTTTGACAATCTAATCCTCCAAGTATATTTAATAAAGTAGTTTTACCAGATCCACTTTTCCCAGATAGAAGAACTAGTCCTGTGTCAGGAAGTTCAAAATTCAAGCCTTTTAAGGCTTCAAATCTTCTTCTTTTATCGCCATATACTTTTACTAAGTCTTGTACTTTTATCATTTTTATCGATTAATCTGTTTCACGATACATTCTTATATTCCATTCTTACTATTTTTATTATAACATAGCAAAATAAGTCAAACTTATAATCAATATTATTCAGTCTTCACTATCTATAACATTGACTGGTTTCTTAGTCATAGCCTTTGTTATTCCTATTATTGATGGAATCAATCCCTCTGTAATAGTAAATAATAGTAAAACTAAAGCATAATCATATTTACAATGGGAAGACTCAGAGACAATTGGCCGAGGAAATGGGCATGACCAAGCAGGTCTTTGCCCATTATGATGACATGAAGAAAGGCACTACCCTTAAGGCACTTTCCTCGGCTTTAGATAATGATAAAGACGACAAGAAGATGTCCTAGCATTCAGCCTCACAATCTGTGGGACTTTTCTTTAATTTGTGTATGTAGAAACTGATTCGTGCATATCATAACATTGAGTCATATAACTAGTTGATGAAATTGACAAATTCCATTTCTCTGTGTATAGTGTTTGATGATCGAGTTGCAGATACCTGCGTGGCCTGCAACCAGGGGAGTTCCTGCGGGAACTCCTTTTTTATATCCGGAGGACATTGCCATGGCCAGAATTTTATGGTATTCCTCCAGATTGTCGCCAAAAGCCTTATAAAAAAGCTGCCAGAGCGCCATGGTTCCAACAATATAGAACACAGGCAAACCTTGGCAGCTTTTTTTGTTATTTCGGGGTCCTTCTATTCGTATTTGTCTTTCTTTATACTATCCACAACGCTCTTCGGTACCTCGTATTTCGATGATCTCACCTCTTTAGAAAAGGTTTCGGACCACGGAAGAAGGCTGTCGATGTCTTCCTGGCTGGTCTTCCCAAGCTGTGTGAGGACATAGGCAATGTATTTCTCGGAATCGACCTGGTTCAGCCTCGCCGTCCTTATGACCGTCATGAGGATCCCGGCGGTCTCGGCTCCCTTCTATGAATAACTGAAAAGGAAGAACCGACTCTTCGCCAACACAAGGAAGGGCGGGGATGTGAGCTGTGCGATGTATTCGCTTGCGAAGACTGCCATTTACAACGGACTCGACGTCTGGGCCTATATGAAGCGGCTGCTCTCGGAGCTTCCCCATAAGAAGAGGGAAGGCTCCGCGTATTCGGACTGTCTTCCATGGTCGGACAAGGTTCCGGACTGGATCAGGGAAGGAAAGAAAAGCGGTAAGGAATAAAGGGGAGATCTTCAAAAATTCACACCACCTTTAAATAAAATGCCAATCAAAGGAGATACCGTTATCGGCAATGATGTATGGATAGGCCAAAATGTAACAATATTACCTGGAGTCCATATTGGAGATGGTGTAATTATTGGAGCTAATTCTGTCGTTGGTTCCGATATACCGCCATATATAGAGCAACCCGAATGATTTTCCTTAACCGTACCTGCTACAACGTGCTATATCGGGTCAGATCGTCTATAAGGTTCAATTGTTGGAAGACGAAGCCCGAGTAGTTGTTCCTATATCCATCCAGATTCTTTTTCAGAAGGGATTTACCGTCCACCAGAATCTCGCCTTCGGTCTGATAGTCAAGACCACCAAGGATGTTCAAGAGCGTGGTCTTGCTAGACCCACTTTTTCCACACAAAAGAACCAGCACCTTGCTTGGCAGGACAAGGTTAAGATTCTTCAATGCTTTGAAATTCCTATGGCTTTTGGTCCTATACACTTTAGTGAGATTTTTTATTTGAATCATACTCTATATATGCACCCAATAAGCAACAAATTCCTTCATCTATTCAATTATATAACATTATTCAAATAGTAAATCTGAAACAAATATCATTTATTAGTAAATCATATCCTCATAGTTTGTATTGAATAAAAGTATTCTTATATATCAATATTCCATAGTTTCACTCGAAACTTTAATGTGTTTCTTCTTGCTTTATTAAAATTTATGAACACGATCAATTGACTGATCAGAATTCGTGTGTTGTATTTGTTTTAGCAATACCCTCAAACGGATTTTCTAGATTCCCAGATAACCTCCTTGTGTTTGTTGTATTTGTTTTAGCAATACCCTCAAACTCTCGAAGCAAGATAGTAATAGGAACGCCGGTGTTTGTTGTATTTGTTTTAGCAATACCCTCAAAC
>ENA-OOVE01000123-OOVE01000123.1-human-gut-metagenome-genome-assembly--contig:-NODE-123-length-17141-cov-2.564064_pt1 | contig 17141 bp, 15 predicted proteins | sample MGYA00241556_ERZ501294 | MGnify/ENA primary metagenome ERZ501294 (study PRJEB25962, sample SAMEA2042283) | human gut metagenome | biome: human gut; feature: human-associated habitat; material: faeces...
TCTTTTGCTTATCTTGCACGGCGGTTTTTCAGCACGATCGCCTTAACTGTGAGGAGTATGATGTACATCAGTATACCCATTACGCAGGCTATCGTTATATATGCCCACGCTGTCGGGAACTGACCCTTGACTATGTTCTCTCTTATCTGTCTGCCGACACCGATTACCTGCTCTGCGAAGTATTCGCTTACTACCGCACCGATTATACAGGACGGAACGCTTACTCTTAAAGCCGTGAATACATAGGGCAGTGAGTTCGGGAGCCTCAGCTTGAAGAATATTTTCAGCTTGCCTGAACCGTATGATGCGAACAGATCCTCCGAGAACGGTTTTACCTCCGTCAGACCTCTGTATGCGTTTACGCTCATTGAAGCTGTGCAGAATATCGTAACGGTGATTATCTTAGCCACCGTACTTCTTATATCTACCACACTCGACAAATCCCTTGTCCAGTTGTTGATAACCGGAGCAAGTGCTACGAGCGGGATTGCGTTGAATGCGGATACTATGGGCAGACCGCCCATGCCCCACTTCTTGAATACTGCACCGGCAACGCCGATGAAGTAACCGAGTATCGAGCCGAGCACAAGTCCTCCGAGCGCCACTATAAGAGTTGACGCTATCTGCGGTAACATATTTGTGAAGTTATCGCCTATGATTGAGCCTATTCTTGTCGGGAGCGGAAGGATTATCTCATCCGTTTTGAACAGTGCGTGCAGAACCTTTGTCTGCCACAGTGTAAATATCAATGCTCCGAACAGTACGGGCAGACCGACTGTTGTTATGATGTTTTTGATTGCCTTGCCTTTCAAGTACGATCAGTCCTTTCCTTACTGTGCTTTTTTCTTTGCCTTTCTTTTTGCCGGTGTTATTGCTCTTTCGATAACGCCCATAAGATAGAAGCTTAGCACGCCTATAACGGCGCTGAATATTACTATATCCCAGAATACAAATCTTGTCATCGAACCTTTCAGCGACTGGGAGAGCATACAGCCAAGACCGTTGCCGCCCTGAAGCGTATCTACAAGGATAGATGCCGTTATCGCCATAGGTGCCGAGATCTTAAGACCCGTGAAGAAGTAGGACATTGCCGACGGGATAAGCATCTTTGTGTAAAGCTGAAACTTGCTTGCACCGTAGGATCTCATCAGCTCGTGTCTTTCACGTCCGACCGACTTGAAGCCTGCCAGTGTATTTGTCGAAACAGGGTAGAATGTGAGTATTGCGGCGATTATGATTCGTGCGCTTGATATATCGCCTGTTATCGAAAGTACGATAGGTGCCATACCGAGAATAGGTATCATCTGGATTATCATAAGATACGGGAACGCTATCTTTTCGACTATGTGCGACAGGTGCATCAGCAAAGCCAGTATGTAGCCCAGCACCATACCGATTATAAAACCGATAAGCGCTCTTGAAAGCGTTTCTGCGGCACTGGAGAAAACCAGTGTTGCTATCGTATCGCCCGAACCGGTTATCGACTTTGTATCAAAGAACGAGCCGATTATCTGGTACAGATGCGGAAGAACGTTTACGGGTGTACGCTGTGTCGCTCCTACTATAAATGCGCATATCTCCCATATCACTACAAGACCCAGCACCCATACGGCAGTTACTATGCCTTTGGAGGAAGTTATCCTTTTTATCATTTCTTAACGCTCCTTTCGGCTTTATATACCCTCGAAGCTGTTTCTTACCTTCTCAACAAGAGCGGCAAATTCGGGAGTACCTCTCATGCCTGCGTTTCTCGGTCTGGGAAGATTAACGTCCACTATTGCGGATAATCTGCCCGGGTGAGGAGATAAAACGCAGATCCTGTCGGACATATATACCGACTCGGCTATGTTGTGAGTTACGAAAAGCACCGTCTTGTTTGTCTTTCTCCATATTGAAAGTACATCGTCGTTGAGCTTTTCTCTTGTGAACTCGTCGAGTGCCGAGAACGGTTCGTCCATCAGCAGTATGTCGGGCTGTATCGCAAGCGCTCTTGCTATGCCTACTCTCTGCTGCATACCGCCCGAAAGCTGTCCGGGGTAGCTGTTTCCGAATTCCTTGAGTCCGACAAGCTCCAGTACCTGTTCGATACGGCTCGCCTGCTCTTCTTTCGGAACCTTCATCATCTCAAGCGGAAGTCTTATGTTCTTTCTTACTGTTCTCCAGTCGAGAAGCACGGGGTTCTGGAATACGATACCGAACTTCTGCTCAAGTCTTGTTTCTCTCGGTGTCTTGCCGCAGACCGTAACCTCGCCTGAGGTGGGGGTCAGCAGATCCGATACTATACGAAGAAGTGTGGACTTACCGCAGCCTGAAGGGCCGAGAAGCGATATGAACTCACCTTTCTGAATATCAATGCTTACATTCTTAAGTGCCTGTACCGGATTTCCCTTGCTGTCCGAGAACACCATACTGACGTTCTTTACCGAAATCTCCGGTGCATTTACCTTTTCACTCATTTCTAAGCACTCCTTTCTTTCCCGTTTTGCAAGTCTTATCTTTTTATTCCTGCAAAACAAAACGGCGCAGAAATCACTTTCTGCGCCGTTGCAAGTTTCTTTTTGTTTTATTTCACTGTTTCCTTTCGGTTTAACTGCATTATATCACGCTTAAAATCGCATTGCAATAGCATTTATGCTGAATTGTGCAGAGCGCCTAAAGAAAGGTGTTTTGTTTGTGCTGAAGTTGAATTTTGCAATATTCTCTTGACAATTATGCAAAACCGTGCTATACTCTATATCAATAAATGAGATAAACACCGCCGGAGCTGTCGGAAAACAAGGGAGCTTCGGCGGTTTTTGCTATCCTAAAAGAAAAAGGGGTGAGAATATGTCAATTACAGTATCAAAGCTATGTGCGAATGCACAGGCAAATTACGTTATGAAGCTCGTTGCGGGAAAAGAGGGACTGGGGAACTACGTCCGCTGGGTGCATCTGGTTGAAAACGCTGATGTGTCACTTTTTCTTCACGGCAACGAAATGGTCTTTATGACAGGGGTTGGAATAAACGATGAAGGTCACCTGCTGAGGTTTGTCGAGGAACTGATAGAAAAACGCTGCAGTGCGCTTGTTATCAACACAGGTAAATATATAAAGAGTATACCGCAAAGCGTAAAGGACTGCTGCGATATTAATTCCCTGCCGTTGTTTACTGTTCCGTGGGAGGTAAAGCTGATAGATATAACCTATGACTTCTGCCACAGGATAGTAACCGGCGAGGAGATAGAAACGGCGCTTGCCACTGCTCTAAGAAACCTTATATTTTCGCCGGAGAACGAGGCAGGATATAAATCGACGCTTGAACGGCGCAGTTATTTCCCGTCATCCGACTATTGCGTAGGCGTATGCGGCTTTTCCAAAACCGAGCTTGGTGACGATGAGCTGAAAAAAGCCGCCACAAGCGCTATGCAGAAGGTACTGAATACAAGCGGCAGGCAATTCAGCTTCTTCTTTCAGGATAAAAATCTTGTGACAGTATGCCCCGACTGTAAAGAGGAGGATGTACGGAAGATTCTTTCGATATTTGATACTATTTTCAATTCAGGCGGGGAGGGAGCGACGCTCACCTGCGGCATAAGCCCGTCAAAGCAAGGGTATGCGGCTATCTCGGACGGCTACCGCAAGGCCGTAATGGCGCTCAAGGTGGCTACTCTGCACGGCGAAAACTGTGTAGCCTACAGCGATATGGGCATATACAAGCTGCTTGTACATATAAAAGATACATCGGTACTGCACGAGATATATGGCGAAACGCTGGGTACGCTTGAAGAATTCGACAGCGCCAACGGTACGGATTATATGGAAACGCTCAAGTGCTATCTTGAAAATGACAGCAGTGTGCAGGAGGTCGCAAGGATTACATTCGTTCACCGCAATACAGTAAACTACAAGCTGAGAAGGATAAAGGAGATACTGGGCTGTGAGCTGAATTATGAGGACAAGCTAAGGCTTATGCTTTCATTTTTTATAAAGGAGTTTTTATAAGCTGTGCCGTAGTTTAAGTATATTGTGCGGCGGCTCATTGAAGTAGCCGGATGACGCATATATAATAAAGACACCGACAGTTTTATATGAGGACGAAAGGAAGGATATATTATGACAGCACCCTATGAAAATGCAGAATTCATCGAGCTTGGCACGATAATGCCGCCCGAAAAGTTCAGGACTGTGCTCCCTGAGGACAGGGATGCACCCGGAGGCCTTACAGAGCAGAAGGTAGTTATCGAGTTCCGCCGTGACTCTCCGATCTACTCGCAGCTTTTACCGTGCTTTCGGGGAGCAATGTTCGTTTACGGCTTTTTACGCAGAGGAAAAGGGCTGAGAGCTTTATTCGGCGATAAGTATGACGAGATAAAGGAAAAGCTCAAGGTATCCCTTCACGAATGGGAGGATAAGTTCCTGCTCGACTTCTATGTCGATGATACCTATTCAAAGTCTTATTTTGTAAAGAGCGAGGAGGTGCTGTATTTATTACAGCACTGCAGGAATCCGCAGATAACGAAGTTTGATTGAGCTCAAAAAGAAAAAACGGGCATCGGTCGTAAGCGGCCGATGCCCGTTTTGCTTATATCTTCTACTGGTCAAGCCTGAAATGCACCGGTATGCCGTTCAGGTAATCTATCTTCGGTTCGCCCTGTATAAGAGGCAGGAAGTAATTCAGTGCATCTATCGTAACGTTGTTTCCCTCGGGGGTTATCCATTCCTTCGGGAAATATTTAGCCTTGTTTGCACATTCTCTTACGTCAAGCGGAGCAATCCCTACACGGTAAGGATTGTTGCTGATTCGTCTGAATCCCATCATTACGCCGCTGCCGCCGTATTTCAGTGCTTCGTTCACAGCCGCCGCACCTATTCTCCACGCTTCGTCAAGGTCTGTCAGAGAGGCTAAATGCGAGCCGCACCTCTGCATTACGTTAAGCTCTATTGAACGCACCTTGCAGCCTATATGGTCACGGGTAAGCTCTTCAAGATATTTACCGACACCCGACAGATATTTATGACCGAATGCGTCGGTGGCTTCCGAGCGGCTCGCAAGGCAGTCTATACCCTCGGATACGGCAACGATAACAGCCTTGTATCTTTCAGATAATCTTTTCACGTCCTCGAGGTAATGTTCTTCCGAAAAGTCGCTTTCGGGAAGGTAGATAAGGTGTGGTGCGGGTTCGCCGTTTGCACGCAGTACGCAGGACGAAGCCGTGAGCCAGCCTGCGTCACGTCCCATTATTTCTACTATCGTAACGGACGGAATGGAGTATACCCTGCTGTCACGGATGATTTCCTGCAGTGTTGTCGCAACGTATTTTGCCGCAGAGCCGAAACCGGGAGTATGGTCGGTAAGCGGTAAATCGTTGTCTATCGTTTTCGGTACGCCGACAACCTTTATATCAATGTGGTTTTCTCTGAAATAAGCGTCCAGCTTCATTACTGTATCCATCGAATCGTTGCCGCCGATATAGAAAAAAGCCTTTATATCATACTTTGCAAAGGTCTGTTTGATACGCTTGTAGTCGCTGTCATCGTCACTGCTGTTTTTCAGCTTGAAACGGCACGAGCCAAGCACCGTCGAGGGAGTGCGCTTCAGTAACTGCTTGTCGTTTTCTGTGATAAGCACTTCCTTGAGGTCGATGAGGTTATCGTTCAGTATACCCTCTATACCGTTCAGCGAACCGTATATTCTGTCGATCTCGTTATACTTCTCCGCCTCGTCAAAAACTCCGCAAAGCGATGAATTTATCGCCGCCGTAGGACCGCCCGACTGTGCAACTGCTATATTCATTATCTTTTCTCCGTTTCGTCTTTTGCATTACCGCAAGATTTCCGGTGATTATTGTACCATTATAATGACAATTTTACAACCTGAAAACTGAAAACGGCTTGAATTTTGTAGCTTTAGCTAAAGCGGCTGTTAATGATAACCTTTACATAGTCCGAAATATGAGATGCTGTGTAACGGCGTTACATAATGTTAAGGTAATATTCATTAATTGTTTCCCGAAAGCCCGAAGCTGACCGACAGCGCATTATCGACCTTGTTCATCGCTCCCTCGTCAAGCTCGCCCATACGTTCCTTGAGCCTTTGTTTATCAAGCGTTCTTACCTGTTCGAGCAGGACTATCGAATCCTTCGCAAGACCGCAACGGTCGGCATTTATCGAAATGTGGGTCGGAAGCCGTGATTTATCCTTCTGACTTGTTATTGCGGCGGCGATAACTGTAGGGCTGTGGCGGTTTCCGACATCGTTCTGGACTATAAGTACGGGACGCATACCGCCTTGTTCGCTTCCTACCACGGGGCTCAGATCTGCGTAGTATATCTCTCCTCTTTTTACAAACATGGTTTTCTTCCTTTCTGTTCGTATGCGATGCTTTGAACGTATCTGATGTACACGGTTATTTTTAACCGTCTGCACGGAATTATACAGCAACTGACCGTTTGTAAGGCGGTCGGTTTATATAGTATATTACTGCAGTCGGATTTTGGTGAAATTGCTCGTTTTCGGGTAAATAACGGTTGATTATCGGTCGGCGTTAATATATAATAGTATAGACATATTTTTTCTGACGGAGGTAAATATGAATAAAAAATTCAAGATAACACTGTGTGCGATACTGTGTGCGTCAATGCTTGCAGGTTGTGCGGATAACAGCGCAAGCGGCGGTTCTGCCGTATCATCGGACAGCTCGTCCGATACACAGACAACATCATCTGTATCGGAATCGACCGACAGCAGTTCGGATACATCATCTGAAACAAGCAGTATAGATGAAAGCAAGCTCACCGAGGAGCAGATATATGACAATATGGTTGAAAGGTCGCTTATGGATCTCGGAAACCTTGAAAGAATGTCGAAGTTTATCGGAAAGCTTGAAAGCAAGCAGGAGGTAACTATAGCCTTCATCGGCGGAAGCATCACCGAGGGCCTTACGGCAGGACCCGAAAAGTGCTGGGCAAAGCTGACGTATGACCGCCTTTGCGAAAAGTATCCCGATACAAAGATAAACTATGTAAACGCAGGACTCAGCGGAACGCCGAGCGTACTCGGAAACATCCGCCTTCAGCGTGATGTGCTTGATCATAAGCCGGATATGGTGTTTGTCGAGTTTGCGGTAAATGACGGAAACGATCAGATATACAAGGACAGCTATGACGCAATGGTAAGGAAAATTCTCTCGCAGGAAAATCAGCCTGCCGTTGCGCTGTATTTCACCGTTATAAAGAGCGGACACACCTGCGAGGAATATATGTCGCAGGTCGGAAAGGCTTACGGTCTGCCTATGGTGTCGCTGAACAACGTACTTTCCCACGAGTTTGAAACGGGCAGAATGAAGTGGGAGGATTATTCCGACGACGAATCCCACCCGAACGAGTGGGGTCACAAGATGACAGCCGACCTTATTATGAATATGTTTGACAAGGCGACCGATAAGATAAAGACAATGGGAGATGTAACTATCTCTCCCCTGCCGGATACATGGGTATATTCCGACAGATTTGCTGATATGACATTCATCGACAGAACTCATTCTTCCGACAAGCTGAAAATATCGTCAACAGGCACGTTTGACACTGAAAAGGAAACACTGACGAGTTTCCCTGACGGTTGGAGCTACAAGGGCAAACCGTCAGAATGTGAGCCTATGGAATTTGAATTCACGGGTAAGAATCTTATGCTTGTCTATAAGTGTGCAAACAGCAAGGTCTACGGTTCTCTTGAATTTACCGTTGACGGCGAGAAGTATACGACTATAGCCACAAGCGCAAGCGACGGCTGGAACAATCCCGTTGCAACTCTTGCATATTCCGGTGCGGAGGGAGCACATAAGGTCAGCGTGAAGCCTGTTACACAGAACGGCGAGGATAAGATGACATATGTCGAAATTCTCGGCTTCGGTGTTGCATAAGAGTACAGCAAGGTGGATTGGTTTAATCTCACAGGACTTATATTTGTCGTTGTCCTGCTGATACCTAATATAATCTATGCGGTGACAAACAAGGACGGCTTTGCCGACAATTATCATAACAAGTTTATCGAAGCAGGTGAGCAGATAGGCAGGTTTGGCTGTTTCATACTTATGTTCATTCAGCTCCCTTTTGTGACGCTCGGTTATATATATGACGGCGCACAGACGCTGTACCTTATATTTGGCATAGTTCTGCTTGCACTCTACTGCGGCGGCTGGATAGTATTCTGCAAGGGAAACTGCATGGCAAAGGCACTGACATTATCAATTCTGCCGTCTGTGCTTTTCCTTGAAAGCGGCATATTGACGCTGAATATCCCGCTTATTGTCCTGTCGGTCGTGTTTGCAATATGTCATATAACTATAAGTTGCAAGAATACAGTCGGAAATAAATAATAATACTTGTACGGTCATCTTCGGATGACCGTTTTTTCTGTCCTATAAACCGTACAGTTTGCTTTTAAAGCATTGACCTAAAGCGGAAAAGGTACTATAATATCATTAGATTACTTTAAAAGGAGCAAGGAATATGGAAATACTTATTATAATAACGCTTGTTGCGTGCGTAGTGTCGGTGATAATATCGGTAATAACGCTTCTTACGCAGAAGAGGCTTGCCGAAAATATCGGCGTGAACAAGATAACGGACGAGCAGACCGCAAAACAGCTTGAAATGCTTTCCGAGCGTACCGCACAGCTTTCGGCAAAATTCGATACGGCGCAGGCAAACCGTGTAAGCGGCGAATCGGTGCTAAGGACCGAGCTTGTGAACCTTGTGACAAATCTCGGGAACACGCTTACCGACACGCAAAAGCAGAACTCCGACGGAACAGCAAGGCTGCTGTCGCAGTTTGAACAGCGTCTTCAGAGCATTGAGCAGAGGAACGCCGCCGATATGCAGAATATGCGTAACGAAATGGCAGTACAGCTTGGAAACATAAATGCGAATACCAAAAATCAGCTTGAAGAAATGCGTGGAATGGTAGGAGAAAAGCTACAGACCACGCTTGATGATAAGATAAGCCGTTCATTTGCGACAGTCAGCGAACAGCTTAACAAGGTGTACAGCGGACTGGGCGAAATGCAGAGCCTTGCCGCAGGGGTAGGCGACCTTAAAAAAGTCCTGTCCAACGTAAAGAACAGAGGTATACTCGGAGAGATGCAGCTCGGAGCCATTCTTGCGGATATTCTCGCTCCCGAACAGTATGACACTGAGGTCGCTGTAGTCCCTGACAGCCGTAATCACGTTGAGTTTGCGGTAAAGCTGCCGGGCAAGAATGATGACACGGTGTACCTTCCGATTGACTCGAAATTCCCAGGCGACACCTACACAGCCCTTTGCAACGCTTATGACAGCGGAGATAAGGTAATGATCGAAGAAGCGTCAAAGGCACTTGTTGTGGCGATAAAGAAATGTGCGAAGGATATTCACGATAAATATATCTGTCCTCCGTACACGACCAACTTTGCGGTAATGTTTCTGCCGTTTGAGGGACTGTATGCCGAGGTCGTAAAGCTTGGGCTGGTGGAGGAGCTACAGCGTAACTATGGGGTGAGCATAGCAGGACCTACCACAATGTCCGCATTGCTGAACTCACTGTATATGGGCTTCCGTACTCTTGCCGTGCAGAAGCGAAGCAGTGAGGTATGGAAGATACTGAGCAGTGTAAAGAAAGAATTTGAGACTTTTGAAGATGCGCTGACAAAGACTAAGAAGCATTTACAGCAGGTTGACAGCGATCTTGAAACGCTTGTCGGAGTAAGAACCAGAGCGATAAACAAACAGCTTATGAACGTCGGCGAGGATAGTGCGGCGCAGATAGGAACGGAAGAATAAGAAAGACCGCCGGGGAGCATTTGCAGTGATTCCCGGCGGTGTTGCTTTCTATTGAAAATTTAGTGCTGAAGTTGCAAAAAAATTCAATAGGAGCTGTAATATTATTCTTGCTTTTACTCATATTCCAATTTGATGCACGAAAACACCGCCGCAGAGCATTTTCTCTGCGGCGGTATCTTTATTTGATCATATCTATAACAGAACTGAGTGTATCTTTTACAGCTTGCTTTTCGCTTTCGGAAAGGCGTGTTATTTTATCCGAAAGTATCCCAATAGGCGAAAGGGAGCTGTCAGATGTCAGAGGGTGGCGGCTTGAGGAAATTCCTGCGATATAATCAAGGCTGACATTATAATATTTAGCAAGCAGGACTGCACGCTCAAGCGGTATTTCCGCTTTGCCCGATTCGTATTTCCCGTAGTGTTGCGCAGATGTGCCGAGATAGTCGGCTATCTCCTGCTGTGTCTTGTCTGCATCTTCACGCAGATCCCGTAATCTTTGATAATGTGCCATACTCACCCCTCCTATACAGATTTTATCATATCAGATTGAAAATTGTTGACAAAAGTGTTTAATATGACTATAATTGAAGTATAATTAGTCATATTAGGCACTTTTTAATGCGAAGAAGTCTAAAAAGATTAACAGACAAGAATTATAGACTATGAGGTGTGATTTATGGGACAGATAGCACAGATAATCAAATACGAAGGGGATAATTCCACATTTGTGTGGAAGCACCCTAACGAAGATTTCAACAGCCTTACCGAGCTTATAGTCCACGAAAGCCAGGAAGCCGTTTTCTTTATGAACGGTCAGGCGCTCGATCTGTTCGGACCGGGCAGATATACACTTGAAACGCAGAACATACCAAAACTCGGCAAACTGCTGAACAGGGCAACAGGCGATCAGACGCCGTTCCACTGTGAAGTATATTTTATCAATAAAACGGTTCAGATGTCGCTCAAATGGGGAACGGATACAAAGGTTCGTTATATCGACCCCGATTCGGGAATACCTGTTGAACTCGGTGCGTGCGGCAATATGAATCTTATGGTAAGCGACAGCAGAAAGCTACTGATAAAGCTTGTCGGCACAATGAACGGAATAGCGTGGGACGATAACAACATCGCCTTTTCAAAGTCGTTGCAGGATTGTTTTCGTCCGCTTATTTCCACAGCGGTAAAATCAAACCTTTCTACTGCTATCAAGTCGAAGAATATCTATCTTCTTGAAATAGACGAGCATCTTGCGGAGCTGTCAGAGGTGTTGAAATCGGTAATAATGCCCGGATTTGAGGAGTACGGTCTGACAATTCCTCAGTTTTATCTGACTACTGTAGTTCTGCCCGATAACGACCCGAACTTCAAGAGAATACGGGAATTACATACTATAGCTTTGCAAAAGAGAATGTTTGAAGCTGAGGCTGATATCCGCACCGCAAAGGCTGAGGCGGAAGCCAGATACGGCACTGCACAGGCTAAAGCCGAAGCGGAGATAACAGCGGCAAAGCGTCAGACCGAGCTTGAAAAACAGACGACACAGACCGAGATAGCAAAGCGTGAAGCGGAAAGAGCCGTTATAGCGGCGCAGGCAGAAGCAACAGCAATGAAAGCCACAGGCTTTGCGGAAGCCGAGATTATGCAGGCGAAGGGCTATAATCAGAAAGACGTATTGCAGGCTGATGTTCAGAAGGCTTATGCCGAGGGCATAGGAAATATGGGCTCTAACGGCGGCTCGGCAGGCGGCGGAGTAGCCTCGGATATGGTCAGCATGGCGGCAGGAATGAAAATGGCGGGCGCTATGATGGGACAGCTTGACAATATGACCGGCAACATCGGTCAGACGGTTCATCCCCTGCACCCGAGAAAAAAGAAACGGTAATCAAATGCGAAAAATGCGGCGCAGATTTACCGCAAAACGCTAAATTCTGCCTTGAATGCGGAGAAAAGGTAAAGCCTGCCGTTCCCGACGGAATGGTAGTGTGTCCCGAGTGCAACAAGACAGTGGTAAAAGGCAGATTCTGTTCCGAATGCGGTCACAAATTTGTAACGGTATGCCAAAAATGCGGAAATGAGCTTCCCGAGGGAGCAAAGTTCTGTCTTGAGTGCGGTGAAAAAATCTAAGGGGGATATTTAAATGAAAAAGAAATTCGGTATATATGCGGTAATCTGGGCGGTCGCACTCGTTGTATTCAATGTGGTTTCATTCACAATTGCGCTCAATACGGGAAAAGAGATGAACGCATCATTCATTATAGGATACGGTGCAGTCACGGCGGCTTTCATAGGTCAGCTTTTATGCGCTTATTTTGCGTTCAGGGCTGATTCGCTTAAAAAATTCTTCTATAATGTATCTCTGATTTCGCTCGGCTACGGCGGCCTTGTTGCTATGCTTGTGCTCGGCTCGCTTACAATGCTTATCCCCGACACATTCTCTTTTGTCGGAATAATAGCCTGCGCAGTCGTTCTCGGAGCGTATATCATCACTGTTGCAAAGGCGAAGCTTGCAATCGAAGCAGTTGAGCAGACAGACGCAAAAATCAAGACGCAGACGCAGTTTATCCGCCTGCTGACAGCAGACGCTGAGAGCCTGAAAGGTTATGCGGCGGACGATAACGCAAAACAAGCCTGTGACAAGGTGTATGAGGCTGTACGCTATTCCGACCCTGTGAGCAATCCTGTACTAAGCGGAATCGAAAGCGAAATTTCGGTAAAATTCAGTGCGTTTTCCGACAGTGTGAAAAACAAAGCAGATAATTCTCGGCAGCTGGCGGAGGAGCTTTGCAGGCTGATTTCCGAGAGAAACGCAAAGGTAAAGGCACTGAAGTAAAAATAGCCGTACAGCTACGGCAAAAATGAAGGGAAAAATTAAAATGTCAACATTGAAATGCAAAATGTGCGGCGGCACACTGGAAATAAACGAAAACGAAACGACCGCAACCTGCGAATACTGCGGTACGGAGCAGACAATACCGAAGATAACCGATGATGTGATCGGCAATCTTTTCAACCGTGCTAATACGCTCCGTTTAAAGTCTGAATTCGACAAAGCGGAGGAGATATATAATAAAATTGTCGGACTTGACAACACACAGTCTGAGGCTTACTGGGGCATAATTCTGTGTAAATACGGCATTGAATACGTTGAAGACCCCACGACCTATAAGCGTGTGCCCACCTGTCACAGAACGTCCTATGACGCTATCACCGCAGATGAGGACTACAAGCTCGCTATTCAGTATGCCGATATAAGTCAGAAAATTATCTATGAGGCGGAGGCAAAGGCGATAGACGAGATACAGAAAGGCATTCTCACTATCTCGCAGAACGAAAAGCCCTACGATGTATTTATCTGCTACAAGGAAACCGATGAAAGCGGAAAGCGCACACAGGACAGCGTGCTTGCGAACGACATATATCACCAGCTGACGCAGGAGGGCTTTAAGGTATTCTATGCGGCGATAACTCTTGAGGACAAGCTCGGACAGGAATATGAGCCTTACATATTCGCCGCACTGAACAGCGCAAAGGTTATGCTTGTTGTCGGCTCAAAGCCGGAATATTTCACGGCGGTATGGGTAAAGAACGAGTGGTCACGTTATCTTAAGCTTATGAAAGCCGACCGCTCAAAACTGCTTATCCCCTGCTACAAGGATATGGACGCTTATGAACTGCCGGAAGAATTTGCACATTTACAGGCGCAGGATATGGGCAAGATAGGCTTTATCAACGATATAGTGCGTGGCATAAAGAAGGTTATAAATAAGGACGAGCCGAAGTCTGCCGTAAAGGAAACCGCTGCGGCAGGTCAGGCGGCAAATTCGGGTGTTGCTCCGTTACTCAAGCGTATTTCACTTTTCTTAGAGGACGGAAACTGGCAGGAAGCGGACGAATACTGCGAGCGTGTGCTTGACAGCGACCCCGAGAACGCACAGGCTTATCTGTATAAGCTTATGGCGAAGATGGAAGTACGCAAAAAGGAAGACCTCAGAAATCAGGCACAGCCGTTTGACAGCGAGGATATGTACCGTAAGACCGTCCGCTTTGCTGATGAAGAACTCAAAAATACGCTGGAAGAATATAATGCGTATATAAAGGACAGGAATGAAAAAAAGCGTATCGAGAGTATATATAATAAGGCTGTCTATGATATGGGATATGCCCGTGATGAGATATCTTACAAAATCATTATAGAAGATTTAGCCGAAATACCCGGCTACAAGGACGCTGACGAGAAAAAGAAAGAGTGTGAGGAAAAGGCGGAGGAATGCAGACTTGAAAGTCTTTATAATTCCGCTGCGGAACTTCAGACTGTACAAAGCGAGGATAATCAACTCAGAGCCGCTAAACAGTTTGAAGAACTCGGTACTTACAAGGATTCAGCCGAGAGAGTACAGCAGTGCAGGGATAAGGCTGAGGAGATAAAGAAAGAGGAAGAAAGAATAAAAGCCGAGAGGGAAAAGGCTGAAAAAGAGAGGGAGGCAAAAGCGAAGAAAAAGAAAATTGTAATATCTGTTACGTCAGCGGTAGTTATCTGCGTAACTGTAGTTTTGTTTTGTGCGTACCTTATTATACAATCGACATATCATCCGATTGGTAGCATAATTAAGCTTGGTAAGTATGAACAAGACAATAATACGTCTAACGGTTCGGAAGATATAGAATGGATAGTTCTTGCTAAAGATATTGATAAAATGCTTGTAATTAGTGATAAAGCTATTGATTGTAAACCGTATAATACTTCCAGTGCAAATGTTACTTGGGAAACATGCTCTTTACGCAATTGGCTAAATAATGATTTTATAAACTCTGCGTTTTCTGCCACTGAAAAAACTATGATTTCTTCAGTGAAGGTATCTGCGGATAAGAATCCGGACTATGATACAGATGCGGGAAATGATACAGAAGATAAGGTGTTTTTGCTTAGTATAGAAGAGGCAAATAGGTATTTCAAATATGACAGTGAAAGGCGGTGCAAATCTACAGATTACGCCGTTGCCAATGGAGCAAAAGGCAACTACTGTAGTTGGTGGCTTAGGTCACCTGGTGCTTATCAGAGTTATGCTACTGAAGTGTTTAGTACCGGTGAGATTTATACAAAGGGCGGTGGAGTCGGCGCTATAGGCGCTGTTCGTCCTGCTATGTGGATTAGTCTTACTTGACAAAGGGTGGAATATGTGGTATATAATATAATAGATTAATAGAAATAAAACGTACTTTAATTCATATGCCAATGCCCAAATAGTGCTTTAGTTATTTTTAATTCATGAAAAAGGAGCGGAATGTCATGAGTAAAAATTGCAATTTTTTTGTAGACCTTGTTGATTATAATTTAATATCTGAGTGGGGTTCACTTTTAGACTGGTTTTTCAATGATAATAAATTTGATAACTGGTCTTCGCAACAAGTTGGAAAATTGACGAAACGAATAAAACGAATGAATGGAATAAATAAAGATACATACAAATATGCCTCATTAAAATATATTGATTTTCCTAAAAAACAACCAAATGATGTGAAAGTGCTCTTAGGTAAAAGTGAGTGTGAGTCAAGAGATTTTGTACGTCATATAAGAAATGGAATTGCCCACGGCAAAACAAAGATAGTCAGAAAAAACGCTAAGCTCTGGGTAGAGATAAAAGATAATAATACAAAAAAGCAACAAACAGCATATTTGTTTATGCCGATTCAATATATTTACGACGTACATAAATATTACGTAGAAATAGATAAATCTAATAGAAAATAGTTAAAAACATATCGTTTCTTGGCACGAATATCCTTGTGACCAAGAAATATACGTCGTCCCAATCACCGCCCTGAAAGACTAAAATACCGACCAAATAAACAACACCGCCGGAACATCACACCCCGGCGGTATTTCCATATATCAAGTTTTATGAAGGATAGTATTATACGCTCAGTCAACCTTAGGCATACGATCCATGCTGACTTTAAGTTCCTCGTCTGTGGGAATGTAGTCGCTCATTTCGTGATCATTGAACTTCTGGTATGCAACCATATCAAAGTAGCCTGTGCCTGTAAGACCAAAGAGGATAGTCTTTTCTTCGCCTGTTTCCTTGCACTTCATGGCCTCGTCTATCGCAACTCTGATTGCGTGGCTGCTCTCGGGAGCGGGGAGGATACCCTCTGTTCTTGCAAACTGTTCTGCGGCGGCGAATACGCTTGTCTGCTCAACTGAGCGTGCTGTGATATATCCGTCGTGGTAGAGCTGTGAAAGAACACTGCTCATGCCGTGGTAGCGCAGACCGCCTGCGTGGTTTGCGGAGGGAATGAACGTACTGCCGAGCGTGTACATCTTAGCGAGCGGGCAAACAGCGCCTGTGTCGCAGAAGTCGTAAGCATAAACACCTCTTGTGAGCGAGGGGCAGGACGCAGGCTCAACGGCGATGAATTCATAGTCGGCTTCGCCGCGGAGCTTTTCGCCCATAAAGGGAGAGATAAGACCGCCGAGGTTAGATCCGCCGCCTGCACAGCCGATGATCATATCGGGCTTTATGCCGTACTTTTCGCAGGCTGTCTTTGTTTCAAGACCGATGACCGTCTGGTGCAGAAGTACCTGCGACAGTACCGAGCCGAGAACATATCTGTAGCCCTCGTGCGTTGTTGCACATTCAACTGCTTCGGAAATCGCACAGCCGAGCGAGCCTGTCGTGCCGGGGAATTCTGCGTTTATCTTCTTTCCTACCTCTGTTTCCATTGAGGGAGAGGGAGTAACGTTTGCGCCGTAGGTTCTCATAACTTCACGTCTGAAGGGCTTCTGCTCGTATGAGCATTTAACCATAAATACCTTGCAGTCAAGTCCGAGATATGCACAAGCCATTGAAAGCGCTGTGCCCCACTGACCTGCACCTGTTTCTGTTGTAACACCCTTCAAGCCCTGGTTCTTGGCGTAATAAGCCTGAGCTATCGCACTGTTCAGCTTGTGTGAACCGCTTGTGTTGTTGCCCTCGAATTTGTAGTAGATCTTCGCAGGTGTACCGAGTGCCTTTTCAAGACAATATGCTCTTACTAAGGGAGCAGGTCTGTACATCTTGTAGAAGTCGATTATCTCCTGGGGAATGTCGATGTAGGGAGTTGTATCGTCAAGCTCCTGCTTTGCAAGCTCTGTACAGAATACGTGGCTCAGTTCCTCGAGCGTACAGGGCTGATGTGTTGCAGGGTTTAACAGCGGAGCTGGCTTGTTCTTCATATCCGCTCTTACGTTGTACCACTGACGAGGAAGCTCGTTTTCTTCAAGATAAATTTTGTACGGGATTTCTCTGTTTGCCATAATAATTTTCCTTTCTACGAGGCGGCTGTGAGCCGCTCCAAGTTCCGCCTTT
>ENA-OOVE01000124-OOVE01000124.1-human-gut-metagenome-genome-assembly--contig:-NODE-124-length-17055-cov-2.653507_pt1 | contig 17055 bp, 15 predicted proteins | sample MGYA00241556_ERZ501294 | MGnify/ENA primary metagenome ERZ501294 (study PRJEB25962, sample SAMEA2042283) | human gut metagenome | biome: human gut; feature: human-associated habitat; material: faeces...
TCAAGCCCGCTGAAACGTTTATTTGAAATTCCTGTTTTAGCACGTCTGACATTCTTTAAGATGATTGCGATAAACTCATTCAAGCCGTACTTTTCGGCATAAACTGTAAGAACCGGTAATTCAGGTTTTGCTTTAGAGCTGTCTGCAATTTCCATAAGTTCAAGCACAAGCGGTAGGTAATTACGCTCAGCTTCGCTGATAAAAGTTTCATCAAAGCTGTATCTGTCATATATATTAGCCGCCATACAGACTACTATATCCCATACGCCATCGGAGTAATATGTTTTCCTGCACGGCATCATTTCCGCATTTGCCCGATCAAACTTCAGTTCAAAATCTTCTTCACCTCGTTCTTCGCTCCATACTGAGAAATGAATCACATTTTCATTTTCATCAATACACATCTCATAGACAAGCACATAGCTGTCTTCAGGCATTGTATATTCGGTTTTAACTTTGTCAAGGCAAACCTTTAAAACGAAACCTTCCATATCAAAGAGAACAACGGCATTGTTTTCTTCCGTTCCGGTCAGATATATATTGCAATAGAATAACGAATCGTCATTGAATTTGCTGAATATTTTTTGTGTGAGCTTATCAATATTATTCATAACTGCCTCCTGTATTATTTTGTACTTACATTTTACCATAACTGCGCCGACAGTGCAACCACAAACGCAAAAACACCGCAGTGGAAACACTGCGGTGAATGTTAATGTGGGAAGCTCCTGAATAAAGAACAGCCTCTCGTTTTTGCCATATTAACCTGCTTACTTCTTCTTTATAACCGTTCCCTGTCTTGTTTCCTCGACGGTGTAGCCCATTGCGGTTATCTTATCTCTAAGCTCATCGGCAAGTGCGAAGTTCTTATCCTTTCTTGCCTGCTTTCTCTGCTCGGCAAGCTCAAGAATTTCGGCAGGAAGCTCCTCGGCTGTATCGGTGGGCTTTTCGTTTACTGCCTTTGCCTTTTCGATAAGCGACAGTGAAAGCACCTTGTCGAAGTCAGCGATAAGCGCCAGCTTTGTTGCGGGTGTTGTGTCAGCCTTTAATACGTCATACAGTGCGGTAATTGCAAGCGATGTGTTTATATCGTTGTCCATAGCGGCGGTGAAGCCCTCACGGAGCTTATCGTAAGCCGCCTTGTCAACCTCGCCCTGCTCCGCCTTTAAAAGCTGTGCTATCTTAGCGACCAGCTTTTCGTATGCGCCCTTTGCATTATCAAGATTCTCGTAAGTGAATACGAGCGACTTTCTGTAGTGTGACAGCAGGCAGAAGAAACGGTATATCACGGGGTCGTAGCCCTTGCTCTCAAGCAGGGATACCGTAAGGAATTCGCCCTTTGACTTGCTCATCTTGCCGCTGTTTGTATTAAGGTGGTGAACGTGGAACCAGTAGTTGCACCACTTATGACCGAGGTAAGCCTCACTCTGTGCTATCTCGTTTGTGTGGTGGGGGAATGCATTGTCGATGCCGCCGCAGTGAATGTCAAGATATTCACCGAGATGCTTCATACTTATGCAGCTGCACTCGATATGCCAGCCGGGGTAGCCTACTCCCCACGGGCTGTCCCACTTGAGTTCCTGAGCGTCAAACTTTGACTTTGTGAACCACAGAACGAAGTCTGCCTTGTTTCTCTTGTTGCCGTCCTCCTCAACGCCTTCACGGACACCAACCGCAAGGTCTTCCTCCTTGAAATCGTTGAAAACATAATACTTTTCGAGTTTGGAGGTATCAAAATAGATATTTCCGCCTGCTTCGTAAGCGTAGCCCTTTTCGATAAGAGAAGAAATTACCTTGATGAAATCTGCGATACAGTGAGTTGCAGGCTCTACAACGTCGGGACGCTTGATGTTCAGCTTAGTGCAGTCCTCGAAGAAAGCGTCTGTGTAATACTTTGCTATCTCCATAACCGTCTTATGCTCACGCTTTGCACCCTTCAGCATCTTGTCATCGCCTGTGTCGCCGTCGCTTGTCAGATGTCCTACATCGGTAATGTTCATTACACGCTTTACATCGTAGCCGACATAGCGCAGGTACTTTTCAAGCACATCCTCCATAATGTAGCTGCGGAGGTTTCCTATGTGTGCAAAGTGGTACACGGTAGGTCCGCAGGTGTACATATTTACCTTGCCCTCGACATTCGGCACGAATTCTTCCTTTTTGTGTGACAGTGAATTATATAACTGCATTTTCTTATCCTCGCTTTTATTTAATATTGTTTTCTTTAAGTTCTTCTCTTAGCAGATCTATCTCGCTCTGCATTGTTTCAAGCCTGCTCTGCAAGGCACATATCTGCTGTGCCACAGGGTCGGGAATGTGTATCTGGTCAAGGTCGCAGGCATTTACCCTCTGACCGTCACGGCGGACTATCCTTGCAGGAACGCCGACCGCAGTTGAGTTAGGCGGTACCTCCGACAGCACAACGGCATTTGCGGCTATCTTTGCGTTATCACCCACCTTGAAAGGACCGAGAACCCTTGCTCCCGAGCCTACCATTACATTGTTGCCGAGCGTGGGGTGACGTTTACCGGTATCTTTACCCGTACCGCCGAGCGTTACGTTCTGATAAAGCGTGCAGTAGTCGCCTATCTCGGTAGTTTCGCCTATTACAACGCCGCTTCCGTGGTCGATGAACAAGCCCTTTCCTATCGTTGCGCCGGGGTGTATCTCTATACCCGTTTTTCGCAAAGCACGCTGTGATATCCACCTTGCAATGAAATAATGCTTTTTAAGATACCATTTATGCGCCCTGCGGTATGCCCTTACAGCCTTGAAGCTGGGATACAGGAAAAACACCTCGAGATCGCTCTTTACGGCAGGATCTCGTTCTCTGACCGATTTTATATCCGCTTTAATTTTATCGAACATATGTTTCCTACCCTTCTCCGAAAATAAAAACGCCCTCGTCTGCATAACAGACGAAGGCGATATTTCTATCACGGTTCCACTTCGCTTCGGAGCTTACACTCCCTTTATGTCTTTAACGCAGACTACACGGGCAGAGATACTGATAAGTCTAACGTTCCCTCTGCCGACCCGGATAAAAAATCCGTACAGCCGCACTTCACCGTAAATCAGTCTGCCGTCTTTCACCTTACACGGCTCTCTGTGAAACTTTTTCCCGGTTACTCTTGCCATACACGGTCTTTGCACTTATGCTTCATTATATGTTTAGTGTATCATAAATGCAACGCTGTGTCAAGCGGAAAATCAAATATGCCGTTACTCCGAAATATTCTTTGCAACAGGCAGTCTTACGCAGACAAGAGTGCCTTTGCCAAGCTCGCTGTCAAGCGTCACCGTACCGCCGTAGCAGTTGACGATATGCTTTACTATGGAAAGGCCCAGACCGGTACTGCCCTCTTTGGTGCTTCTGCCCTTATCCACTCTGTAGAAACGCTCAAATACACGGTTAAGCGACTCCTTAGGGATGCCTATGCCGTTATCCCTTACATAGATACAGCCTGTCTCGCCGACATCGTGAAGCGTTATCTCTACTCTGCCGCCGTCCTTGTTGTACTTTATGGCGTTGCTGACTATGTTTTCGACAAGCTCGTATATGTGCTTGTATGCGGCACGGACGGTAAAGCTGTCGCCGGACAGTTCTACCGTGACATTCTTTGCGCAAGCCGCAGGCTCCAGACATTCCTTTACCGCTGTGCATATCTCGGACAGCTTACAGTCGGTCACTTCCTCGGCTGTAGTCTTATTTTCAAGGGAGGATATTTCAAGAATGTCGCTGATTATCGTTGACATTCTCTTTGCCTCGGTAAGAATTTTTCCGATGTAATAATCCTTCTTATCCTTAGGCACAAGTCCGTTTTCAAGAAGCTCAGCAAAGCCCGAAATTGCCGTCAACGGCGTTTTCAGCTCGTGACCGGCATTTGCGAAGAAGTCGGCTTTGAGCTGTTCGGACATACGTTTGTCGGTAACGTCACGGATAACCATAAGTCCGCCGTGCATTGCGTCTATTCCGCTCTTGGATACGGGGAATATCTGTACGAGCAAGATCCTTCCGTCAACTGTGCTTTCTATGGTTACTGTCCTGTCCTCGTTTGCCGCTTTTTCCGCTCCGCTGATTATCTCGGGCTTTCTTGCAAGCTCGGGTACTGTCGAAGCACCGCTTTCATCAGAAGCACCGAGCAGCTTAAGCCCGGCACGGTTTATCGAAATTACCGAAAGATCGTTATCGTAAAGAATTACACCGTCCTGAAGGCTTTCAAGTATGAAGCGTTCCTTTTCACGCTCGTTTTCAAGCGTCTTCATATTATCCTGTATGCTTTTACGCATAAAATTGAACATTGTGACAAATTCATCAAGCTCGGGGTATTTGTGCGAGGGTATCTCGTCAAGCTCCGCAGAGATTTTTTCGTCACCGACATATTTCATACCGCTCATAGCCTTTGATATGCTGTTTATCGGCTTCATTATCTGGCGGGCAACACTGCTCACCGCTATAAGCCCTGCTATTATGCCTATTGCGGCGGCTATCAGCATAGGTGCTATGAACATTGACGCAAAATCCATATAGCTGTTTATATTGTAGCTTATTCTGATTATATCGTCGTCCTTAACCTTCATAGCGGCATAAATCTGATTTTTGCCGAGCGTCTTTGAATATCTTACGGCTACTCCGCTTCCTGTAAGCTCTGCCTGCTTTATCTCCTCACGGGTGCTGTGGTTATCGTCCGGCTCACCGTCGATATAGGTGTCTACAAATACAGTTCCGTCCTTATTGATAAAGCTCACTCTGGCGTTTCCGACAAGTGAGCTTAATCTGTTCGCAAGGTCATAGTCGTGGTTGGCTTCGTCCTCATATATCACACGGATAAGTCCGAGAGAAGTCAGCATATCGCTTTTTCTGACGTTCTGCTCCGTGCTTGAAAGAAGTGCGGTAGCAGATACAACGCACACCGACATAACTATCGCAATTACTATAAGAAAACGTACTATAAGTGCTTTTTTCATCTGTACGTCCTCCTGTTATTCTCCTATAAATCTGTAGCCTACTCCTCTTACCGTTTTGATAAGATGAGCATTCTCGGCATCGTCGCTGAGTTTTTTTCTGAGCGTTCCTATGTGCATATCGAGCGTTCTTGTTTCACCGACAAAATCTATGCCCCACACTTTCGTGAGAAGCTCCTCACGGCTGACTACTCTTGCCCTGTTCTTAAGAAGATACAACAGAAGCTCGTATTCCTTCAGCGTAAGCTCTATCGGTCTGCCGTCACGGCTCACCTCTCTGAGAGATGTGTTTACCGTTATGCCGCCTGCCGTAATCTTATCGGAAGCGCTGTCTGATGTGCTTCTGCCGGAACGCCTTAAAAGCGCCTTTATTCTTGCGGCAAGCTCCATAATGCCGAACGGCTTTGTGAGATAATCGTCTGCGCCGTTTTCAAGCCCGAACACCTTGTCTATCTCGGCCGATTTTGCTGTCAGCATAAGTATCGGCGTATTCTTTGTCTGCTCGTTTTCACGAAGAATCTTCACCGCCTGCACACCGTCCATACCCGGCAGCATTATGTCGAACAGGAATATATCCGGAACCTGATTTTCGGCTGCGGCAAGGCAATCCTCAGCACTGACAAAGCTCTCCACCTCGTATGAATAAGCCGAAAGAGCTACCGTCACAAGCTCTCTTATACTGTCGTCGTCCTCAGTTATATAGATACGTTCAGCCATTATATCAGCCTCCAAAGTTTATATAATACGGGTATTCTTGTATTCTCCCGTCTTGAAGAATTCCACCCACTCGCAGATATTTACCGCATGGTCGGCTATTCTTTCAAGATATTTTACTATCATAAGGGCATCGACCGCAACATCGCCGCTGCAATGCTCGCTCTTTATAAGCTCTACTATGCGGTTTCTTATAGAAACGAACAGCTCGTCAACCTCATCGTCAGCCTTTATCGTTTCATTCGCAAGCTCCATATCGGTTGTTACGAATGAATCTATAGAGTGCGAAACCATTATTATTACCTTTTCACTCATAGTCTGAATCTCTTTTACTATGTGCATAATAGCGGATACGTCTGCGGTAAGGCTGATCTCTGCAATATCTGCGGCATTGTCGGCTATACGCTCCATATCAGTCACCATTTTGAGCGCCGCAGAAACCTTACGAAGATCTTTTGCGACAGGCTGTTCACGCAGTATTATAGACAGGCACTGGCTCTCGATGTTCTTTTCTTCCTCATCTACCGCTCTGTCGCCGTCTACTACCTTTTTTGCAAGAACGGCATCGCTGTCACGCAGTGCTGTGATAGCTGAAGCTATTGCCTCCTCTATCATTCCGCCCATACGGATAAGATCGTTATTCAGCTTGCCGAGCTTATGTTCAAATGTTTCTCTCATTTCTGTTTGCCCTTTCTAATATAATATCACACATAACGTATAAAATCAACCGAAACGTCCTGTGATATAATCTTCCGTCCGCTTATCAACGGGACGTGAGAACAGTTCGTCTGTCGGTGCGTACTCGACCATTTCTCCTACAAGGAAGAATGCCGTGTAATCCGAAATTCTTGTTGCCTGCTGCATATTGTGAGTTACAATAGCTACCGTGTACTTTTCCTTGAGCGTGTTCATAAGCTCCTCGATTTTAAGCGTCGATACAGGGTCGAGCGCCGATGTAGGCTCATCCATAAGAATGACCTCAGGCTGAACGGCGATCGCTCTTGCGATACAGATTCTCTGCTGCTGACCGCCCGAAAGACTGAGTGCGGATTTATGAAGTCTGTCCTTTACCTCGTCAAAAACAGCCGCACCGATAAGGCTCTCCTCGACTATCCTGTCAAGCTTTGCCTTGCTCTTTATGCCGTGTACTCTCGGTCCGTATGCTATGTTATCGTAAATGCTCATCGGGAAGGGGTTGGGCTTCTGGAACACCATTCCTATCCTGCGGCGCAGTACGTTTGTGTCAACGCCGTCAGCGTAGATGTCCTCGCCGTCAAGCAGGAACCGGCCTGTTATCTTACAATCCGGTATCAGATCGTTCATACGGTTAAGGCTTTTCAGATATGTGGATTTGCCGCAGCCCGAAGGACCGATGAAGGCGGTTATCTTATTTGTCTTTATATCAAGGTTTATGTCCTTGAGAGCGTGATTTTCTCCGTAATATAGATTCACATTTCTTGTACAGAGCTTCACATCGCTCTGAGGTACGATTATATCTGACATTGTTTATCCTCTTTTCTTTTTACGGCATTATACCGAGCGTTTCTTTCTTATTCTGTAAGCGACCAGCTTTGCGCATATGTTGATTATAAGCACTGTTACAAGCAGTACAAGCGCTGTAGAGAATGCGTACTTCATTTCGGCACCGCCACGCTGTGCGTACTGGTAAAGCTGAACCGTGAGCGAACCGCCCTGATTCATCACCTTGCCGAAAATATCGCCGAGCGAATTTATACCTACCTCAGCGGCAATACCCGCTGTGAAGATAAGTGCCGCAGACTCGCCTACTATTCTGCCTATAGACAGGATTACCGAGGTCAGTATACCGTCTATACAGCTTGGAAGAACAACGGTCCTTATAGTATGCCACTTAGGTGCGCCAAGTCCGACAGCACCCTCTCTGTAGCCCATAGGGACGGTCTTTATCGCCTCCTGCGTGGTGCGGATTATGGTGGGCAGTACCATTATTGACAATGTCAGCGCACCTGTAAGCAGTGAGTAGTTTACCTTGAAGATATTGTAGAAGAACACACTGCCGAAAAGTCCGTATATGATTGAGGGGATACCTGCAAGCGTTTCGGTAGTGAATTCGATAATTCTTGTAAGTCTGCCCTGCTTTGCGTATTCGGTAAGATATATTGCCGCGCCTACGCCGACAGGTGTTGCGATGATAAGCGTAATCACTACAAGATAAAGCGTATTGATTATATTGCCGAGTACGCCGTAGTTTTCATAAGGATATGAGAACGCCGGAGTTGTAAGGAAGTTCAGGCTCATTCCCTCTGTGCCTTTTACGGCTATGTATATAATCATACCAAGCGTCAGCGCAACGACTATGCCGGACGAAAGAAAAATCAGAGCCTTCAGCACTATGTCGCTTACTCTTCTGCGCTTTTTAGTAAGAGAATTCGTAACTGTTTTTGCCATAATCTATCACGCCTTTCCTGCAGTCTTTGCCGCTTTTTCCTTTTTGCCGCCCTTTTTGAGTATACCGTTGAGTATCAGATTTATTATCATAATGAACACGAACAGCACAAGTCCTATCGCAAAGAGCGCCTCTCTGTGAAGTCCGCTCGAATACGGGAATTCGGCAACGATACCTGTTGTGAGGAATTTTACCGATGAGAACAGCTCCGGCATATTTGCGCTGTTGCCTGCAACAAGGATGATAGCCATAGCCTCACCTATCGCTCTGCCGACACCGAGAACGACACCGGACGCAATACCCGACTTTGCGGCGGGGATAACTACCTTGAAGATAGTCTGTATCCTGGTAGCTCCCAGCCCGTAGCTTGCCTCTCTGTATTCGGAAGGAACGGCGGATATTGCGTTCTCCGAAATGTTTATGATAGTGGGGAGTATCATTATGGCAAGTACGATTATGGCACTTGCAAGGTTTGCGCCGCCTGTGAACTGATGTGTAGGATCATTAGCATAAATGACCTCCTCCAGTGCGTACATAAGCGGCTTTACAAGATTTGCGCCGAGCAAACCGTATATAACCGACGGGATACCCGCAAGAAGCTCGACCGCAGGCTTTACTACGTTCTTCATCGCCTTAGGTGCAAGCTCGGACAGGAACACCGCTGTGAGAAGTCCTATCGGAACACCGATAACTATTGCGCCGAGAGTACCGAATACCGATGTGAGAATCAGCGGAAGGATACCGAACTGTTCTTTCTTTGCGTACCAAGTATCACCGAACAGGAAATCGGTCAATCCGATTTTTCCTATAGCGGGAGCACCCGATATTATCATATAAATTGTTATCATCAGGACGCACGCTACCGCTGTGATCCCACACACGGTAAATATGTACTTCATTACACGTTCTGTAACGTTTGTGAATCCCGACTTTTTACTTCTTATAGCAGATCTCTGCTTTCCGACCGAGCCTACCGCAACTGCTGCGCCGCTTGTCTTTTCCAAGTAAACCATCCTTTCAGGGCTATACATACTTATACAGCAAATTCCGGTAACGGATTGCTACCGGAAAAGTGCTTACTGTATAGGAATTATCGACTTGTTTTTTACTTTACGGGAACTGCACCCTGTGCAAGTACGAGTGCCTGACCTTCTTCTGAGAGAATGAAGTCAAGGTAAGCCTTAACGAGCTTGTTATCGGAACCCTTGAGTGTTGCACAGATGAAGGGTCTCTGTACTTCGTAAGCGCCGCTCTTTACGTTTTCTTCTGTAGCTTCAATACCACCAATCTTAAGTGCCTTTACTGTTTCGTCAACGTTTGCAAGTGAAGCGTAACCGATAGCGCCGTCTGTTGTTGCTACTGCGTTGATAACTGAACCTGTAGACTCAAGTTCCTGTGCGTACTTCGGTTCCTTGTCGCCCATTACGATAGACTCGAAACCGTCTCTTGTAGCTGAACCGTCCTCACGGCCGATAACTACGATTGACTTATCATCGCCGCCAAGTTCCTTCCAGTTTGTGATCTCGCCTGAGTAAACCTTAGCGAGATCCTCAAGTGTGATGTCTTCAAGCTTGTTTGCGGGGTTTACTACGAGAGCGATACCGTCAAGTCCTACTACTGTAGCGTCGAGCTTTTCAGCTTCTTCGTCCTTGAGCTTTCTTGACGAGTTACCGATGTCGCACTTGCCCTCTGAGGCTTCCTGGATACCTGTACCCGAACCTGTGAGGTTTAAGTTAACTGTTACGCCCTTGTTCTTTTCCATAAATGCGCCGTTAACAGCCTTGATAACCTTTTCCATTGATGTAGAGCCGTTCATTGACAGTGTGCCGCTGAGCTCCTCTGCAGCTGTAGATGATGCTTCGCTTGCAGATGTGCCTGCTGCGGAAGATGTGCCTGCTACGCTGCTTGTTGCTGTTCCTGAACAGCCTGTTGCTGCAGCAACTATTGCTGCGCCTGCGATAAGTGATATTAACTTCTTGTTCATGTTGTTTCCTTTCTTAAGGGTGATACCCCTCGGAGTTTTCCTGATACTCCATAATATTTATGTACATTTTTATCTGCCGTTCGGTTTCCCTCCCGACTACATTTCATATTATAGTCACAACGGGCTTTACATTAAAGCAAGGAATGGTATAAAGTAGGTAAAGTTTTTGTAAAGCCGCATATTCCGCACAGCAAAGCCAAACTATACACCGACTTTACATTTTTGCCGTGCAACTTTACATTCGATTTTTAACGCTTTACAGTTTTCAGCCGTCACTCAGAATAGCTTTATATCTTGATTTGACGGTTAATTTATGGTAGAATAATATCAAAAGTTACACGAAAGAAGGTATAATATGCCACACTCATCGGGCGGAGGCTCTCACGGGGGCGGAAGCCACCACTCCTCCTCATCGCACAGCTCGTCACACCGTTCATCATCGGGAGGAAGCTCAAGCAAAATAAGGACCAGCCGCACATATTTCCCCGGTGCAAGAAGATTCGTCTATTACAGAAACGGCGTTCCGAACTACGTCTACTCTGACACCGACCTTTCAAAAGGTCCGAGCAAGCTGAGATTTTTAATGCTCATATTCTATGTGCCGTTTGTTCTGGCGGCATTTTTGATGATATTTACGTCTTTCGGCATACCCGAAAAGCTGAAGGTTGATTATAACTCGCAGATAGTTATACAGGACGACGCTAACGTGCTCGGAGATACAACGAAGCTCGGCGACGCACTTGAGGATTTCTTCAACACAACGGGTATTTCTCCTGCGGTAATGACTGTGTACAACTCCGACTGGGAGGATAACTATACCGACCTTGAGAAGTACGCTTATGAGCTTTATGTAAACCGGTTCTATGACGAAAAGCACTGGCTGATAGTGTATTCTCAGCCGAAAGATCCCGACGACGAATTCAACAACTGGTACTGGGAGGGTATGCAGGGCGATGATACCGACAGTATCATTACTTCATCCGTAGCGTACGATTTTACAAACGATCTGCACAAGAGGCTGCTTGTCGAGGGAACAAAGGTAAATGACGCTATCACCGACAGCTTTAACGCACTTACTCCTACTGTAATGAAGTTCAGATTTGATGGTGAAACCTTCGGAATAGGAATCTTTATGCTCCTGTTCGTCTGCATACACGCATTCTTTATGGTATTCTTCCGACCTAACGCAAATAAATATAAGGGAGCAAAGGAAGTACCTCTTGACGGCTACTATGCTCCGCCTCAGCAGACTGCACCGCAGCCGCAATCTGTCGTAATGAAACAGGCTTCCTGCGAATACTGCGGAGGCGTCTATACCGTAGGCAGCTGCAACGCCTGCCCTCACTGCGGCGCACCTATTCAGCCGCAGGATTACACTGTTCCCGTACATAACGGCACGAGTACAGCAAGCACAACAGATACAACAAACACAAACACGCATTAACAATCATTGAGGTATAATATGGACGGCTCAAGGATAACCGATTCGCCTTTAGGCGCTGTACTGCTTATAATCGGCTCGGTCATAGCGGTCATGGCGCTTGTCTGTGTCATCATTCAGCTTTACAAGAATCATATTTCAGACAGAAGTATGTGCCGTGAAATTTACGGTACAGATAAGCCTGCCAAGCATAAAAGTGTGCCGAAAAAATTAAAGGCTCTCGAAGAACGTTTTCGGGAGCTTGATATTCCGCCGGTTTATTCGTTCACGGGTAATTGCTACTGCGAACATTTCACGATAACGGCGAAGCGTGAATTTATATTTTATGTATGCTGTCACACGGTTGGCGGCGAAACGCTTGACAAAAAGCTGTTTTTAAATTCAGAAAAAGCAAGGCGGTACATTTTCCGTGAGGTTATGGATATAGTTCTGAACAGTTACGGAGAAGAAGGGTATCAGGTATACGCTTCAAAGCTCACTGCCGAAGAAAAAGAGATAATGGGTATATAATCCGCAGGATTTAAGCCGCATATAAACGCAAAAATCCCCTCCGCAAAAGCGGAGGGGATAATTTTATGCTTTGTCTGTCAATCAGACACTGCTGTGCTTCTTAACGTAGTCTACAACCTCGTCAACAGTTGTGAATGCCATGCTTACGCAGGTATCTGCACAACCGTAGTAGATAGCGATTCTGCCTGTATCAGCGTCGCAGAGTGCTGCGCAGGGGAATGTAACGTTCTGAACGTCGCCTACGCACTCATAATACTCTCTGGGGTTGAGAAGGTACTCAGCGCAACGATACTTAACCTTCCAGGGCTTGTCGATGTCGAGGATAGCAGCTGAGAAGCTGTATACATAGCCGTTGCAGCTCTGGAGAACGCCGTGGTAGAATACCAGCCAGCCTTCGCTTGTCTCTATCGGGATAGGACCTGCACCGATCTTGAGTGATTCCCAGCCCTTCATAGGAGCCATAACGTGTCTGTGCTCGCCCCAGTACTTCATATCGGGCGACTGTGAAAGGTACATATCACCGAAGGGTGTGTGACCGCTGTCTGAAGGACGGCTGAACATAACGTACTTGCCGTTTATCTTACGGGGGAACAGAACACCGTTTCTGTTAAAGGGAAGGAATGCATTCTCGCACTGGTGGAACTCCTTGAAGTCCTTTGTCCAGCCCACACCGATTGTAGGCTTCCAGCCGTATGCGTTGCACCATGTAATCCAGAATCTGTCCTCGATCCATACGCATCTGGGGTCGTAGCCGTACTGCCAGGGGTTAGCTTCTGCAGTTTCGGGATCGTCGTTTATCCATTCAACCTTTTCTTCGTTGAGGTTCCAGTGTACGCCGTCCTCGGAGAAGCCTGCGTGGATAGCCATGTTTCTTTCCTTGTCGTCAACACGGAAAACACCTGCGAACTTGCCCTTTTCGCTCTCGAAAGGAACAACTGCGCTGTTGAAGATAGAGTTGCTGGTAGGAAGAAGGTCACGGGGGATTATGGGGTTGTTGTCTGCACGCCAGATAACGTCCTTACAGCCTGCGGGTCTGTCCTGCCAGGGAATGTTCGGTAAAGATGTACCGTTGATAACTTTTACGTTCATACTTGATTCTCCTTGATAAGTCATATTTCCGTTAAGAAGCGTAAATAGCTCTTTGTATTAAGTATATCATAGCCATTCTTCAAATGCAAGAGTTTTTGTTAAATTTTTTTACTTAATTTTTAGGCTAATAAACTAAAAACAGATTAAATTTTGATTACAAATCTACATTGCGTATTATAGCAGAGCATTCTGTGCTGTTGCTTATATCCGATGCGTTGAAAAAACGCAAATAACAAAATTGCGGATAAAATTACAGCACCTGTAAATCGGGCATTCGGAAATTTTCACAAACGTATAGTTAGAATATACTAACGATTTGAGTTAGAATAAACAAACTTTTTGTATTTGCGTTAGTCGTTTTGATTTTTGCTTGACAAACCGCTCTGCTGTGAGTACAATATTTTTTGTTAGCAGGTGCTAACCTTTTATTTGGCAATCGAGTTAGCTTGTTCTAATTTAATTAGCATTAACTAATAAGGTTAGCCAAGACTATAAGCAGACAGTCGGAACAAAAGAAAGGATGACGTTCTATGATGCCGCTCATACTCGCATCTGAGGGTGACGAAAATATCATAAGGAAAATCGGCGGAAGTCCTGAGGTCAAGAAGCATCTTGAAAACTTAGGGTTTGTAGTCGGTGGCAACGTAAAAGTCGTTACAACTGTAAACGGTAACCTTATCGTGAATGTCAAAGAGGCAAGGGTTGCGATAAGCAAGGAAATGGCACAAAGAATCATGATATGATTCTTATTATAGAGGAGGATAACCGATGAAGACATTAAAACAGGCAACTGTCGGAGAAACCGTCAAGGTTGTCAAGCTGCACGGCGAGGGCGCTATCAAGCGCAGAATTATGGATATGGGGCTTACAAAGGGCGTAGAGGTATACGTCCGCAAGGTAGCACCCTTAGGCGACCCTGTTGAAGTAACGGTAAGAGGCTATGAGCTTTCGCTCAGAAAAGCCGACGCCGAAATGGTAGAGGTCGAATAATCTCTGCGTTTCAACAATTTGATCAGGTAATAAACTTAAATGGTTAGTGAAAGCTAAGGCTTTTATGGCTTTATGAAAGAGAGGAATTATCCCGATGAGTTTAAAAATTGCGCTCGCAGGTAACCCTAACTGCGGCAAAACCACATTGTTCAACGCTCTGACGGGCTCAAACCAGTTTGTAGGTAACTGGCCCGGCGTTACCGTTGAAAAGAAGGAGGGTAAGCTCAAAAAGAGCGACGGAGTAGTAATTACCGACTTACCCGGTATCTATTCACTGTCACCCTACACACTTGAAGAAGTAGTTGCAAGAAACTATCTTATCGAGGAGCGTCCCGACGCTATACTCAATATCATTGACGGTACGAACCTTGAAAGAAACCTTTACCTTACAACACAGCTCACAGAGCTTGGCATTACTGTTGTAATCGCCATCAATATGATGGATATAGTAAAGAAGAACGGCGACAAGATAAACATTGAGGAGCTTTCAAGGGAGCTTGGATGTAAAGTAGTTGAGATCTCGGCTCTTAAGGGCACGGGAATAAAGGAAGCCGCAGACGCTGCGGTTGAAGCGGCAAAGAATGGCAAGACAGTTCCTATGCACACGTTCTCAGGTCCTGTTGAGCATACGATAGCTCACATAGAGGAAGCCGCAGTACACAATATGCCAGAAGAACAGCAGAGATGGTACGCTATAAAGCTGTTCGAGCGTGACGACAAGGTTATTGAAAAGCTGAATCTTGACAGTGCGGTCATGGCTCACATTGACGAGGATATAAAGAACGTCGAAAAAGAGCTTGACGACGACGCAGAAAGCATTATAACAAACGAAAGATACGTTTACATAGCTGAGCTTATCAAGGGCTGTTACAAGAAGAAATCGGCTGGTCAGCTGACAACCTCGGATAAGATTGATAAGGTCGTTACAAACCGATTTGCCGCTCTTCCGATATTTGCTGTAATAATGTTCCTCGTTTACTATATTTCAATGGTAACGGTAGGTACAGCCGCAACAGACTGGGCTAATGACGGACTGTTCGGTGACGGCTGGCACTTGTTCGGAATAGGCTCGGCAGATTATGAGGATGCATCGGGCGCTTACTCTGACGCTTTGGAGGCTGTTAACGGTTTCGTTACGATAGAGCCTGACAGTGACGATTTTGAGCCGGGTACTGCTCTTGAAACGCTCAAGTCATACAAGCCCGAAGGCGAGAATCCTTCAGTGCAGATAGATGTAGAGGACGAGGAAACACTTGAAGTAAGCCAGCTTACAGTTTACTACAAGGAAATCCCTGCAAACGTAGATAAAGACACGACGCTCGGCATCACATATCTTGACGCTGTAAAGTACTTTGAAGAAGGCGGCGAAAGCGCATTTGAAGAACCCGATCCCGCAAGCTACGGCGTATGGGTACCCGGTATCCCCGTACTTATCGAGCAGGGTCTTGACGCTGTTAACTGCGTAGACTGGTTAAAGGGTCTTATCCTTGACGGTATTGTTGCCGGTGTAGGCGCTGTACTCGGCTTCGTTCCGCAGATGCTCGTACTGTTCATTCTGCTTGCTATTCTTGAGGCTTGCGGTTATATGGCCCGTATCGCATTCGTGCTTGACCGTATCTTCAGAAAGTTCGGTCTTTCAGGTAAATCGTTCATACCGATACTTGTCGGCACAGGCTGCGGTATCCCCGGTATCATGGCATCAAGAACAATTGAAAACGAGCGTGACCGCCGTATGACGATCATGACAACAACATTTATCCCCTGCGGCGCTAAGCAGCCGTTCATAGCAATGATAGCAGGCGCTATCTTCGGTGGTTCACCGTGGATTGCAACGGGTGCATACTTCTTAGGTATGGCGGCTATCATCGTTTCGGGTATCATTCTTAAGAAGACAAAGATGTTCGCAGGAGATCCTGCTCCGTTCGTAATGGAGCTTCCCGCATACCACATTCCTACAGTTGGAAACGTACTGCGTTCAATGTGGGAGCGTGGCTGGTCATTCATCAAGAAGGCAGGTACTATCATCCTCCTTTCAACTATCGTAGTCTGGTTCACATCATTCTTCGGCTGGGTAGACGGTGCATTCACAATGCTCGATGAATCACAGATGGATTGCAGTATCTTAGCTAATATCGGTAAGGCTATCTGCTGGATATTCGCACCTCTCGGCTGGGGCGACTGGCAGGCGACTGTTGCGGCTGTTACAGGTCTTGTTGCAAAGGAAAATATCGTTGCGACAATGGGCATCCTTTACGGAAGCGGCGACGCTACTGTATGGCAGACGCTTGCAAGCAGCTTCACAGCTGTAACGGGTATGTCGTTCCTCGTATTCAACCTTCTCTGCGCACCTTGCTTCGCTGCTATGGGTGCTATCAAGCGTGAAATGAACAACGCTAAGTGGTTCTGGTTTGCAATCGGTTATGAGTGCGGGTTCGCTTATGTAATCGCTCTTATGATAAACTACTTCGGCAAGCTGTTCACAGGCGCACTTGCAGGTGCAGGCGACATAATCGGTCTTATCGTTGCATTCCTTCTCCTTGCCGCTCTTATCTACCTTCTCGTTCGTCCTTACAAGGAGAGCAAGAAGCTCGGCGTTAAGGTCAAGGTTACAAAGTAAATTCTGAAAGATATTAAAAAGGAGTGATCTTTATGGATCCTGTTGTAGGTTCAATAATCGTAGCGGTAATTTTACTTGCGGTGATCATACTGATCATTCACAAGCTGGTAAGCGACAAGAAAAAGGGCAAGTTCTCGTGCGGCGGCTGCGTCGGATGCAGCGGTCACTGCGCCGAATGCCACGGCTGTAGTTCAGCCCCTGAGTCGCAGACGAAGAAAAGCAAATAAGTAATCAATAAAAGTATGAAGCGGAGCCGTGTGGTTCCGCTTTTGCTTATAGAAAAAGTTTTTTAATGCGCATCTGTTATATCATTCAGCTTT